>Ga0214917_10006993_pt1 | contig 11554 bp, 8 predicted proteins | sample LL_1208_BB_MetaG_FD_177983 | JGI IMG/M metagenome (GOLD analysis project Ga0214917, IMG submission 177983) | Freshwater microbial communities from Lake Lanier, Atlanta, Georgia, United States - LL_1208_BB | ecosystem: Environmental > Aquatic > Freshwater > Lake | place: USA: Georgia | collected...
CCATGCGTGTGCTCGACGGCGTGATTGCTGTCTTCTGTGCCGTCGGTGGTGTGCAGCCCCAGTCGGAGACCGTGTGGCGCCAGGCCGATCGCTACAGCGTGCCGCGCATGGTGTTCGTCAACAAGATGGACCGCACCGGCGCCGACTTCCTCAAGGTCTACGGGCAGATCAAAGACCGCCTCAAGGCCAAGGCTGCTCCGATCCAGCTGCCCATTGGCGCCGAGGGCGAGCTGAGCGGGATCGTCGACCTCGTCAAGAACCGTGCCTTCATCTACAAGGATGATCTGGGCAAAGACATTGAAGAGACCGACATCCCCGCCGACATGGCCGATCTGGTTGAGACCTGGCGTCTCGCCCTGATGGAATCCGTCGCGGAGACCGACGAAGACCTGATCGAACAGTTCCTTGACAAAGGCGAACTGACCGAACAACAGTTGCGCGATGGCATCCGTGAGGGCGTCCTCAAGCATGGCCTGGTGCCGATGCTCTGCGGCTCTGCGTTCAAGAACAAAGGTGTGCAGCTGCTGCTCGATGCCGTCGTCGATTACCTGCCTGCGCCCGTCGACGTTCCCCCGATTCAGGGTGTGCTGGCCGACGGCACTGAAGCCGTCCGTCCTGCAGACGACAACGAACCGTTCAGCGCGCTGGCCTTCAAAGTGATGGCCGATCCTTTCGGCAAACTCACATTTGTGCGTGTCTACTCGGGCGTACTGCAGAAAGGCAGCTACGTGCTCAATTCAACCAAAGACAAGAAAGAAAGAATTTCCCGTCTGATCCTGCTCAAAGCTGACGACCGGGAAGAGGTTGATGAGCTGCGGGCAGGCGATCTGGGTGCTGTGCTTGGCCTGAAGGACACCACGACGGGCGACACACTCTGTGTGGACACCCAGCCGATCATTCTTGAGTCACTGTTCATTCCTGAACCGGTGATCTCGGTGGCTGTCGAGCCCAAGACCAAGGGTGACATGGAGAAGCTTTCCAAAGCTCTTCAGTCGCTTGCTGAAGAAGATCCAACATTCAGGGTTTCGACGGATCCCGAAACCAACCAGACCGTGATCGCTGGTATGGGCGAGCTCCACCTGGAAATCCTGGTGGACCGCATGCTGCGCGAGTTCAAGGTTGAGGCCAACATTGGCGCACCTCAGGTTTCCTACCGGGAAACAATCCGCAGCAGCTCCAAAGGCGAAGGCAAATTTGCCCGTCAAACTGGTGGCAAGGGCCAGTACGGCCACGTCGTGATTGAGATGCAACCCGGCGAGCCGGGTTCAGGGTTTGAATTCGTCAACAAAATTGTTGGCGGCATCGTTCCCAAGGAATACATCGGTCCTGCCGAAAACGGCATGAAGGAGACCTGCGAATCCGGCGTGATCGCAGGCTTCCCGATGATCGATGTGAAGGTCACGATGGTCGACGGTTCGTACCACGACGTCGACTCTTCTGAGATGGCGTTCAAGATCGCCGGCTCCATGGCCTTCAAGGACGCCGTCAAGAAGTGCAATCCCGTACTGCTTGAACCAATGATGAAGGTGGAGGTCGAGATTCCCGAGGATTTCCTCGGCTCGATCATCGGCGACCTCTCGTCGCGCCGCGGCCAGGTCGAAGGACAATCCGTCGATGACGGAACGTCCAAGGTCCAGGCCAAAGTGCCCCTGGCCGAGATGTTCGGCTACGCCACCCAGCTCCGATCCATGACTCAGGGTCGGGGTATCTTCTCGATGGAATTCAGCCATTACGAGGAAGTTCCTCGCAATGTGGCCGAGGCCATCATCTCCAAGAATCAGGGCAAATCCTGATCTTTCCCGTACCCAAAACCACCCCCCCGATTCTTTAACACCATGGCTCGCGAGAAGTTCGAAAGGAACAAACCCCACGTCAACATCGGCACCATCGGCCACGTTGACCACGGCAAGACCACCCTCACTGCCGCCATCACCAACGTGCTGGCCAAGAAGGGCATGGCCAAGGCCCAGGCCTATGACCAGATCGACGGTGCTCCCGAAGAGCGTGAGCGCGGCATCACCATCAACACCGCCCACGTCGAGTACGAGACCGACAACCGGCACTACGCCCACGTGGACTGCCCGGGTCACGCCGACTACGTGAAGAACATGATCACCGGTGCCGCCCAGATGGACGGCGCGATCCTGGTGGTTGCCGCGACCGACGGCCCCATGGCCCAGACCAAGGAGCACATCCTGCTGGCCAAGCAGGTGGGCGTTCCTGCCCTGGTGGTCGCCCTCAACAAGTGCGACATGGTCGACGACGAGGAGATCCTTGAACTGGTCGAGCTTGAGGTACGGGAACTGCTCAGCAGCTACGACTTCCCGGGCGATGACATCCCTGTGGTTCAGGTCTCCGGCCTGAAGGCCCTCGAAGGTGACGCCGAGTGGGAAGCCAAGGTTGAAGCCCTGATGACCGCTGTTGACGAGTCGATCCCCGAACCCGAGCGCGAGATCGACAAGCCCTTCCTGATGGCTGTGGAAGACGTGTTCTCCATCACCGGTCGTGGCACCGTGGCCACCGGCCGGATCGAGCGCGGAAAGGTGAAGGTGGGCGAAGAGATCGAGATCGTCGGCATCAAGGACACCCGCAAGTGCACCGTCACCGGCGTGGAGATGTTCCGCAAGCTGCTCGACGAAGGCATGGCTGGCGACAACGTCGGTCTGCTCCTGCGTGGCATCCAGAAGGAAGAAATCGAGCGCGGCATGGTGCTTGTGAAGCCCGGCTCCATCAAGCCCCACACCAAATTCGAAGGCGAGGTGTACGTGCTCAAGAAGGAAGAGGGTGGTCGTCACACTCCCTTCTTCGCTGGTTATCGCCCGCAGTTCTACATCCGTACCACGGATGTGACCGGCCAGATCACCGCTTTCACCTCCGACGACGGTGCCAACGTTGAAATGGTGATGCCCGGTGACCGCATCAAGATGACCGGTGAGCTGATCTGCCCCGTGGCCATCGAGCAGGGCATGCGCTTCGCCATTCGCGAAGGCGGCCGCACCATCGGCGCCGGCGTGGTCTCCAAGATCATCGAGTGATTCTGAGCAGCGTTCTGCGCTGATCTAGGGTCTAGGGGTGAGGGCCAACGGTCTTCACCCCTTTCGCACCTCGACAATCAATCCTGAGGGTCTGCCCTTGGGGCAAGCCCAACACCCTGGCCCTGCGCCAGTTCCAACTCGCGCAAGACCTCTGCGTCCCCCTTCCCATGTCCACTGCCATCTCCCAGCAGAAGATCCGCATCCGGCTCAAGGCGTTTGATCGCCGCATGCTCGATCTGTCCTGCGAAAAAATCATCGAAACGGCCGATCACACCGCTGCAACAGCGATCGGACCGATTCCCCTGCCGACCAAGCGCAAGATTTACTGCGTGCTGCGCTCGCCCCACGTGGACAAGGATTCACGCGAGCATTTCGAAACCCGCACCCACCGGCGCATCATCGACATCTTCAGCCCCAGCTCGAAAACCATCGATGCGCTGATGAAGCTCGACCTGCCCAGTGGTGTCGACATCGAAGTCAAGCTCTGAAGCCTGATCCGAGCGAAGGGCGCTGACGCTCCGGCCGGCTCCCCCCAGGAGACGGCCCCAGACTGAACCGATCAGCCTGGTCTTCCTCAAGCGGAGACCAGCCCGGGCTCCCTAGGATCCACACACCAATCGGCGACTCCATGGGCGAACTGGCTGTGCGAGAACTGCCACTGTTCCCCCTTCCCGATCTGGTGCTGTTTCCGCAGGAGGTGCTTCCCCTGCATATCTTCGAGCCGCGCTATCGCATGATGCTGCGCACGGCCCTGGCAGAAGACAAGCGCTTCGGTGTGATCCGGTGGGATCCCGACTCCCAGACCATGGCCAGCGTCGGATGCTGTGCCGAGATCATTCAATGCCGAACCCAGGATGATGACCGCAGCAATGTGGTCACCCTGGGTCAGCAGCGCTTCAGGGTGCTCGAAATCCTGCGGGAGGCGCCATACCGCCTGGCTCTGGTGAGCTGGATCGAGGATGAGCGTGTCGACAGCCCTGATGCCCTGATCTCCCTCGCGGCCGAGGTGAGGCAGGCCCTGCGGGATGTGGTGGAGCTGACCGGCAAGTTGCTGGGCAAGGCCGCAACCCTGCCATCCGACCTGCCTGATCTGCCCAGGGAGCTGTCCTTCTGGATCGGAGCGCACCTGGCAGGTCCAGTCGCGGATCAACAGCAGGCTCTGCTGGAGATCACCGACACCAGCGAAAGGCTGCGCGAGGAATACAAGCTGCTCGACCACACGCGACGGCAACTCGCGGCCCGCACCGTCCTCAAGGACACCTTCACCCCTTCCTGACCGGCATCGCAACCATGAGCAGGGCCTTCACCGACAGCGGCAGCGTTGCCAGGGCCTACGACAACTGGACCAACGATGCCCTGCTGGAGCGGCTCTGGGGCGAGCACATTCACCTGGGCCACTACGGATCGCCTCCCCGGCAACGCGATTTTCGCCGTGCCAAAGCCGATTTCGTGCATGCCCTGGTGCGCTGGAGTGGCCTCGAGCGGCTGCCCAAGGGAAGCCGCCTGCTCGATGTGGGCTGCGGCATCGGTGGCAGTGCCCGGATCCTGGCTGCCGACTACGGCTTTGAGGTGCTGGGCATCAGCATCAGTCCGGCTCAGATCGCCCGGGCTCAGGCCTTGACGCCGGAACCGCTGAGACAGCACTGCCGCTTCGCGGTCATGGACGCGCTGGCACTCGAGCTCGACGACCAGGAGTTCGATGCGGTCTGGAGCGTCGAGGCCTGCCCCCACATGGCCGACAAACAGCGCTACGCCGACGAACTGCTGCGGGTGCTCAGACCGGGCGGCCTGCTGGCCGTGGCCGACTGGAACCGCCGTGACGACACCAAGGTCACGATGAACCGTCTGGAGCGCTGGGTGATGCGGCGGCTGCTCGACGACTGGGCTCACCCCGAATTCGCCTCGATTGAGGGCCTGAGAGGCCATCTCCAAGGCAGCCGGCATGGCAGCCGGCTGGAGATCGACACCGCCGATTGGACGGCCGCAACCCTCCCGTCCTGGATCGATTCGATTCTTGAGGGTCTCCGCCGCCCTGCAGCGGTTCTGGGTCTTGGCCCCCGCGGCGTGAAGCTGGGCCTGCGCGAGGTACCCACGATCCTGCTGATGCACTGGGCCTTCGCCACGGGACTGATGCAGTTCGGCGTGTTCAAGGGGCAGAAGCCCGGCTGATCAGCCCTGGGAGGCCAGCTCCAGATCAGTGGTCAATGGATAGGCACCAAACAGAGCCAGGTGCTCGCACAGGGGCATGAGGTCAGCCAGAGCCGCCCGCAGGCTCTGCTCGGCGGCCCCACCCTGGAGCTCGAGGTCCACAAAAAAGATGTACTCGCCCATCTCGCGCTTGGAGGGCCTCGATTCGATGCGACCCATGTTCAATTGATGACGCTCGAAACAGGCCAGGGCCTCGAGCAGCGCACCAGGTCGGTTGGCATGCAGGGAGAAGGCCAGGCTGGCCAGATCGCCGTGGCTGGCCCGCTCTCCCCGCCGCAACAGCAGGAAGCGGGTGCAGTTGCCGGCGACATCATTGATCGGATGGGCCAGCACCGTGAGGCCGTGTTCGCGGGCGGCCTCCAGCGACGCCACCGCCGCCCGGAAGCGACTGCCGCGCACCATCCGGGCGGCTTCTGCGGTGGAGCTGGTCGGCAGCTGCAGGGCGGACGGCAACTGACCAGCCAGCCACTGACTGCACTGGGCCAGAGCCTGGGGATGGGAGAGCACCTCACTGATCCCCTCCAGGGGGCCACTGCCGAGCAGCGCATGGCGGATGGGCAACACCAGGGCTCGGGCCACGCTGAGCTCCGGATGCTCCCAGAGCGCGTCGAGGGCAGCGGTCACACCCCCTTCCACCGAATTCTCGACCGGGACCACAGCCGCGTCGCAGGCCGAAGCGGCCAACGCCTGAACAACGGCACGAATGCCGAGCTGGGGCACCAGTTCGGCAGCCTCGATCCCTTCCAGCTGGGACAGGCGCCGGGCCGCCTGCTCGCCATAGGTGCCGGTCGGTCCAAGGAAGGCAACGCGCATGGGGCCTGCTGGGGTGCTGGATAGGATCATGCCGCCCCGGCCAGCTGGCCATGCCCTTGGCCTTCAGTGCCAGCCAGCAACTGACCCTGGCAGTGAACCGGCACGGGGAGCGCCTGCCGGATTATCTGCGCCAGGAGCAGCGCGTGGTCAACGCCCTGCTGGATCCTGACCAACTCGAGCCCCTGGGTCCTGGCCGCTATCGCTACGCCGTGAGCCCCCTGCAGGTGTTTCAACTGCGGATTCAACCGGTTGTGGAGCTGGCGACCAGGCTTCGGGACGACCGCCTGGAACTCGAGGCCAGGGACTGCCAGCTCGAAGGACTGGGCCTGGTCGATGACTTCGTGCTGACACTCAGCTCCTGGCTCCGGGCCGATGACCAAGGGCTCAGCGGAGAGGCGACCCTTTCGGTTGCAGTGAGCCAGCCGCCCCTGTTGCGCCTGATCCCTGCCGGGGTGCTGGAAGCCACCGGCCAGTCGTTGCTGGCCGGCATTCTGCTGGGCATCAAGGGGCGGGTCGGGCAGCAACTGCTCGTGGACTTTGAACACTGGTGCAGCGAACCCCCTCGCACACCAGCAGCCTCCTAAGTGGTGCCCTGGGGCGAAGCTACCGACCACGATTTCAGAAAACTGCGTCGGTGCAGGGGCGTCAGCCCAAGCTGCAGGAGTGCCTGACGGTGCTGCACGGTGCCATAACCGGCATGCCGCTCCAGTCCGAAACCGGGGTAGCGGGCAGCCAGTCGGGTGATCAGGCCATCGCGAGCCTGCTTGGCCAGCACACTGGCCGCAGCGATGGCCAGACAATGCCGGTCACCGGCGACCAGGGTGCACTGGGGACCCGACCAGAGCCGCAACGGCAGGTTGCCATCGACGATCAACAGCTCAGGGCACCAGGGGCGGCGCTGAAGGGCCCGCAGCATCGCCAGCTCGGTGGCGCGGCGGATCCCCAGCCGGTCGATCTCCGCCGCTGAGGCCTGGCCCAGAGACCAGCAGCCTGCCCAGCGTTCGATCTCGGGCACCAAGGACTGACGCCGCTTGGCTGACAGTTGCTTGCTGTCGGTCAGACCTGCTGCCGCCAGGGGGGCATGGGCGGCGGCAGGCAACTGCACGGCCGCGGCATAAACCGGGCCGAACACGCAGCCCCGGCCCACTTCATCAACGCCGATGCAAACCCCCGGATCGAGACCCCGGTAGGGATCCTGCGGTGCTGCAGAGCCACCCGCCGGCACGGCTGGGGGCGTCAGCCAGAAGCCGACGAACGGCGCCGGCGGCGGCGGGGCTCACCGTCGTCGACCTCGACCTCCGGTGCCGCGGCCGGCTGGGCAGCACTGCGCTCACGACTGGGCAGCGCCACGGTGAGCACGGGTTCGTTGGGGCCAGGGTCGGCCAGGGGCGTGATCTCAACGGCGATGGGGGCCTCGGCGGCGGCACTGGGGGCCTCGAATGAAGCGCTGCCATCGCTGGCGCCGCGTCCGCGCCGCCGGCGCCGGCCACCAGCGGCAGCGAGCTGCTGTCGGGCTTCGGCGAGCACGGTTTCGCTGTCTTCACCAGGACGCACCACCCGCACGAGCAGATTGTCGACAGGCGGTGTGGGATCGAGCAGCAACGCCGGACTCAACCCCATCCAGCCATACACGAGCTCCTGGGCCGGCTCCATTTCAACAGCCACGACCTCGAGCTCGGGGCGACGGGAGGCCCCGGATGGGCCGGCGTCGCCGTGGGTGGCAGGTTCTGCGGCCCCGTCGAGGGCCGCCTGGTCGGGGCTGGCGAGATCAACACTGATCAGCTCGCTCGACTCCTGAGCGCCACGGCCGCCACGACCGCCACGACGACGCCTGCCACCGCTCTCAGCCGCACCAGGGCTGGCCACTTCAGAGCGGGCCGAAGCGGCCGAACGCACCAGGCCGGAGGTGGTGGCCAGCGGTTGCAAGGTGTCCTTGCCAGGCAGCACAGCCACATGCCCCAGGCCGCCGCAGCTCGGACAGGCACGGCCGAAGAGTTCGTAGATGTTCTGCCCCTGCCGCTTGCGGGTCAGTTCAACCAGGCCCAGCTCGGTGATCTGGGCGATCTGGGGACGGGCCGCATCGTGACGCACGGCCTGGGTGAAGTGCTCCAGCAGCTGCAGTTGATCGCGGCGGGAATCCATGTCGATGAAATCGACAATGACCACACCGCCGATGTTGCGGAGCTTCAACTGGCGGGCGATCTCGACGGCCGCTTCGCAGTTGGTCCACAGCACTGTCTCGCGGGCATTGGCCGATCGGGTGAATGACCCCGAATTCACGTCAATGACCGTCAGAGCTTCGGTGGGCTCGATGATGATCGAGCCCCCAGAGGGCAGCTCGACGCGGGGCTTGAGCGCATCGCGGATCGCGGCATTGACCCGGTAGTGCTCAAGAATTTCACTGCCATCGTGGTGGTGCTCGACCACCGGACTGGCAGGATCAGCGCCCAGGAACGACGTCACCCGGGCCACGGCATCGGCACTGTCGACCACGATCCGCCCGACGTCGGGGCTGAAGTGATCGCGCAGGATGCGGTGGATGAAATCTTCATCGCGGTTGAGCAGCACCGGCGGGCTGGCACTCTCCGCGGCCGCCTGAATCGCCTCCCACTGCCGCAGCAGCGATTCGAGGTCGTCGATCAGCAGCTCTTCACTGACCCCCTCAGCCTCGGTGCGGATCAGCAGCCCAGCACCCGGAGGCTTGATCAGGACCCCGAGGGCCCGCAGGCGGTTGCGCTCGTTCTCGCCGTTGATGCGACGGGAGATGTTCACGCCCTGGCCATGGGGCTGGAGCACCAGAAAACGCCCGGGCAGGGTGAGGTTGCCGGTCAGGCGGGGCCCCTTGGTCCCCGTGGGCTCCTTCATGACCTGGACCAGCACCTTCTGGCGCGGTTCCAGCAATTCGGTGATGCCGGCGCCGCCCTTCTTGAGCCTCAGGGGGCCGAGATCGGTGATATGGATGAAGCCGTTTTTCTCGCTTTCTCCGATATTGACAAAGGCGGCATCAATGCCGGGAAGCACATTTTCAACCGTTCCCAGATAGACGTCACCGATCTGGTAACGACCCTGGGCAACGATCAGTTCATCGACGCGTTCATCGGTGAGAACTGCAGCGATCCGCAGTTGCTCGGCGATGACGATCTGCTGAGACATAGGGAAAGGGAGTTGGAGCTCTGAAGAGCCCTGGGGGCGATGCTGAGGACCTTGCGATGACTGCAGCGTCCTGGGTCCCTGCTGCTGGCAGCAAGCACGGGTTCAAAGACTGGGGCGCCGGGATGGCGTGGCCATCACCAACGTGGTTGAAGGCTGATCAGCGACCATCAGCCGCCTGGAACAAACAATGACTGAACTGAACAGTGACGACCTGAGGCGCCGCAATGAACACCTCCCGGAAGTCTGATGGAATCGGATTTCGGGAAAGCGTTGGATCAGTCGGCCAGGCGTAGGGATGGCCGCAGCTGTCGTGAAGCTGCCGGCTCGCCTGACTTCTGATCTGGCGTCAAATTAGCACGGTCGCAGCAACAGAGCGTCCCGCCGAACAGCCTTCAACGCCAGTGAAAGGCCGGTCCGCTCGGCCAGCCAGGTCCGGATCTGCTCGGGCTTGAGACTGCGTCCCAGGGGGTCGATGGACGCTTCAAGCACCACGCGGCCATCGCACCCGTGCAGCGCCAGCAGGGAGGGCCGGCCATCCCATTGCCGGGGCCGACCCTTCTTGTCGGTGTCATGCCAGAGCAGCTGATCGGCAGTCAGCAAGGCATCCAGCGCTTCCTGCCACAGATCTCGAGCCTCGCCTGCCATGGCTGGCATGGAGCTGATGCCGTCACCAGTGCTGCTGCCCGTCTGCTGCAGTGCAAAGCTCCAGCGGGCACGCTCCAGCTCCTGGGAGAGGCTGGGACCGGACACCGGCACCTCAGCGGCGGAAAGCAACTGAAACTCTGCGGTCAGCTCGGCCTGCAGCCGCTGCCGCACCGCAGTCGGATCGACCGGCTCGGTGAACTCGAGATCCAACCACTCGCCCAGCCCCTCGACCCCCAGGGGCAGCGACAGGGCCAGCTGCAACCGCGGCAGCGGATGAAAGCCCCCGGTGAAGCTCACCGGCAGGCCCGTGCGGCGCAGGGCCCGCTCGAGCATCCGCAGGGTGTCGAGGTGACTGATCAGGGCGAGGGAGCCGGTCTTGGCAAAGCCGATGCGCAGGCGAGCGACCCGCTCACTGGCCGGGGGACGCTGGGGCAGGGCAGGCGGCACCCGGGGGGGCGGAATGACCACGTTGTGGCCCAGGTCAGGGCCGCATACCCCGCAGCTGCTGCAGCCCTCAAACGAGCAGTCGGGAACCACCGCGGCCGCCAAGGCGTTCCTGAGGTCTTCAGCAAGCCAGCGCTTGTCGAGCCCCGAATCGATGTGGTCCCAGGGCAGGCTCTGGCGGCAGAAGGCCTCGAGGTCGCCCGGGTCCATCGCTTCGGCCGCACTCCAGGCCCCCAGCTCGAGGGCCCGGTAGCGTCCCCCCGGCCCGGCGGCGTCGATGGCGCCGCTCCAGGCGTCGTGGCTGCGCTCGGCCGATTCGAACCAGGCGTCGAGGCCCGCCCCGGCGCGCCAGGCCGACTCGATCACCGGGGCGACGCGCCGGTCACCGCGGCCGATGAAGTCTTCGATCGCTGAAAGCCGGATGTCGGTGAAGTTGGTCTTGAGGCCGCGCAGCTGGCGCAAGGCGCCCTTGAGCAGCTGCTGGCGCCGCCCGAACTCGGCCGTGCTGACGCTGTGCCACTGAAACGGCGTGTGGGGCTTGGGCGTGAAGTTGCTGATGGTCAGATTCAGCTCCAGCCGCCCCAGATCGCTGCACTGCTGCTGCAGGCTGCGGCAGGTGTCAGCGATGCCGAGCACATCGGCATCGGTCTCACCCGGCAGGCCGATCATGAAATAGAGCTTGACCTTGCGGTAGCCCTGCTGCATCGCCGTGCGGATGCCGGAAAGCAGCTCGGCGTCGGTGAGGCCCTTGTTGACGATGTCGCGCAGGCGCTGGGTGCCCGCCTCGGGGGCAAAGGTGATACCCCCTTTGCGGGCACCACCCATGATGTGGGCGATGTTGCTGTCGAAGCGGTCGACCCGCTGGCTCGGCAGGGTCAGGGTGACGTTCTTGTCGGCCAGGCGGTTGCGCAGTTCCACCCCCACCGCCGGCAGGGCCAGGTAGTCGCTGCAGCTCAACGACAGCAGCGAAAAGTCGCTGTAGCCAGTGCGGCGCATGCCCTCCTCGACGGCCTCGATCACCGCTTCGGGCTCCACATCACGGGCCGGGCGGGTGAGCATGCCCGGTTGGCAGAAACGGCAGCCGCGGGTGCAGCCACGACGGATCTCGACCGTGAGCCGGTCGTGCACCGTTTCGATGTGGGGCACCAATCCCATGGCGTAGTGGGGCATGGGGGTGGCGGTGCGGCGCTGGATGCGCGCCGGCAGTTCCGGCTCCAACGGCTCCACCATGACCCCATCGGCCCCGGGGCCGTAGA
>Ga0214917_10006994_pt1 | contig 11554 bp, 15 predicted proteins | sample LL_1208_BB_MetaG_FD_177983 | JGI IMG/M metagenome (GOLD analysis project Ga0214917, IMG submission 177983) | Freshwater microbial communities from Lake Lanier, Atlanta, Georgia, United States - LL_1208_BB | ecosystem: Environmental > Aquatic > Freshwater > Lake | place: USA: Georgia | collected...
ATATTTGTATTGGTAATTGTATTACCGTTTATTTTAACATTACCGGATGTTATCTCTGTTAATGTTATACTTGAATCCAGTTTTACAATAATAACAGACCCGGCAGAACCGTCATAATTTTCAACAGTAATATTATTATCACCTACTATAGAACCGGTAGACCAGATATCCGGCTTATTCCTATCAAGTAATAATACTCCAGGTTCTATATTATTAAGAGTTTTTAATTTTGCTATCAGATTATCAAGAGATAAATCAACTTCCCCTCCCGGATTAGATACAGGACTACCGGTAATATTAACAGAATTATCTAAACTCTTTATTTCCAGATTACTTATTCCGCTTTGACCATCTCCGGTTTTTATCACTCTCCAACTGCCGTTACTTGTTGTAACATCATAAACATAAAATGTTTTAAATTCACCTACTGCAACAGTATCAAGAAGTGTTGTTTTATCATATAAAACAATCTTAAAAGAATTAGCTCCGACATTATTAAATGAAACAGAAAATCCCGGAGTTGTTTCAGAAGCATCAGGAAGAATAATATCTAAATCAGGAATTATTGCAGTAGTATCAAATACGTCAGTAATAGCTATATTCCCTTGAGTTACAGAATACGGATAATCAAGCTGGATATCCGTATTTATAGTTAATTGTTTACAATTTGAAACCGAAGGGAAATACGCCATATTAATTATTTTTTAATACATTAAGAGTAGGATTACCGCTATCATAATTAAAACTATCTGCCATCTCAACACTTTTCCTTGCAATATCGGCTCTTGCATATTTTTCCTGTTCGTGTTTTTCAACCTCTCTTTTCATAAGAATAAGATCACCATGACAGATATACTTCTGTGCTATTGGATCAGGATTATAAACTTCATATATTTCAAGATTATATTTATCTGTTATTCTTGATTTATCTATCGGTTTCCAACCTCTTGATATAGCAAAAGAATATGCAGAATCTTGTTTATCTCTTAATTTATATCTCTGCCATTCATAAACAAATCCCGGTTCTGCTACAATCGCTTTAATAGCTTCAAGAGGATTTGACATATCAATACCGACTAAACGATTGCTTTCAAATTCGTGTTCCATATTCTCACTTTCCATAGTCTGCATATGTTTGGCTTTATTTATCTTCATAATATACCTATTTTATTTTGAATTTTTCAATTTACTTTTAAGATATTCGGCTTCAGTTAAACCAAGTTGCTGATAAGCAGCTCTCTCCCATGGTTCAATAGTAACAGAATCACCGCTTTTAGTCGCCATATTACTTCTTACTCCGCTAGCTCCGGATTTCTTATATGAAGTCTTAGGTTTACGTAATTCATCCTTATATGCAGATAAAGCTTCATTAAGAACTTCTATATATCTATCAGAAAGTATTTCTTCTCCTCTATTTGCTTCATATAGTTTATCATTAAACTCCTCCATGAAATCCAGCATTTTTTTCTCTAGATGAGGATTATATGATCTTGATTTAACATTAAGTTCAGGATTATCCTCAAGCCATAAATTAGCAGCAAGTATTTGATCCTCACTATATATAGGTTCATTTTCCTCCGGCTCTAAGTTTTCAGGTTTTTTATCCTCCTTATTATCATCAAAAATATGACCGTTATCCTTTTCAAAGGCAACCATCTTATGTAACACTCTATTATACGCATCCTCTGCTTTATCCAGATACGTATTATCGTTTAATTTCCTTGCTTCTTCCTTATGTTTTTTAAGTTCATTTAGATCACTCTGCATAAGAGCATACGACATACGAAGATTCTCGGTATCAACATAATTAAGAAGATTTTTTATCTGCTGATTCTCTGTATATAGTTTCTGACGCTCGGCATATATTTTTCTTACCTTACTTTTTGTATCAAAATATTTATCTTTATAAAAATCGGCAGTATCAAGCTCTTCCTGTTCTTCCGGTTTTTCGTTATTATCCTTCTCTGAAATACCTTCTTTTATGTCCTCGACATTTATTTCCGGCTCTACAACATTCTGTATATCTTCCGTTTGTACTTGTTCTTTCATTATAAACCTCTTTAACTTATGAATCTTGGATCTTTTATTTTAAGCATCGGACTATCTGCAAACATCTCAAAAACAGGTAGTTTCTTATAATTAAAACGAACTCCGCTATGTCTTGGAAATACAAACCAATCACCTACTTTATACCACTCACCCCATTCTTTTCTATTTTCTCCTTTAAATGCACATTTACCTATTGCAGCTACATACCCGCATGTTTCCTCATAAACATCCAGAGCATTGTTTAAAATAAGACCGGAAGCAGTTTTATTTGATTTTATATATAATCTGATTAATACATGAACAGGATGAATTTCAACATCTTCAAATAGTTTAAGTTCCTCCTCCATTTTCCAGGTATTTAAATCAATACCCGCTTCATTATCAAAATCACGAATTAAACTTGTATTCATATTATTACCTATTATTTAATACTAAATATATTTACTATCTCATCACGTATTTCAGTAAGTACATTCAATCTGCCGTATTCATAACGATAAGCATCCATGGAAGCAATACAACCTGATATAAGTTTTTCTCTCTGCTCTAATATCTTATCGTCAATTATAGCAAATATCCTATCTATATAATATTTATCCATAATCAATATCTACTCGTAATCTTCTGTAATTCGGCTTCATACTTAAGTTTTGCTTCTTCCTGTGCCTGTTTTACCTTCATTTTCTCTTTTTCAAAATCCATTTGAGTTTTAAATGTTTCCGCTTCTATTTTATCATCCGCTATCTGCTTCTTGATTATATTAGCCTCTCTCTTCTGCTCAATATCGGCAGCAATAAGTTCATTAGGATCAAGAGGTTTATCTTCATCCATTGACTCAGGTTTATTAAGCCCGAGTGATTCTATTGCAGCAGCAGCTCTACTCGCCAGTTCATACTGCATCTCAGGATCGTCCGGAGATACTTGAGATAAATCTACTCCCATTTCATTCTGCATCTGCAACATGAATTTAAGTGCCATATGTTCCTGAATATGAGCTGCTGATTGTTCATTCTGTATTGCTGAATGGACAACAATATGTGCATCGTGATTCTGCTCAATTCCTGCTCTTACCGGTTTACCTTGCATTATATTCATATTCTCTGTTACCGGATCTAAAGGTTCTACCTCCTGATCCTTATTTACAAGACGCTCAATTTCTTCCGAGCTTAATCCTTGAGCGGAAAATACCATTTTAAGAGCTTCAAAAGCATTTACTTTCTCCGGCATCTGAAGAGCAGTCTGGAAAACCGCCTCTGCCTTCATTATCTTTTGAACGGTAGAATTAACGGAAGGATCTGATACCGGAACTATCTGCACATCGGAAACAAAATCATCGGCAGTTATTATTCTTTTCTCACCCTTGATAAAAAATTCTTCTTTTACCAAAACCTCTGCAAACATGTCATCAAGTAATTTAAGCTCTTCCGATAATGAATTATGAAGTGATTTTAAAATAGCTGCCTGTATGCGATTCTTTTCCTCCAGAAATGCAACGGCAGTGCCTGTCGGTATATCCTCCCTTGAGTCCATCATACCAAGTTCCGATGCAGATAATCTGTCCTGCATCTGCGAGATCATATCTCCTCTTAAATCAAGTAAAGCTTGAGAAGGTCCGCCAAAAGGTAGAACGGCAAAATCGGATCTTATGTCTCCTCCTGCGGATGAACTACTAAGATTTTTAAAAGTGCCTGGAGATAATCTAATGTCCGTAGTTTCCATTTTAGGGCCTCTATAGAAGCCGGCAGGTAAATTCTGGTATGTAGCCGAGTCGATGGTCAATCTTAGCATTTTAGTAGCAGCTACGGCGTTATTAGCCGACATTCTTGCTATACCCTGACCCCATATATCAAATCCTGTATAATACTGATACGAGATAAAGAATTTTCTTCTTTTACGTTTCTCATCCCATTTATGCCAGTTGCGTTCTATTCTTAGTATTTTACGACTTTCCTTATCAATAAATATGATATAGGGAAGTATATTACGATTCTTTTTATCTTTTGATCTTGACTGTTTTTTCTCCATATAGAAATCAAGGTCAAGATCAAAATGAGACTCATAAACATCATGCAATGTTTTTTCTTTATACGCATTAATATCAACAAGTCCGCTAATATTATCGTTGGAAGAAGAGGATGAATCAGAAGTCCAGTCTATCTTAGTGTAAGGTAATTCAACATCCCTGAATATTCCTGATTTTTGCCTAGCTAATATGTCTCTTGTAGATAGCTTGAGTATATGAGTCAATCTATTTGAATCCATGATTGTACTACAATCAATATTAATCAGGAAATTATCAGGTAGAATGAATCTGCTTATCGGCATGCCAAGCATCTCATCGTAACATACTTTACGTATTACAGTGCCGTAAAAGCCTAGGTAATACAAAAATTTCTCATAATCCTTGTAATATTCCGCATCTCTGACAGTTAAATAGTAATTAAGCCAGCTACTTCTATTAGAGGCAATATCCTCTAAAGATCGTGCATCCTGTCCGAATACCTTGAATCCTGCCGGACCGCTTTCAGGTAGCAGTTCACTTCTACTTATTGCCGTAAAGCGTACAAGAGCAGTACCTAGAGTTCCGTCAACAACCAAAGAATTCTCGTTTTCCTTGTTTATGTCATCACATTTATCGCCGGTAAACGTCATCAACTCCTTATGCAGTTTAAGCCAAGGTTCTCTTGCTTTTATATCATCATCAAGAGCAGAAAGAACATAGGAAGAGAGTTTATTTAACGCATCTTCCGACATTTTACGGGATAAATCGGAATGGAAATCATCTTTTTCCTTATCTGCAAAGTCATAAACCGTAGATCCGTCAGGAAGTTCATCAGATCTCTCAAGAGTACCGAATCCGTCTATATCAATAATGTCATTGTTCTTCATATTCCTAATATTTAATGTTTATTTGCAATTAATTCCGATTTTAACATAAATTACCTGCTTAATATATAACATTACGACCTATAGATGCGTCATCAGGTTCTATATAATCACCCGGATTCATCAGTTTACCGAGATTTCTAAGTACAATTAACGCTTGCGTCATTGTATCTACATAATCAAGGGATCTTGGATTAGGGAAATATGCAACCTCATTAACAAAATCCTTGGCAAAGCCAGCTGGTTCATAAATATCAATAGAATTTTCAACATCAATAGGTAACCACACCATACCACCCTCTATTAAAGGGGTAATTAATCTTACTCTTTGCAATTTATCTCCGTGCTGATTAGGTACAAAAGGCTCTGCATACACTCCGGCTCTATTTAAATCCGCTATTAAAGGATCTCCGGAAGCTTTAGCCTCTATTATAATCATATCAGGATTATAAAAAGGATTATAAACGATTGGAACATTACTCGTATCCATATAATTAACCGATAATCTTTTAACTCTTTCTCTAAGCTCCGGATATTCCAGTCTATCACGCCAGCAAGATAGCAACATAACGTTGGTATTGTCTTTTGCGTCTCTAAATATTCCCCATGTAGTACAAGCTGAATAAGCTGAATTCTGTTTAGCCGTTAACGCCGTATCCCATGATTGAACAATATACTCAAATCTAGGTAACTGCCTGCTTTTATAAACTCTAAACCAGTGTTTCTTTATTATACCACCCTCAAGAGGTGCAGGTCTTTGTTGATATATTGCCGCATAATCATAAGATCCAAGTTCTTTTTTAAGCTGTTCTACCTCCGTTACGGTCATTCTCTCCGTAAGTAGTTCTCCCTCTTCCGTTCTTATATCCTGCCAAACACTTTTATAGTCAGGTAATAACGTATCATCAACAAAGTCTGGAAGATAGGAAGTAGGAATTACATAATCCTTCTCAAATTCAAGCGGTAGTATAAGTTTTACCCATTCATTGTTTATGTCATTAGCAATAATATTGCCGGATACATCAAGTTCATCACCTCTTTGTTGTACAAGAATTCTACAAGTTGGTGATATATCACTTAGTATTATCCTGTTAAACCATTTTAGAGACCACCATCTATTAGTAGCATCTCTTATAACTTCCGATTCTCCTCCGACAGCATTAGGGTCATCACATATAAGTATGTTTCCCCCTCTTCCGATAACCGCAGATGTTACGGATGTTGAATATCTATAACCGTTTTTATCGTTAACAAAATATCCTTTAGCGTTCTGATCCGCTCTTAGTTTAAATCTGTCTCCCCATCTGGATTTAAACCAGTCGGACATTAGTAACATCCTGCTTTTGTCTGCGATATCCAGCGATAGATCACTAGTTATTGAAGAACATAGGAATTTCTCGTTAGGGTTATGTATCCAAACCCATACAGGAAATGCTATAGATATCAAACTGGTTTTTCCGAGGCGAGGAGGTACGTTTATGAGTAGTTTTGTTATCTTTCTATAATAAACATTTTCAAGATGTTCTGCTATAACTCGCATAAACCATTCATCAGAGAAATATCCGGACCCGTCTATAATAGGTAAAGCCTGTTTATAGAACTCATACAAAGAGCTTTCAGCAAGTAACTTAAGCTTTTCTTCTTCGTCATTAGGTAATAGATATTCTATTTTAGACATTATTATTTATTAGTTTATTAGTAACTATTATTCTGTTTTCTATATCTATTAGTTTTTGAATATATTTTTGTATTTTTTCTATAGTAGTCTGCTGTTCTACTAATAATCTAAAAAATCTTCCGGCTTTAGTAGAACTACTACCATTATGTATTAATATTCTTAAAGCTACTCTTGGTGTTATTAAATAATCTATACGAGGTGTATTATCCGCATTTTTTATATCACCATAAAGAATTATATAATCTTTATCTTCATGCCAAACTTTTGAATCCGTGTAACCTTCAATAAATTCTACAAATACTTTTGTAAAAGATTTCTTTGTTTTTAAAAAATTATGCAGTTCTCTAGCAGATACTACGCTTTTTAATTCTTTATGCCTTCTTATTGTTATGTTCATAAATTTTACTCGTTAATAGTTATCTCTATCTATACGATACTTTTCAATAAACCTATATTCATAATGTTCATCCAAGTCATCTAAATACTTTTTAACTTCTTCTAATCCTTCAACAGAATATATATTTAATTTTCTATATCTAAATTCAGGATCATCTATTTTTTTATATTCATATCCGTTATATTCAAAAAACTTAGTTAAAAATTTACCGAATATACCCCAAAACCCAGACATTTTTACATCAAAATACTTTTTCTCCCACCCAACAGCTTTAGCTTGTTTAAAATCTCTGCCTCTTCCAAGTTCATTCTCTAGTTTTCCTAGTTCATTCTCCAGTTTATTAACTTTTCTAACAGCAGCAGAGGCAGTAGCCATAGCAGTAGCAGTTATTTTATTATTAATTTGAGATTTTGTTTTTATAGCAATATTTCTTTCTTCTATAGCAAGCTGTTCTCTTTTATAACTTTCTGCCCATGCAAGAGCAGCTTCATATGGATTAGAAAAATCAGGTATTGTTAATTGCTGTTCTTTTAACTTCCTCTCACATTCAATAAAGTATTTACGAGCTTCTTTTCCTTTCTCACTCCTCTGCAACATTGAAATTTCTTTGGCCATTTCAACAGTCATTAAGTAGTCTACAGACGGCCTGCCTCTGCGGTTATCCGAATTTACCCGATTTTCAAGGTAAATTATGTAATCATCTTTTTCTATGAATCCGTATTGAAGATATCTTTTAAACCAATCTGTAAAATCTTCTTTTATTTCTAAAAACTCATACAATTATCTAGCAGATACAGCTTTTTTTAATTCTTTATGCTCTATTATTGTTATATTCATGATTAATTATTAATAGATGTTAACTTCTTTTCTATATCGTTTAACTTCTCATATATTTCACTTATTACACATGCAGGTAATAGATCAGTAGAATTATAAGTGGTAGTATCTTTAGTTAGCCGAGTAAAGTTATACTTGAATACTCCTAATTCCTGTAAAATAGCATGGATATCAGGTTTTATTTTGCGTAATATCTCCCTGTATCTATCCTTTAAATTGTTTTTATCTGATACTAAAAAAGTACTTTCAGTCTCTCTTATGTTTATATGGTCATCCAATAACTCTTTTATATCGTAAACAAGTGTTACTATTTCTTTATAATCATTTAAAAATTTTAGGTATTGTTGTTTATTCATTATCCTTTTATAATCTATTGTTATCATAAGCCCATTTGATACGCTCCATTTCTTCATCGTATCCATTCTTTTCCTTGATGAATGCAAGAACTTCATCGCTTATATTTGAGAAATAGTGCATAAGTTTTATAGCTCTCATCCTTATATACTTTTGCTCCCTTGTTTCAACAAATTTGGTAGAAAGTCCTAAAGATTTATTCTGCTCCTGTATTAAATCGTTATATATTTCTACGGCTTTTGTTTTACCTTGTAATGACTGCTCCCTTATGGATTGCTTGAATTCAATATTGGCAGCTACCTTACCTTTCTCGTAAGCATGTTTTATCTTATCATTACTGTTAATTAGCTCCTTAAACTCATATACGTCAAAATCAAGAGCAATGGCAATCTCTTCAACGGATAGATTGTTTGACGCCATTTGTGTTATGCACTTTATAAACTCCTTTAACTCCGACTTATCCATTAATTCTTGCTTAGCATGTTTTTAATGATATCCAGTTTACCTTTGAACTTATCACCTTTATAGTCCTGTTCTTTATCGCTTACATTCTTTAACTCAATATCTACTTCAAAAGTAGGAACTTTAAAAGTCTCTATAATCAGTTTAGCTATTTTCATATCGTTGTAATCAAGGATATGTTTGGATTTATTCGCAATATTACGTTCAATATTCTTTTTAGTAGATGCAATAAGCAATGTTACGACTTCAAGCCAGTTTTGAGCGGCAACACTCTTCTTATCCCTGTAATCAAGTTGCCTAAAGTTACTAATCAATTCCCGTGCTTCTTTACGAGTAAGAAACTCATCTGGGTCATGATCGCCGACTATTACCGCAATGTTATCATTAGCTATGCATTCTTTTCTATGCTTTGTTACATTATAGAAAGAAAGGTTTGCAATATCCTCAACAAGTATACTGAATTCAAACTTAAGTATCTCTCTCTGATAATCCGTAAAGTCTCGCTTATATTCATTCGTAATAAACTTATTAAACTTTTCTATCTTTTCATCATTCCATTTATAAGACAGAAAGATATTACATACAGGACAACTTTTATTTCTCATCGACACTCAACAATTTAGTATTATGTTTATTGTCCACACCTAATAAGGTATTTCTATTTGTGATATCGTTATCAATCAAACCATATTTATTACATTCGTTAATAACACAATTCCTTAATACATCACTAATCTTCAAACTTCTGCATCCATAATTGTTTCGCATTATTTCAAGTAGCTTGTATATAGCTCTAGTCTCGCTATCGGTGAATCTAGCAGAGTGTATAGTAGTTGACGGCTTGTAACTATTTATTATCATCCTTTATTCTTGGTCCTAAACCAATAGCGTTTATCACGTCTATAATAACATTTTCTAGACTTTTTATATCACCACTTAAATTGCTTGTTTGTATTTCCAATTTTTGTAATCTAGTTAATATATTGTCTTGTTGAGCTTCTTGTACTGTATTGATTTCATTTATTCTATGAAGTGTTTGCATTATGTTAATCTATTATTGTATACACAAAATTATTAAATGTTTATATAATAGTTGACTAATTCTGTCAACAGATTATACATAACTTTTATTATGGAAAGTATAGAAGATGTTAAAAAGGGTTCGTATATGAACACAAACCCTTTAAATATAAGAAATTACTTGTCTTTACTGATAAATTAATACTATCTTCAATCATTACTATTGTCAATATCCAGTAAAGTTATTTTGAAACTGACGTCATCCAATTTTTCAACGTAAACCAATGCTCCATTCTTTGCATGCTTTTCCCATCCTTTAAGTCTGACTGTTGAATTGCCGTGAAGTTTATATATGTTTTTTATATTCTTTATTTCCATGATTTTAAACTAATTGTTGAACTTTAGCATAACCAAGATTACTAACAATCTGTTTAATACTCTTGTTTATATAATTAATCTGATTCTCATTTAATTTATTTGAAAGCCAATAATCGTTAAAAATAGTGACTGATACTCTATCGTGGTCTATTTCACCTATTTTAAAATCAAATATGTGAATACAATTGTTTTTAATTTCCATAATTTTTTACCTTTTAATTTGTTGTGTAACTTTATTATATTTTAGATATTTAGCTCTGTCAATAATTTATTTTATTAAATTGCTAAATATCTAAAATATAATAATTCTTCCGTAAAACAACAATGAAAACTAAGTTTATTTTAAAAAATGGTGAAGTTTGATATTTAAATAGTGTTTAAATGGGTTTTAAATATGTTTTTAGAAGTGAAAATATATATCAAGCTATATATCCACATAAAATTATTTTTCCCTTCTAAAAACTAAAATACGAGAGAAATTACAAATTAAACAAAAACTATATAAAATTTGATGTTTTTTATGTATATATTTACGTAGTAAATATATACATAATTTTTCCTATATACTACGTATATAGGAATTATCTCTAAAATACCTCGACATCCTCGAATCCCATACAATAAGCCGTTTTCTTTAATTTCATGTTTTAAGATGTATAGATGGTAAAAATACCTCGACATCCTCAAACCCCATACAATAAGCCGTTTTCTAGAAAAAAATGTATAGATGTCAGTGATTTTTTTTTTCTATATATAATAAGAAAAAAATTTTATAACATATTATTTATTATAAATTATTATTTTACTTATTATATATATAAATTATCTATACATCTATACATTTAATATCTAAATACCAGTAAATAAAAGGGTTATAAAGATGTATAGATGTGTGCAAATTTAAGAGATATTATATATACATCTAAATATCTATGTAACTATAAGTTGAGTAAAGTATTAGTTAATAAACTATAAGATGCTTCTAATCTATATTATGGAAAGTATAACATCCCCCAAACCCTTGCGTCAACTACATTTTTTTAAAAAATGCAAGCCATACCTTAAGTTGCTAACATTGCATACATAAAATAACCTATGATATCTAATAGATTAATTAAAAATTAAAAAATTTAATAAAATTAACATATATTTAACTAAATTTTTAAAACCCATAAAAAATACCTTATTCAACTACTAATAATAAAAAACCTATTACGTAAAAATGACACTTTACAAAACACTACATTTTCAACTTGAAATAGTGAATTTTCAACTAATAAAACAAATACAACAATAAAATAAAACTTATAATTAAAATAAATAAAAAAGCACCTTTTTGCACAGAAAAAAAGTATTAAAAACACAAAAAATTTATTTTATTTTGTTTTAAAATAATAAATTATTGGAAAATAACTTTTTGCATTCAGAAAAATTTATTATCAATCTAAAAAAACTTCAAATATTTAAAACTCAACTATCAAGCTATATTAACA
>Ga0214917_10006995_pt1 | contig 11553 bp, 17 predicted proteins | sample LL_1208_BB_MetaG_FD_177983 | JGI IMG/M metagenome (GOLD analysis project Ga0214917, IMG submission 177983) | Freshwater microbial communities from Lake Lanier, Atlanta, Georgia, United States - LL_1208_BB | ecosystem: Environmental > Aquatic > Freshwater > Lake | place: USA: Georgia | collected...
ATATAAAAAAGCAAATAACATTAATAAATTAATGCAAGCTAAAGAATCAATGAACTTTAATAAATCAAAAGATTTATTAAATAAACTTAAAGAAGCAAATGACCGCTACGTAACTAGTTTAAATGATGCTAAAATTGCAATGGAAAATGCTAAAAAAACTCTTTCAGAATATCTAAAAGATAACAATAGCAGTAACAGTAACTTGTCTAGCGCTAAGCAAAAAATTATTGCAGCTACACAAGCTTATCTTGACTCAAAAGACCCCAATGAGTCAAAAACTAAAGCGAAAGATCTTGCTATATTATTAAACGCTGCGGAGAATAAAGGCTGGGCAGATGGATTTTTTAGTGCCAGGACTAGAACGCTTGTAGAAAAGGCAAAAGAAATAATTGAAATACAAGAGGCAGCTAAGGAAGAACCTGCTCCTGCCAAAAGTAATTTGCTTCCATAGAAACGCTGATGCCGTATTAATTATTACGTGCTATAATAGCAAACATATTAATCTAACTAATCATAACTATGCAAATATTATTCGATTTTTTTCCATTGGCGTTGTTTTTTCTGTGTTATAAGGTTTTTGGAATTTATGTTGCTACAGCATCTGCGATGTTAGCTTCATTGCTGCAGGTTATTGTTTATCGGGTAAGACATAACAAATTTGAAATCATGCAATTAGTAAGTATGGGCTTGATTATCCTGCTGGGAGGATTAACCTTATTTTTTCATAATCCTTGGTTTATCAAGTGGAAGCCAACTGTCATTTACTGGTTAACTGGCGGAGCTTTAGTAACCTCGAAATGGTTTTCTAATAAGCCATTAGTGCAGCGTTTGATGGAAAAAAATATTAAACTCCCTGAACGAGTTTGGAATAATTTAAACCTTGCTTGGTCTATTTTTTTTATATGCATGGGTATAGCTAATTTAATTGTAGCATATAACTTTACCACTGATACCTGGGTTAACTTTAAGCTATTTGGGGGGACTTCATTAATGATAGCGTTTATCTTAATCCAGGCCTATTATCTTGCAAAACATGAAAATATTACTAGTTGAAGATGATTTTGACCTTGCTGAAGCTATGCTGCAAGGTCTTGAACAAAAAAACTTAGACGTAACTTGGATTCGAGATGGTAAATCTGCGCTCGATGAAATTTACTCAAACAACTATGCGATTGTAATTCTGGATTTATGTATACCAAAAATCCCCGGCATGGAGCTGCTTAAAAATATCAGATTAAACAAGATAAATATACCCGTGATAGTATTAACTGCTAGAGACACAATTGATGATTGTGTTATGGCTTTAAATCATGGCGCCGATGACTACATGACCAAACCATTTGATTTAAGTGAGTTAATCGCTAGAATTAAAGCTCATACAAGAAGAACCCTCAATAATGATGAAGTAATCTCTTTTAACAATATTAAGATTAAATTAGCAGACTACTCAGTATACATTGATGATGTATTAGTTCCCATGACAAGAAGAGAATTTAGCCTGCTAAAAAAGTTTCTTGAAAATCCTGGGCGAGTCTTATCTAGAGAAACACTTGCTGAAGCTATTTATAATATTGATGACGAAATCGAAAGCAATGCTATTGATGTCCATATGCATAATTTAAGAAAAAAAATGAACAAAAATCTCATTAGAACTATTAGAGGAATAGGTTACATCTTAGAAAAAAATAAATCATGAACAAATCGATTAAACAAACCTTATTTATTTATATCAGTCTATCTATTTTAATCATTAGCTTGGTTATGTCATTGACTAACAACCTTTATTTTGCCAAAAAGGATGTTAAACAACATCTCGATTCAATGCTTGCCATAATTGGCCTTTCTCTTAATTGCCGCAATATAAATTCAGCTAAAGACATTTTCATCCCAAAAATATTTCATAGCATTCATGATGTAAACTTATCACTAGAAGATTATGGCATACAAATCTATAATCAAAATCGTAAACTATTTTTAAAGTCAGGCAATAACCCAACTTGCCCCAAACAACTCTTACTAAAACCAGGCTTTCATAACCTTGGGCCATGGCGCATATTTGTGGCATATAATGCCACAAAATCTCAATATATAGTAATCTCTGAGAAAACAAGAAAAAACTTCGAAATAACTAAAAAGATATTTTTTAAAGATCTAGCACTATTATTGTTGATAATACCATTATGCGTTATTTTATTATGGTTATTAATTTCACAAAGTTTGAAACCATTAAAGCTGGTTATTAAACAGATAAGCACCAGAAACCCACAAAATCTCGAACCAATAAGCATACAACATACACCGATTGAGATACAGCCGATTGTTTTGGAGGTTAACAAGCTCTTGTCTAAGTTAAAAAATGGCCTATTAAGAGAGCAGCAATTTGCTGCCGATGCCGCCCATGAAATTCGTACACCTCTTGCCACTATTAAAACGCTCGCACAAACAGCTTTAAACAGCAACTCTAATGATGCCTATCAAAAAATAATTTATAACGCGGATAAACTTGGTCATGTCGTTAATCAGTTGATGAATATTAGTAAAACAATGCCCGAGGCAAATAAACAAGATACTCTCGAAGAAATTAATCTTGCCAAGTTAATTAGCAATTCTTTAGTAGCTCATGTTCCCAGCGCCTTGGCAAAAAACATTGAAATTGAATTTGATTACCAAGACTCTTGCCCATCTATCATGGGTAATAAAATAGCCCTAGATATTTTAATCAGAAACCTAATTGAAAACTCAATTAGTTACTCATACGCAAATTCACATATTTTTGTTAATCTTTATACAACCGACGAAGCAGTAGTTATAGAAATAAGAGATCAAGGACCAGGTATACCAAAAATTTTACAAGAGAAGGTATTTGAGAGGTTTTATCGCATTGATAAACATCACAACATACATGGCACAGGACTTGGCCTTGCAATCGTCAAACAGATCGCCAATCTGCATAATGCAGAAATTAGCCTTGAATCTCCTATTGATAACAAAGGCGTAATTGTCAGGATTTTTTTTAAAAAATTTAGTGCTTAACCAATAATTGAAGCGCTTTTTTAATTAATCCTTGCGCATCCAAGTCTTCATCTTGCAACTTCTTAATACTCTCTAAAGCTTCAAATCTTTTATAGCCTAAAGCCTCCAAAGCGGCCAGTGCTTCAGAAGCAGCATTAGATTTTGGCAAGGCTAGTTCTTTTACAGCGACAAAGCTATCTTTTAATATATCCTGCATTTCAATCAATAACCGCTCGGCGGTCTTTTTGCCAACCCCAGGCAATTTAGTGAGAGTAGCTTTATCTTGTAAATGAATTGACTGAATTAATACACTTGGAGTAATAGTAGATAATATAGCTATTGCTGATTTTGGACCAATTCCATTGACTTTTATCAAGGATTTAAATAAGGCTCTCTCTTCAAGCTCCAAAAATCCATAAAGACTAATTGCATCTTCTCGCACAATAGTCTGAATATACAAATTTACTGCACCTACTTCTTGACTTAACACCGCATGAGTAGGCGTTGTGGTTTCAACAGCATAACCAACGCCATTAACATCTAATACAATCAAATTTGCCATTGAGTAATCAATTACTTTTCCAGATAACCAGGCTATCATTTTATCTCCTAAAACTTCGTAGTGCTAAAGAGTGATTAGCATGACAAATAGCAACTGCCAGAGCGTCAGCCGCATCAGCAGCAGGCGCCTTACTCAAATTAAGCAATTCAGTAACCATTTTTTGCACCTGAATTTTTTCAGCACCACCAAAACCGACCACCGCTTGTTTAATTACTCGCGGCGCATACTCCGCCACACTTAAAGACTTAATAGCGCATGCAACCATAGCCGCGCCACGAGCATGACCAAGTTTTAAAGCAGACATCACATTATCTCTTAAAAAAACCTGCTCTATTGCTACCTCGTCTGGTTTATAAGTACTTATAACCTCTTGAATACCTGAAAAAATCAACCCTAACCTTTCGGTGATATTGGCAGCATCTATCGTGCGAATGCAACCACTAGCCAAATAAGAGATATCATTAGTGTTCTTAACATGGATTATCCCAAAGCCTGTTACTCGAGAACCAGGATCAATGCCTAATATAATTGTCATGGCAACAATGCATTATAATAAACCTCTTGTACATCATCTAAATCCTCCAAAGCATCAATTAACTTAATTAATGTTTCAGAGACATCTTCTGTCACCGCCGTTAAATTAGCCGCCCGCATCGCAACTTGTGAGTGCTCTACCTCAATATTTTTTTCAATCAAACCATTTAAAATAATATGATAACTATCAGGAGTAGTGATTAAAATAACATGCTCTTCATCTTCAACTATATCAGCCACACCAAGCTCAATCGCTAGCTCAATTAAATAATCTTTATCAGCAGGTTTTACAATTATTTCACCTTGTTTATTAAACATATATGCCACTGAACCATCTGTCCCAAGATTGCCACCATGCTTAGTAAAACAATGTCTCACTTCAGAAACTGTACGATTTTTATTATCACTTAAACAATCTACTAAAATTGCGACCCCAGCAGGACCATAACCCTCGTAGCGCATTTCAATCATATTGGCGCCCTCTAAGCCTCCAGCGCCTCGCTTAATAGCATTATCAATCGTATCGCGCTTCATATTAGCTTTAAGCGCCTTACTGACTACATCACGCAATCTTGAATTTGTGCTCTCATCTGCACCACCAATCCGCGCAGCAACACTTATTTCTCTAATCAATTTAGTAAAAATCTTACCTCTTTTTGCATCCTGGACACTTTTTCTAAACTTTATATTTGCCCACTTACTATGACCTGCCATATCAACCTCTATAATTTACTTCACTACAGGATACTATAAATTTAGGTTTAATGGGACAGTTTGGGAGGAAAAATGTTTTACTTAGGTCTGAAACTGTTGCTATCATCAACTGTATTTTCATTGGTTGGAAGATACCACCCCAAACCGATGTGATAAATTTGTTTGTGATAGAGTTCTTTAAGTGCGGTCTTCTCAATTTTTTGAAGCCCTCTAAATAAGGCATATATCCAGGCAAAAATATTACACGAACTCCAATTGTACTTCAAATTTCTGTTTTTTTCATCATATTGAAGAAATTCATCTACATTGAGGTCTTTTAAAGTTCTTAATGCTTTGACATGAGGATTTTTATTTAATTCGCTAAGAACACTTGGTTTATTAAACAAAAATACATTTCCTGTGCTCGAATCATTTAAAGATTGTATATGTGTGTCTCTTAACTCCTGGTTAAGCTGACCATCAATTTTAAAAAAATTTTCACAACTGACCTTATCTTTTTTACTGAAATCATCACATAAACAATTTAAGGCCCTAGTATAACTTTCTTTTATTTTCCTTGTGACTGTATTATAACCAACCAAAGTATCATGTGTTTCAGTCAAGGTAAACTTTAATTCTTTTTCTTTGTCATTTGTAGGGTTAATAAATTTATTATTATAAATAGAGGCACAAATAATTCTTTCAGCAATGGGAAGTTTCATTATGGATGTCCTTAAATTGGAAAGGTTTTGTTTATATACTTCGTTATTATTCCAATAACTTACATCTTCTTTTTTTATACTCAAAATACGCTTAAGCACACCCTCCATCGTTTCTGATTCAGCTTGATTTTGACTCATATCAATCTCCAAATACCTTTTAAAATAATTATAGACTAATATCTCAATAATTGCTTAATGTGAGCTATTTTTACTGATAATGTTATGATAAAAAGTTAAATAAGGTGAAAGTTATGATGAGAAAATATCTTCATGACTTAATCCTTGTTGCTCTAATAGGCCTCGGAGGGTTTTTAACGCCTCTATTTGAATTTGTCTAACTCTTTCGCGGGTTAAATTGACTTCTTTCCCAATTTCTTCAAGAGTAGTTTTCTCAAAGCCGCGCAAACCGAAGCGTCTGGATAAGACCTCTCTTTGACTATCTGAGAGATAATCAAGAAAAAAATCTACTTGCTCTAGCATGCAGGCATTGGTGAGGATGTCGGCAGGATTTATACACTTTTCATCAGCCAGGGTGTCGAGAAGTGATTTACCCTCATCAAAACCAAATGGTGAATCTACAGAAGCAATTCTTTCGTTTAGGCCAAGTAGCTTTTCAACATCTTCGAGAGGGACATCCAACATTTCAGCGATTTCATCGGCAGTTGGCTCATGATCTAGGCGAGCAGTTAACTTTCTTGCTGCACGAAGATAAATATTTAACTCTTTAACAATATGGATTGGTAAACGAATGGTGCGCGTTTGATTCATAATTGCGCGCTCAATGGTTTGCCTTATCCACCAGGTAGCATAAGTTGAAAACCTAAATCCTCGATTTGGATCAAACTTTTCTACAGCCCGCATTAACCCTAAATTACCTTCTTCAATTAAATCTAATAAGGGCAAACCACGGCCTAGATAACGCCGGGATAGTTTCACTACTAAGCGTAGATTGGATTCTATCATGCGCTTTCTCGCTTTACTATCGCCTTTTAGTGCCTTAGTGGCATAATAGACTTCTTCTTCTGCTGACAATAAAGGTGAGAAACCAATTTCATTTAGATAAATTTGTGTAGCATCACTAGTATGAATTGAGGAGTGTTGTTCAATTATATCTTCTACAACTTCAGTATCACAGTTTAAATCCTCAGTAATATCTATATCTTCTGGAAGCTGATTATCATTATCCTTGGAGGTCATAAAGTCCCTTTATTATGCAATTTACTTTATTTTGGAGTATAAAAAGAATTTCGTCAACCGTTTAAAAAGCGCTTAGGATTAATTGCTTGGCCACGATAACGAATCTCAAAGTGTAATCCTGGTTTATGTGATGACAAGTACCCCATCGTTGCAATCTTCTGGCCACTTGATACCTCCTGGCCTTCATGAACTAGGATATTGGCATTAAAAGCATAAGCAGTTAAATAATTTTTATCGTGCTTGATTAAAATTAATTTGCCGTAACCAGGCAGACCATGACCAGCATAAGCAACAGTGCCGGCTCGTGCAGCATATACAGCTTGGCCATATGAGCCAAAAATATTGGCTCCTTTGCCAATGTATTCGATTTGATGCGCGATAGTTGGCCATGTCCAAGCCCCTCTTACGGGAGCTTCATGGTGATATTTTTGGGCTTGTGCTTTACCACCTATTGTTAATAACTGCCCGGCGCGCAGACTATATGGATAGTTAATATTGTTGATACTAGCGATTTGCTCAACATTTTTATCAAACAAGAAAGCAATTGCATACAGTGTATCACCTTCTTTTACAATATAAGTATTATTTGCGTGATTTAATGTATATTGCGGCTTAAGCTCCTCTACTGGCGCCTGCACGTTTGATTCGCAGCCAGATAAGATAATTCCCAGTAAAAGTAGTTTAACTAAATGCACGATATATACCGTAGCCGACTATAATTAATGTTAACGCACCCCATGCAATCGCATCAATAAATTTACAGATTTCTTTTTCCAAACGCTCGCCAAAAAAGTAAAAGAGCATTGAGACTAAATAAAACCTTAAGCCTCTCCCTATTACTGAACCACAAACAAACGGGAAAAACTGCATGTGTGCCGCTCCTGCGCCAATAGTAAACAATTTATAGGGTATCGGAGTAAAGCCGGCAACAATAACCGCCCATACACCATATTCACGAAACCATATATTTACCGTTTTATATGCAGCGTTAAATGATGAATGAGTTAACCACGGCTCAATCAAGTCAAACAAGAAATAGCCAATCATATAACCAAACATCCCACCAAGCACGGAGAATATCATAGCAATAAAAGCATAACGCCAAGCAGATCTGGGCTTGGCTAACCCCATAGAAATTAACATTAAATCCGGCGGGATTGGGAAAAATGACGATTCTATAAAAGCAATTAGGCCTAGATACCACGGTGCATTTCTATGCGCAGACCATTTTAGGGTAAATTGATACAACTGCTGAAACATAAATTTCCTTATAAAAATAGTGATTGCATTGTGTCTAGATGATTATAATCAGTATACTCTAACGATAAGGGACTGATAGAAACATAACCATTGTTAATTGCATAAAAATCTGTTCTAACATCATCAGGATTAGCTGCATTTCCACGCACACCCATCCACAGATACTCATTGCCGCGCGGATCTGTGCCACGCTCGATAGGTTGCGGCGCTTGCCTCTTGCCTACAATAGTAATTTTAACTCCATTTAACATAGAATATTCTACATCAGGAACGTTAACATTTAAAACTCCTTGCTGACAATAAGATTGAGACAGCATTTGTTCGATAAGCTTAATACATACCTGGGCACCAGTATCGTAATGCGGAGATACAGAATCAGAGGCCATTGATAACGCAATGGCTGGATAGTTCAAGCCCCTGCCCTCATATGCCGCTGCTACTGTGCCAGAATAAATAATATCATCACCTAGATTAGAACGATTATTAATACCAGAAATCACCAAATCTGGCACAAATGTTAAAAAACCTGATAGGGCCATATGCACACAGTCTGCCGGTGTGCCTTTGACAACATAAAAATCATTATCTAGTTGCTTAACTCGTAATGGATTGTTTAAACTTAACGAGCTGCTAAAACCACTACCATCAATTTCTGGAGCAATGACAGTAACAGCGGCAATAGTTTGTAATGCCTCTCGTAGCGTTATAATTCCTGGCGCTAAAAAACCATCATCATTAGTAACCAATATTTTTAACATTATTGCGGAGACTCCAGCCAACCAACAATAGCTAATTTTTCTGCTAGTGAGTTTTTAAGCTGATTATCGGGATTATTTTCCATTTCTGATTGAATGTTCATAATATCCATTCCCATTTGCTGAGGATTGTTTTGCAATATTTCCACATTAGCATGCAACTGCACCATTAAATCCCTAACTTCAAGACATTGGCTGGTAAAATTGCTTTGGCAGTTTTGCCAAGCCTCTAAAAGAAGTTTTGGTTGCTGTAACGAGTACCCAAAGGATAATGTGGAAAAAATAGCTAATAGAACTTTTAACATTTTAGGCTTCTAAATAAACTAAAGTTTGATTCTATCCAAATATCAGAGAAAATTCACCTTATTTTACATCTATTTCAACAATTTCAACCTGACCACCCTTCTGCCAAGGACGATGGTAGATAAGTTTAATCTTTGTTTGCAATGGCTGGTGTTTCAGTCTTTTGAAATAAAATTGTTGAAAGCCCGAGCTACCCATTAAATGATTGTCGGCAGCTAGATAATTTGATTTGATAAATTGCAGTTCACTCTTGTCGAAGCTGACAACCTTCCATCTATAACCCGTGCTTGGATTAGCCTTAAGCTTAAATGCAAGCATAGAATTTTTGAGAACCAGCACCTGAGGCTCTGCTCCGAATGCTGGCATTAAAACAACTAGCAGTAAAGCTATACTAGTCTTTTTTAGCTTTTTTAGTTTTAGTAGACTTAGTTTCACTACAATGTTCCTCAATTGAGCAACTAGAAGTATCATTACAAGTTGATGAGCAGCAGCATTTACATTTAAAACAACGCTTAAACATAAAGCCCCAGCCAACTAGCAACATACCCAGCAAACCTAAACCGTTAAAAGAAAGCAAGGTGGCAATTGATGCTAATATAACCATTACAAAACCTAAGATTTCTAATTTTTTACATTTTAGGTAACTAGTAAAGCTACAACATTTTTTATCTGCGTCCATGATAAGCCTCGTTAAAATTAATAACCCCTACATATAGAATAGTACATTTTTTTGAAAAAAAAAACATTATAAACAATATTTACAATAATTTTCATATTATCTGTTTAAAATCATTGTCAAATTATGCAGAGCGTTGCATTATATCTGCCAGAATATATAACCGAGGATAAACATGGAACTTATTCATAATTATGCATTTTTTTTTGCTAAAACCATTACAGTATTAGCAGCCATCCTAATCGTAATTAGCGCATTGGCATCGCAAAATAAAAAAAAAGATGAGATGGAAGCCGAGTGTCTAAATGAAAACATCAATAACAATAAGCTAAAATTAATCAAACAATTCAAATGGAAGCATATCAAAAAATCTAAACACGAATTTACTAAACTTCCTAAACTATTCATCCTTGATTTTAAAGGCGATTTAAAAGCCTCGCAAACAAAACAATTAAGTGAAGAAATATCTAGTATTATTTCTCTTGCACAACCGGGCGATGAAGTAATGCTCCGCCTCGAAAGCCCAGGAGGAGTTGTTAATGGCTATGGTCTGGCAGCATCACAACTAGAACGTCTCAGAAACCACTCTATTCCATTAACCATCTGTGTTGATCAAGTTGCTGCCAGCGGCGGCTACTTAATGGCCTGTATCGCCAATAAAATAATAGCCGCACCTTTTGCAATACTAGGCTCTATAGGCGTAATTGCGCAAATACCTAATTTCAACAAATTACTAAAAAAACATAATATAGAATTTGAACAGATTACTGCCGGAGAATATAAAAGAACTCTAACGATGTTTGGGGAAAACAGCGATGCTGCCAGAAAAAAATTCACAGAGGACTTACAAAAAATTCATGATAACTTTAAACAACACGTTTTAACTTACAGACCACAACTTGACATAGCCAAAGTAGCAACTGGAGAATACTGGCTAGCAAGAGATGCACTTCATTTAGGATTAGCCGATGAACTGAAAACCAGTGACGATTTTATCATGGAGAAAACGACTAATTTTCAGCTCATAACACTTAGAAAAAACAAACGCCAAAGTTTAATAGAAAAAATATCCGGATCATCGGCTAAATTTATTGAGCAAAAAGCTTATTCAATCCCATTTCTTTAGCAAACCAATCTCTTAAGAATAACTGTTAAACAGTTATTCTTTGGGTTTACACTCTTTTTTTTCCTTTTTATCTTCTTTAGAGCAAACCTTTGTTTCACAAGTACCCTCAGGATGCTTTACTTTATACTCTTCATAAATCTGCTGCACACTAGTTTTAACATCACCTAAAAACTTTCCTGCCATATGCGTGATCTCATCAAAGCTTGGTAATTTACTGGTATCCATAAAAATCTCCATTTATTAATTCTTCTTCTTTAGTATAGTACATAATCCGCCCATTAAACTATGAAGTGCAATTTTGAGAAATAAATAAAAGTATCGTAGATTGAGTCACATAATATTGATAATCATGACCAAAGGCTATAATCATGTGGCTCGAGTTCAAAGATCTCAAATTTATGCACTAAAAGCAATAGCAACACCGCAAAATAAAATTGCCATATTATTATTTCGCCATGTAGTTGTTATTTCAGTCATTCCGGTGCGCCACGAAAGTGCACCTCCACTAGCAGCTGAAAGTGCTGCCGGAAAAGCGCTACCGAGCGCATTTCGTACCTAGCCTTGGTCTTGATGCGGTAACGTATCAGGTTAAGCGTAGGCAAGGAAATCTGTAAGCCGTAAGCCGAAAGGTTGAAGTGATTGAGCCTCGAAAACAGAAAGTGAGATGGTCGATGGTTTCGGAATACTGGCGACAACAACGGATATAGCAATAA
>Ga0214917_10006996_pt1 | contig 11552 bp, 5 predicted proteins | sample LL_1208_BB_MetaG_FD_177983 | JGI IMG/M metagenome (GOLD analysis project Ga0214917, IMG submission 177983) | Freshwater microbial communities from Lake Lanier, Atlanta, Georgia, United States - LL_1208_BB | ecosystem: Environmental > Aquatic > Freshwater > Lake | place: USA: Georgia | collected...
TTATTATTCTTCTTATTTGTAGCGGGTGTTTCTTCTCCTCCCAGATTTAAATTATTATTTTTATTATTCTTCTTATTTGTTGCGGGTGTTTCTTCTCCTCCCAGATTTAAATTATTATTTTTATTATTCTTCTTATTTGTATTATTCTTCTTATTCGTATTATTCTTCTTATTTGCATTATTTTTCTTATTTGCATTATTTTTCTCATTTGCACCAGAAGATATTGCATTTGCTGCAGTTCTTAGAATCTTTGCGACCTGTTCTAATACTTTAGAATCACTAGACCCATTTTTAGCTGTATTTGCAATTGTATCGGCCATCTCTAAAAAAGGCCCAGAATTAATTTCATCCCTTCCTTATAGGAATGGACGCATCAAAAATCACGGAGCTCAGACAGAAGCAGGCGAATAAGTATATTAATCGCGCCCAAGTTGTAGATGCTTCTACTCTGACCTGGAAGAGACAGATTGAGTCCTCTAAAATTGTCGCAACGCAGGCCCCCGTAAATGATTTAGCAGGTTGTGTAACGTGTGGAAATGGATCTACCGTCTCTACGAGCACCCAGGGTGTCGGGCCAAACGCATTTTATATAGATGGAACGAATACCCTCTATGTCCCTCCTGCTCTTCTATATCCGAACCCGATGTTCTCTGCAAAGGGATCTGCCGGATCCTATGTATCCTGTGAACAGATTGCCTATCAATTGGCAGGTATGAATAGTTGCGGCGTTGCTCCCTTGAGTGCAGGACTTGTGCAGACCCTTCCGAGCTGCTTTTGCGGGGATGGCGATATATACTATCAGCCCAATTACACGACCGGTGGATCCAATCTTATTATACCGCCCAATGCAGATCCTTCGAATAACTGGCTCAATCCCTATCTGCCCATTCCCAAGCCCTATATTGGTCTTACGCAGCCCCAGCCCTTTGAGAGCTACTATAAGATCAATACGGATCCCTCTCAGAATAATTATCAAACGGCAACCTATGTGCCGGGTGGACCTCTTGTCAGCACGTTACAGAACGGACAGGTGGTCTTTTCAACGGTTGCACCCAATTTTGAGTTTATTCCAAATAATGATGGAACAAAGCGGGGCACTTTGGTGCAGAATGGTGTAACACCTTTGAGATCTACGGATCCTAGATCTTTGCCTTAGCCTATAGGTTGTAATCGCTGTGCATTTAAAAATCTATGTCTTGCACTTTGATTAATAGGTTTTGTATAACGATTTATAATTCTACTATTTTTCACTGTCTTTCGTAAATTTTTTAATTCCTTATAACGATTTGTTTTTTGACGATTTACAATGTTCTGGCGCCGCGCTTGTGCTTGATTACGAATCGCTTGTAATTCCTTTTGTCGATCATTTAATGATTTTTGTTGTATAAAAGCATTTAATGGTTCTGGTTCATATGATATATTTGGTTGATATGGGACATCTGGCCGATATACTATCTCTGGTTGGTTCGATCCTTCTCCCCCCATAAATACAAGCCCCTTACGGACTCTCCGTGTTTTAGGCGCCCTTCGTCGTCTCTGTGTTCTTCTTTTCATTCTATTCAATGCAAAGAATAATTTAGCTTAATAGCCGTTTCTATCTAACTAATAGAGATGGGCGATAAGGACACACCCAGGGGCTATGTGCCCCTCATAAATAATGCATCAGTGATTGCGGAACTTCCCGAAGGCTACGAAAAATATAGAGAGCCTCCACCTACTGCCACGGATGTTCCAGTTTATCAGCCCTTTCAGAGTCCTGCGGCAGTAGTTCCTGAGGAGGGCACTGCCGCCGCAAAGGAGATCAAGGAGAAGCGAGAAAAAACAGCAGCAAAACCAACTGTTTTCAAGGCCACAAAGGCTTCCGATAAGACAGATCGTGCCGATCGTGTTGAAGCTCTTTTTGAATCTGTAGAAGCGGCTGCAGCAGAGGCTGAAAAGCATCCAGAGGTCAAGGGAGCTAAAGCTGAAGCTGCCATAAAACAGGCTGCAGCCTATGAGGAATACAAGGACAATTTTCAAGAGAAGATTGAGAAAAAATCTGAAAAGAATAACTATCCATTGGTGACATATCAAGAGCGTCAGCAAGAGAACGAAGAGAATGTAGAACAGTATGCAAAGGATATTCCTGTCTATATGCCGTCTACCCGCAAGGCCTTCTATACCTTTCTCAATGAGAACTATGCCGAGGAGTTCTCTTTGCCGAATGAAGTCAAGGACCCCGATCCTAAGGCCTGTGAAGCCCTGATGAAAGCCGGTCCCGCCGCCGTAGAACCTTTTCGTTATCAGCGCTTCATTAAAGAATATATACGGCAGAGCAGCCCTTATAGGGGCATCCTTGTCTATCACGGTCTCGGTTCAGGCAAGACCTGTTCATCTATTGCAGCGGCAGAGGCGCTCTATGGTATAGCAAATAAGCGCATTATTGTGATGACCCCTCAGTCGCTTCGTGATAATTTTATTAAGGAGATCAGCTTCTGCGGATTTCGCCACTTTTCCCTACAAAATCACTGGACCAAGATCCCTCTTCTAGAACGTGAATATGATAAGAAATCCAAGACAGTTAAGAATAATACTAAGACTCTCTATGAAATCTATGGGCGTTCTGTTCTATCTTTGAGTAGTGAGTATATTAAGCGCATCAAGGCCACTGCAATCGCTGATACGGAATCGAACAATGATGGTGAATATACAAATGCCTATATCTGGGTTCCGGATTTTGAGCAGGAACCTAACTTTGATCTGCCTGTAAACGAAGGTGGTCTTACAGGAACCGAAAAGGAACAGATCAAGGCCCAGCTCCGTGAGACCATCAGCAACCGCTTCCACTTTATCAACTATAACGGTATTACGAATGCCCAACTTAAAAAAATGTCGTGTCAAGGAGGTGTCTTTGATAATGCAATCATTGTTATTGACGAGATTCACAATCTGTCCCGTCTAATGCGGGGAAATATTGAGCCTTTCCTCTTTGCCAGGGCAAAGCGTGCTCGTGGAATTGCAGTGGAACCCGTCACACCGAAGCAGTGGGATCCTCTCTTGTGCAAACCGGGACGTATAGGACGCTATAGTCGTGGCTATATGTTTTATCGTCTTCTGATCGGCGCCAAGAACTCCAAGATTGTGGGGCTCTCGGGCACACCCATTATCAACTTCCCAGAGGAGCTGGGCATTCTCGCCAATGTTCTTGCAGGCTATATTGACTGCGTAAAATTACAGGTGGATACTGTAGATCCTGATGTAGTTGCGCAGTTTGAGCACATTGCAAATCAGGATCCACGTATAGACTTTGTGCGAACAAATGTGGGCGGGGGGTTCTATAATGCACTCCTATCCGTGTTCCAAGAGGGCTATGTAAAGGTAATAGATAAAACAGGAGATGAAGAGGGCCCTGGTGAATTTATTGGCGTTAAACAAAGTAATAAATCTAAGGCGCAGCTGGGGATAGAGGAGGTTGCCAGTCGGATTATTGCTACGTGTGCTGGAAAAGGAATTACTGTGAGGGTGGAGGAATATGTATCCTATCCCCGTTTACCACCGGATCAGGAGTCTTTTCGTGATCAATTTATTAATTCGGCAGAGGCCAATATAAATCCTGAGAATGAACTTGTTCTCAAGAAACGACTGACAGGGTTGATTTCATATTATAAGGGGGCAAAACCTGATTTTCTTCCTGCAATTACAAGAGATGAGATAGTAAAATGTGACTTTAGTAACTTTGCATTAAAGAAATATATAGAACAGCGCCTTTTTGAGATACAGAAAGATACTGATAAGGAAGTTGTAGATAAACAGGAAAATCTATATGCGGCGGTAGAGGTCTATGCGAAGACGGCGAGTCCAAGTAGTTATCGCTTTCGTAGTCGCGCCTGTTGCAACTTTGTCTTTCCATATGATCGTCCCTATCCGCCATCTGCAGGACAAATTAGTGAAGAGACAGAGGATGTTGAGAATTTAGAGGAGGATGATTTGGATAATGATATAACAGAAGAAGAGGATAAAGAACGAAAGAAGTTAAAGAAGGCTATTCAACAGGAAGAAGTGGCAGTTGAGACGGAAATAGAAGAGGGTGCTGTGAAATCTGTAAAATCTGCAAAAAAGAAGGGAGGTGCTGATTCCAATGAGGAAGAAGAAGAAGAAGAAGAAGAGGAGGAAGAAGAGGAGGAAGAAGAGGAAGAAGAGGAAGAGGAGGAAGAAGAGGGAGCAGAAGAAGAAGGTAAGGATCTATTGACTACAAAAAAACTTCCACCTGTCCCCGTATCAAAAACCTATACACAGCAGAAAGTGGATATAATGAAACGTCTCAATCAAGAGCGTAATATGTATCTACAATTAGCTCCAGAAGACCAGCTCCGAAAATACAGCAAAAAACTCTATGAGATTCTAACACGAATGGAAAAAAATCCTGGCCCCTCGCTCGTATATTCAGCCTTTGAAGAACTAGAAGGTCTCGGCGTCTTAGCGGCAGCATTGAAAGCCAATGGATACGATGAGATCAAGTTCACAGGCAAATGGTTTGGAACAGAGCCAGAATTCACAGAGGAATCCAAGGCCTCTTTACGCAAAGGCCCCGCCTTTAATAGGCGCTTTGTGGCCTTCACGGGCAAGGTGGATCGTAGGCAGCGTCGCACGATCCTGGCAATGTTCAACAATCAGTGGCGTGATGTGCCGAAGGAGATAATGAAATTCTTAGAAAATGAATGCAAGTTTAAATCTAATAAAATGTATTTGCACGGTGAAATGTTTCGTTGTATTGGCATCACGGGTGCTGGTGCAGAGGGCATCTCTCTGCGCAATGTGCGCCAGGTGCATATTATGGAACCCTTCTGGAACTTGGTCCGCACAGAACAGGTCAAGGGTCGCGCCATTCGCATCTGTAGTCATATGGATCTCCCTCCAGAAGAACGCACTGTGGAAATCTACACCTATATCAGTCAGTTTAGTGATGAACAAATTGCTAGAAGAGATGAAGAGGGTGGTGTGCCTATGACAATTTACACAAATGATGCTAGTATTGATCCAGAAACAGGAAGGGAGCGCATAATGACAAGTGATGAAATGGTTTGGAATGTGGCAATACGAAAAGAGGAGATTTCGAAGAAGATCTTGACACTCATAAAGGAGGTGGCTGTTGACTGCAAATTTAATGTTGCAGACAATGAGCCATTACAGTGTTTTAAAGTTGAAGGAGCAGCCAATCAATATATGTTTGATCCAGATTTAGAACAGGATAAAATTACAACAGCAGCAGAATATGGTGCAAGAGCTGTTGTAAGAGAAGTAGTAGAGCCCACAGGTATAGCAGCTCAAGCACAAAAAATCAGTATTAAAAGAGATGGTGTAAAGATTACATATATTGTGGGAGAACTCGATACAACAACACTCCAAGCTTTTATCTATGATGAGAAAGATCTGACTAGAAAAACCCCTCTTGGAACTGTCACTAAAATGCCAGGGACCAAGTCAGGTTGGGGAAATATAAAATCTTTAAAATAATCCTGTTTCATAGCCACCAGTCCCATATCCTATCAGTTCTTTATTAGGATCCACAGTGCTAATGCCAACATCAAACAAGTGCAACCACGCAACATTTAAATTTAGCGATGTATTAAGATCGCCGATTTGAATGAGGGGGCCCAAATTTGGTTCTGCTTTAATGGGTTTAATAGTCATTGTTGGATCTAATACAATGGTCCCTGCAATAGAGGGTATATTTGATTTCATATCAATTGCATAGACTGTGACTGTATTACTGGAAATAGCCAACATATACCAGGTGTTTACTAGGAGTTTTACGCTTACAGATGTTTTCATAATTGTATTCCCTTTGGACATTGTATACACAGCTAACTGTATATTGTTATTTGAAGAACCATAGATGCCGCACATATATCCGTATGCAGGAGTACCCCAAGTCATATTGCCAATTCTCAGAAGGTTGCAGGGACTAGCTGCTGTGCAAGAAGGTATGGATGTCAGGCAGAAGGTGAAGGTCGCAAAGCCCCACGCATCATAATCAATATTGACAATCTTTGCTTGATTCCCATTAAACTGCGCATACCCGCTTGTTCCAGGACTGGTTAAGACTTTTGTGCCCCTTTCCTGAAACTGAAGAGGGGGTCCATCAATCTGCACATTTGCAATTTCAGGAGCGCGCATCTCGGTAAATCGTGTGGTAGGATAAAAGAAGTCGTCTTTAAAGGGTTCAAAACGCATAAAGGGTGCATTTTTATCACGCACAGTCATTTGTGTAATGGGTCCATTTACTTTAAAATTAAAACGACGAATATCAGCACCTCCAATATAGTGATTTCTAACAATATTTGGCACATTCGCTTTTAATTGGAATGGGTTTCCCTTATAATCACCAGCATCAGATGTTAGTAATCGCAAATTTTTTGTTTGAGTCTTGTATTTTTCTAATATTTTCATAGGGGGGAAGGTATTTGGTTGAGCATCAATCATATCAGGATTTCGTGTCCATTGCCATCCCCATCCAGTGCTATAACTATTTACAGAATAGGACATTTGATTCCAGGTTCCCATAGTTATTGTGGGTGCTACAGACTGATCTTTTTCCGTAACATAATTTGAGAGAACATATGATTGCACGAGACCATTTAATTGAGGCGGTAATGCACCAACAACACCATATCTTGAAAGGACAAATACATTTTGATTGGGTAGTGAACCTTTTACCTCAACAAAAGTATAGAACTCCATTCCTGGAACGGTCAAGGGGGTTTTAGGAGGCTCCAATTTGATGCCCCAGCCCTTCTCAATAGCGCTTGCCTGACCAGGATAGATCTTTGCGTTGGGATTGGGGGTTGTTGGCGATTGAAAGAAGGAGGAGGTAAAGTTATTACCATTTGGATCCATTGCCTGAAAGGTGCTGTCCTGATTCAAGAGTTCATTGTCTGCACTCCTAGGACCACACCAGAATACAAAATTTGCGTGGCGCAAAAAATTACCAGGATTTGCCACGGATTCAAAACTGATCAGTGATTTTCCTATATTTCCTTCACGGACCAGGAAGGCTGCATTCTTTTGTTGTGCAGCATTATTAGCATCATATACATCTGTAAAGAGAATATTATTACGAACAACAAATAATGTTCCTGGATTTGCAATAGGGAATATATTAATTGTTCCAGGAAGAGTGCCCTCTTTCCAAGTAAATTGTGAATTTTTGCTTATCCCTTGTTGAATGGCGGGCTGCACTCCTACACCCCTATACGTGATATAATACTTCTTAAAATTATAGGCTTCAAGCATAAAAGGGGGTGACATTTTGGCAGGGGCAGATTCAAAGTTCTCTATGCCGCCCTTATAGATCTGTGTATACACATTTGCCATATACTCTGTAACAGCAGACCAGGGATTAAGCGTATTAAAGTATTTATAGGCATCACTGGTAGTTGTATTCGGATACATTGTGCCAGCTTTGGTCAATCCTGCTGCCATCCAGGCCTGTTGGAGACAGGCAAGATCCCAGCCGGCGGTGGGTTTTGGCGAGGTAGGTCTCAATTCTGAACAGAAATTATAGTTCTCTAGGAAATAGCCGCGTTTTGTGCAAAGATCAATTGCCAATGTATTATCTTTTGTTTGTGTAGTTGGATTTGTGGCGGCTGCTGTAGTAGCTGATGTTTTTGACAGGGCCAACTTTTGTGCCTCTGTGCCAGCTGCAGTAATACTTGGACTTGAAAGGAAATTTTGTAAATTGAAAGAGGGATTTATAGAGGCGTAGGTTGCAATATTGGGATTATTATTTGTAATACTACTTGTATTTGTGGTGCTGCTAAATCCATTAAGAGCAAGGGAGAGACTTCCTTGCGCTGTGCAACCGGCCGTTTGTAGAGCAGATTGAAGACAGGCCCCTGAAAGACGGCCATTGGCCTCGGGTGCACACGCTGATGCTGTAATAGCAGTGGATGTGCGAATGATTCCGAGGGGCACTCCTGTTGGACTCACATTATCATAGGGCCGAAATGTGGGGGCAGGAGGTGTAGGAGGGCATTGACTAGCATTTGTTACAATATTGGCTGCACTGCAAGATTCGGTAAGACTAAAGGAGTATTTTGCCTGATTACTTGCAGTAATTGGGATATACTTGAGGGAGGTGGTGCAGTAGCCACATCCGGGTTTTGAGCAATTACCGCACGTAGTGCACGTATTACAGAGATCCGTATCTATCTTTTGTTGACCGGCCTGTAGAGATGTGGAACCAGGTGGATTGAATCCCGAGGTATTGTTCCCAAAATAGAGGGTGTAGGGCTGTGTAGGAATGGGTGAGCTAAGACCTTGGACAGGTCCTTTTGATGTGCTTAAATAACCCCTTTGAGAAACTACGCCCGCTGCATTTTTATTATAATACCAGCCACATTGTAAAGGACCGGATTGGTTTAATTTAATGAGATCATCGATCGATGTTGCAGTAGAACAGGCATTATTTTGCCTATTTAGATCAGCTAATTGCGATGCATAGTAACTTGCGGGTGTATAGATATCCACATTTTCAATTTGATTAATGCCGGTTGCGACCTTATTAATATCGGAAGGTGGTGTGACTGTGCTCGCAATCATTGGTGTTGTAGAGAGTTGAGTCTGATTTGACTGAAACTGGCCCCACGGAGTATCTAGATATCCTTCCAATGCCCGAAACATTCCCTACTTTGTAGCGGAGGTTATTTTATACTGAACTATAATTCAGCATAAAATACAAAAAATACAAAATGCAGACGCAATAAATGCCTATGTCTGCAACACAGTAGGACCTTTACAACCTAAAATAGCAGCCATTCTGGCCTGATTGGATAGGGTTGCATCGTTTGTTTGAGCATAAGCATTTGCATAGAAATTGATAATCCCGTCCTGATTTCCTGCTGCTGCTGCAGATGTAACAGTTGGATTTGGAGGACATACAATTTCTGCACCAGTTGAATTCTTGCAGTTTTTAACAGTTGGATCAGGATTATAGGTTCCCAGTGATGTACACTGGGACTGAGTATATAGATATTTTTGACAATCAACAGAAACGGGTGCACCTGGTCGGGTTGTCTGGCAGGGATTTGTGATGGTTCTTCCTGTCAAATATTGACTCCAACTGTTCCAGCGTTGCACAGGGACTGACTGACCATCCTCAAGACCCGTAGCGACTAGAACGCTCTTCTGATATAGAAATTCACCAATTTGTTCCAATGTTCTGTTATTGCCAAAATCATCTACATTTAATTTACGGACATTCTCATCAGTATTTGGAAATCCAGATCCAGATGTGGTTCCCCCCACTGCAATAAACATTTTCTGAAGACAACGGGCTCCATAGTTTCCAGGGGTTGCATCGGGCGCATAGCACGGTTGATTCGCTAGAATAAACTCAGCAGAGGACTTGGATGTTACGAAGGGGCCATTTTGACAATTGACACTGTCAAATGCCGAGGGATTTACAAAGGTGAAGGTCATTAATCCGTGGAGTTTCATATTGGTTGTTCCATAGAGCTGATTGAGCTGCAAGTATCCATTCACATCTCCTCCCACACTGGGTGTCTGGTCATTATCAGTATCTACAAGTGCATTAATATCAATGGAATACAAGCCCTGATAGGTTGCGCCCTGCAAAAATCCTGCTGTAGAAACGGAAGCTCCTGAAGAATTCGATGCCGTAATTGTAAAGTTGTTGCCCTCCTTTATATCTACCGGTCCAGTAAATACTGTCTTAAAGTTAATACCATTTGCGGTTGGTCCTGATTTACTGGTCACACCGGATGTTACTGGAATTGTAGTTGCACTAGATAGAAGTATATAGGTTTTATTCGTTTCCGTGATCTTTAATGTCATATCTGTCGCATTTGTATAAAACGTAAAGGTGGGCTGCACACTAGGAACATTATCTACCACGGCGTGAAAAGAACTATCAGAAAAGCATTGGCTACAGTTCTTTGTGCCAATAGGATTTGTATTATTCTTGCAGTCAATGTCATTTTGCATATATTCGCAGGTGGCCTTATTAATCGCAAAAGCACTGGATGATCCAAAGGTAGGATTATAGACCCCATTCCCTGGATAGGCCGTTTTTGCTGCAGGATCAATATATAGCCCCCCTATATGTCCTTTGCCTTGCGAATTGGTTCCCTCTAAATCAAAACTCATTCCACAGAACTGATTGAATTGCGGATTATCAAATGCTTTACAATCAGGTTTTCCTCCTGATCCTGGTAAAGGGACTACAATTTCACAAATTGTTTTTGCCTTATTTAATCCGTCGGATGATTGATAAAGAGTGCCGGCCTGGACTCTGTCTCCAGCAGACCCTTTTTCATAGGCATCTGATATATAAGGCTGACTGGATGTCTGGATCCCCTGGCTCACTTGGTTAATTTCTCTGGCAGTTATTGGCTGTGGTTTAACAGGATTGAATAGGTTATTAATTGTATTGAAAAAGGTCTTGTCTACTGGTGTAGAATTATCTTCAAATCCCTCAATGGCTGCTGCCTGGCGTATATATAGCATCGTAATAACAACTGTAATCAAAATTAGCACCAATAGGAATTGGTTCATACCCTACTTAGATTACAGATTATCGGGGCGGAGCTGTGCGACGGAATCCATTTCTCTCGTAATGACACGGAAGACCATATGAGTCTGGCGACTCAGATTAATGAAGCGTCTTGGCGCTAAGAGTGTGCCCTTGTAAGTAGTAAGATTGGCTCCAATATCGCCTGAAGCTCCACCAAATTGATAGACCGCAGTGGAGCCTGTCGTAGGATCTACATATTTGTTTTGAATGATGATGAAGTTTGCATAGCCGACCGTATTCGGTATATTTGCCGTGATTCCTGAGTCTGAGCCATAGGCGGTCGCCGCGACAATATGGCCTTCTAAGCGATTAATCCAGGTTACAAATTCTTGAATGGCGGGTGTTATATTATTGTTGCTGTAGCCGAAGTTTGCAATGCGGACACTATCTCCCACGGCAATCTGAAAGCGACTGAAATAGTTGGTGGTTTCAATCATAAAGTATTCGGGGGCTGCAGAAGTGCCTCGGTTGTAGGGAGCGACGCCGAATCCGCCGGCACTCACAAAGATATTGCTAATATCAAAGGTGTCGGCCGCCAAAGAGATCGCATTGCCATTGGGCTGCAGCATATCAATGGTCAGCTTCTGGAGCGTAGAAAGGGGAGCGGGCGAATAGACCTTCTGACATTTCAAGAACTTTGGAATGAGTGCCGTGAAGCCACGACTGTCCGTTTGGCTTGGCGTTGTTCCTGGATCGGAATACCAGTTGGCATCGTATTGGAGAACACCGAAGGCACGGTCCAGGAAGTTGTCAGATCCGTAGTTGTTATTCTCTAGTTCTGGAATGCGCACCGAGATATACGGAAAGGCGAGCACGTTGCTCTGATAGTTTGTATTATTGGACAGATCAGTGTTCTTCTGAATCACTGTTGTAAGACCCTCAATGGGCAGAATGGCCTTGACAAGCTCAATGCGCACAATGTTCTTGAACTTCTGTTGCACCGCAACTTGAGGAAACAGACTCTGTCCGTTGTTCCCCG
>Ga0214917_10006997_pt1 | contig 11550 bp, 11 predicted proteins | sample LL_1208_BB_MetaG_FD_177983 | JGI IMG/M metagenome (GOLD analysis project Ga0214917, IMG submission 177983) | Freshwater microbial communities from Lake Lanier, Atlanta, Georgia, United States - LL_1208_BB | ecosystem: Environmental > Aquatic > Freshwater > Lake | place: USA: Georgia | collected...
AGGGGTGAAAGCCATCATCTTTAGATAACAAATTGGTATCGGCAGCTAGAGTTAAACCTATGGAAATCACCCGTTCTCTCCTTCTTATCCTCCACTTCATAGGAATGGCAGGCCTTCTTGGAGGTCTCCTAGCCTCCTCAAAGAGCCTCAATAAAGGAGTACTCCACTCCTCTCTATTAGCACTCGTTGCAGGCCTAGCTCTTGTAGGGATCCGCTATCCCTTAAATGAGGCAGATCCAATGAGATGGGATTCTGTTAATCACACCCAGGTAGGGATAAAGCTAGTAATCCTGCTAACAGTATTAATCCTTGGATATCGAGCAAAGGCAAAAGAGAACCTATCTAAGAACACCTGGCTAGCTATGGTGCTATTAACGCTAACTGCGATAGTAATAGCGGTAGTTTGGTAGGGGAATTTGAAGAAAAAGGATTTTTTTAAATGACAACTTATCTTTAAGAAGGCCAAGACTACAAAAATCAGGATTGGAAAACTGAATCTCGGTGAAATTCAAGATATCCCCGCTGTGCTCCTCTAAATTCACCCACATTTTGATCAGCATAAATAGACCACTGATGCAATACCACTGGACTTAGCTCTCTAGAAACCAAAATCTCACCCGTATCTCTAAATGAAATAAATCCGCGATCAAATAGATGATCAACATGCGGCGATAGAAGCAATCCATTGAATCCATCCAATTTTTCATCATTATTTGACTCAGACCAAGGCTTGATATGACTTGCTCGTAAGTGCTTGATATTTGAAACTCCAGTAATTCTGCAGTGATCTTCTACTAGGCGCACATTCGCTTTGAAAATTCCCTGCCCTCTTCGAGATTTTGTAAGCTGAATTTTCTCTAAATCTCCCTCAAGCTTGCGAGCTTCAATTTCAAGATTGATTTCGTACTCTGATTCTCCTTCTAACATTGGTGCTAGTTCATTTTGAATATTTGGAAGATCGGCTCTTGATAACATTACAAGAAGGTCTGCAAATGCCGAAGAAATTTCGGTCAGATAGACACCCTGTAACCCATTGCCATTTGATTGCAGCGGAGCATATTTCTCAGAGAGTAGTGGATAAATTTGGTCGATGAAATCTTTGGGCTTAATAGGGTTATTAAGCTCTACAAATTCAACTTCTACATACCAACCAACGTCTGACCAGTTACTACCTACGGTGCGAAAATTTGGTTTAGGTGCAGTAACTGCATGACGTTGCACAATCCCGATGGCCTTAATATATGTATCGCAGTAGGAGAAAACCAAGTCGCCAGGACTGACTTCTTCCATAGTTTTGTAAAAGTAATGCTGTCCGCCGTCTGATCGGGTTTTGGGTGACCAAAGAAAACCGGCAGGCACCTCAAACTTGTATGTCTGGTTTTGGTTTACCCACCAATAACGCATGCCTGCAGCTTAAGCCTGGAAGATCGCAATTGAAAGTGCTGGGACTAATCAAGATCAGCTATTCCTTAAACTAGGCACACTCAACAGTATTATCTGTCGCAAAGTAGGTGCAAACAGTTACACAACTTCATATTACTGGATCAGGATCTTCTCAAGATCTGTTACAGGTTTTAGGTTTACTTTAAATTTCGGCACCTAAACCCCCTGGCCCTCCAAATTTTCAACCAAAATCCTTAAGTAGGGCCTTTTCAATTTCGTCAGAAGTCATATAGCCCGCCAAGATACAACTCAGATTCCCCAGTAAATCTCCCGAATTTTTGTGCGGTAAATCAATTATCGTTTGAACGTATAACTCAGTTTTACGTTTAGTTTGATAATCATCTCTTACAAGATAGCAAAGCTCATTTCTTACTAACTTTCTCTTTTAAAATTCCGTTGGGGTTTGCTTTTATAATCTCTTCTGCAGCCTCACCAGCTGAATCTGTAATTGCACTAAATCCTCTTCGCAATGCCATTTGAGCCATACCAGTTTTTTCCTGTTTGCCATCTTGGAAACCTAACCAGATAGGAGCTTTCGGTTCGAAAACAACTTCAATTGGGAAAATTAAGCCGAATCGGTGAAGTCCGCCCCCCCAAGGAGCTTCTTCCCTGCTTACAGGATTTCTTGGTACACCAGTGATCTTTGCAATTCCAATAAAACCGGTGCCACCAAGCCAAATAAGAAGTTTGTCACCTTTCTTTATATTCGATACCCCTACTTTTCGCCCCCCAGTTGAAATCCCAAAGTGCGAAATGTCTTTACATAGTCCCCAATTGTGAGCACTCTCTTTCGCAATGGCACCAACAAACCACGTCAAGTTAGTCCTCCGCTCAGTTCCAGCTCTATAAAGAACACCCCCTGAAACCCTACATTAATGTTATCAACTAAGGAGATTCAAGAACAAAACAAAGCTAGAGCTTTTGCAAAAAACGATTCTGCTGGTGTTAGTTCCTTTAGAATTATTAGACGCTCCCCATGGATTTAAGGAATTGATGAAGTCTTGAGTGTGAATTTAGGCCTGCTCGATTACAAACTCGACATCCTTGGCTATGGGTGTTATGAGCTCGTCTAAGTTAACGCCATGGTTTCGAATCTCGCCAACTTCGAGACCAAATTTCATTTCTTGGTGTGGTGCTATATGACTACAGCTGTAATACGAGGTTTTTCTGCGAAAATCTCAAAACTCAAGAAAGCACTTGAGGGAAAGATTTTAAGTTAATGGGATAGACGTTAGTCGGCATACAAACTCGCTAAGGCCTAGTTCTGGCTCTGGGCAGAAGGGCAAGGGTGGGAAGAGCGTCAAAAGGAGCGCAATTCCCACGGATGAACAAAACATAACTCTGATGTTGAAATACACAAAGGGTATTTGCCAAGGAAATGGTACATGCGGGTCAAGTTCGACCAATGGGCTATTTGAAGAGTCCGATCTGCTCAGGGTAGTTATGCCCATGCCGTAATCGCCTTTGAGAGCTATCGATAGGGACTAACATCCTGCATCGCTTAGCCAAAAGAAGATTGCCGGTAATGTGGAGAAGTCCAGTCCTCATGTCGCAGGCGAACAGTAGACTACCCATTCTTTCCCATCAGGAGACATCTAAGCCAATGAGTAGCCCCAAGCAGATTGATTATTTGAATGAGCTCCAAAATGGCCTACCGATAAAGAACCTGGAATCTGCTGAAGCTACCTACTTGTCCGAGGTAAATTACCGAGGAGATCTGGATGCCCCGTTTCAGCGCTGGTTTAACTATAAAGAGGGCTATTCGCTAGAGCTAAATTTTCGTCTATTCAAGAAATTTGGGATTAAGAAAAATAGCGACCAAGTTGTTATGGACCCTTTCTCTGGAAGCGGAACTACTCTATTCGCCGCAAAGCTGCAAAATATTCAATCCATAGGCTTTGAAGTAAATCCTTTCTCATTTTTCTTTTCAAAAATCAAAACTGCAAATTACAAAGAAGAGATTCTGAAGGATTTGGACTGGGCCATAAAAGAGATTGAATCAACGACTTTCAAGAAAAATAAAAAAGTTGTTTTGCCAGAGCTGGGAATGGCAGATCGCATCTTTGAACCAAGCATTATTAACGAACTCTATGCGATTAAGGAATTGGTGATTGATAATCAAAGTAATTTGCAGTTAAAGCAACTACTGAGTTTTGCCTGGATCTCGATCTTAGAAAGATTGTCGTTATATAGAAAAGCCGGAAATGGCTTGAAGAGAAAGATATATAAAAAACCGCGGGCCAAGCTAAGTCCTAAAATTGAATTTTTAGAGCAACTCAAAACAATGCAGTCGGATCTTGAAAATGTCACTTTTGGCAAGGTGCCGACTATCTATAACCAGAGCGCTCTTGAAATCAGTTCTAAAATTGATCCAGGTAGCGTAGACTTGGTTGTTTTCTCTCCTCCGTATGCTAATTGCTTTGATTACACAGAGATTTATAAGGTAGAGCTCTGGTTTGGAGGGTTTGTAAAAAACAAAGAAGAGCTCAAGAGATTGCGTGGAACTTCTTTAAGGTCGCATTTAAATCACAGCTTCGAGACAAAAGAGGCTGTGCCAGAATTAAAGAGGACTTTGGAATCACTCAAAAAGGTAGAGCTATGGGATAAGAAGATTCCGCTGATGCTCAATTCTTATTTCTTAGAGATGGAGGCGGTGCTAAGGCTACTCTTTTCAAGTCTTAAAAAAGGCGGCCATGTTGCTATCGTCGTGAGTAATTCCTCTTATGGCAACGTGATTGTGGCTACTGATCTGATTTTGGCGCGGATATCTCAGAGAATTGGATACAAAGTGCTAGAAATAGATGTGGCTCGCCAAATTATCACTAGTTCCCAGCAATTCAAGGCAACTAAAAAACTAAGAGATTTCCTAAGAGAATCAATCATCTTATTAGAAAAATGAAAATTGAAACTGTGAATGCTCTGCCTTCAAAAATAAAGAATGGCAGCATCTTTATCATAGATGACAAAAACGTTTCTTATTTGACTCACAATTATTTTAAATACCCTTGTAAATTTATACCCCAAATTCCTAATTGGGCTCTGGAAAATTTGATTTCAAATAAGAAAGCTAAGAACGTCTATGATCCATTCTTAGGGTCTGGCACAACTTTAGTCGAGGCTGCATTGCATGGTCACTGTGGTTATGGCGCTGATATCGACCCGCTTAGTCGAATCTTGACCAAGGTAAAGACCAATTCTTACTCTGCTCAGGATATCGCTGAATTACGAAAGATCCTGAATCGCTTGTCAGATAAAAAAGCGCTGGCAAACTTTAAGAAATTTATCCCAGCGCTACCTAATATCAATCTCTTCTTTGATAAGAAAACCATTGAAGAGTTGGCTTCGCTTAGAGGTCGCATCGAAAGAATCAAGAATGTGGCTCACTATGAATTTTTCCTGGTGATGTTTGCCTCTATCATCCGCAAAGCATCACTCACTGATGATGTTTCACCTAAGCCCTATGTTTCAAAAAAACATCCAAAAAGAAAAGTTGATTGGTTTGCCTTATTTATCAAGAAAAGCAGCGAGGCTATCTTGCGTGCTGAGGAATTCTCTAAGGCTAAAAGTGGCAAATTGGTAAGAGTCGAAAGTGATGCAAGAAATAGCAAGATAAAATCAAAGTCGATTGACATTGCTATTACCTCACCGCCATATATCAATGCCTTTGACTATGTCAGATCTCTAAAGCTTGAGAATTACTGGCTTGGCCTAGTTGATGATGCGAGTATAGAAGTTCTGCGAAAAAACAACATTGGGACTGAATCGGCACGTAAAGATGAGCGAAATCTGAATAAGCCACCTAAGAGTTTGGTTACTGCGGTAGCTTTAATTGCCAAAGTGGATATGAGGAGATCTAAAGTGGTATCTGAGTACTTCTTTGACATGAACTTGAATCTGCAAAATGTTCATAAATTGCTAAAGAAGGGCGCAAAGTATGTGATTGTTGTAGCGGATAGTGACATCAGAGGTGTTGCAGTGCCAACGAGCGAAATTTTGATTTTACTCGCTAAACAGATTGGCTTTAAGTGCAATCTAAAATTTGGTTATATGATCCGTAATAGATATTTGCGGATTCCAAGGAAAGGACGTGGGGGTTTAATGAAGATCGACTGGGTGGTGATTCTTGAAAAAAACTGACCTCAGCAGTTTCATCACCCCTACCACCACAAGCGATGTCTGGCTAATTCCAAAGCGCTCTAGCATCATCCAGATAATCGGCTTAGTGGAGATCTTGGTTAACGAAGGGTTTGAAGGAAAAGTCTGGAATCAAGGAAAGCAAGAAGCGGTTGCCACCAAAATGCGAAAGCGCAAACTTACTAAGGCAAAGAGTTTCTCTGCTCAATCAGTTCGTACCTTGTTTGCGAATGGGCCTAAGTATCTTGGATTTGTCTACACTGATGCCGATACGGATAGCGTCAATGTGCAAAGAAAGATAATCGTAACCAAAGCTGGAAAACAGCTAGCTGCTGAAAACTTGTTGGCAGGTGGTCACTACGCCAGTTTGGATGAATGGGAGAAGTACCACAAGCTTCCTCCGTCTGATGCCATCACTAGGCAGCTATTTAAGCTGATTATGAATAACCCAGTATCTAACAATTATGGAGTTGGCTCCTTATATCCTTATCGAAATACTTTGAAACTTTGTCAAGAGCTAGGTTATATAGACAAAGAAGAGATTGGCTTTCTTATTTTTGCAATGAAAAGCGATAGTGATTATGCAGTCACCAGAGATTTGATTCTTGAATTCAGAAATTTAGAACCGAGTGAACGTAAAGCAAAGATTGATAATTATAAAAAGAGTGAAGCGGGCCAAGTTACTTTGGTTAAGGCTCCTACTGCTCATTACTTCATGAGCTTCTGCAAATCTTCGGGTTACTTTTCAGTTGTCGATAAATCCATCAGTAAAGGATTTATTCTCCCGGCACTCGAGATAAAGAAGCCAGCAGATGCTAAAGCTTTGATCTCTTCTTTCAACGCTTCAAAACCTTTTGAATTTGGATCAGATAAGAGTCTTTGGATTGAATACTTTGGTGATGTCACCAAAGATTTACCCCCGAGAGAAGTAGAGATCGATTTCAGTTTCAATAAGCCTGGTGAATTCTTAGTCCGCATCCAGCGAAATTCTCAAATAGCCTCGGTATCTAGCACCGAAGGCAATGGCTTTAAGAAGAAGGTCTCCGTATTTGATGGTGATCAAATAGATTTAGAAATCTATGCTGGAAATGGTGCTCCAGTAAAGAGTGACAAATTTCATGTTGAACCAAATAAAGGAAGTTACCCACGTGGAAATTTCAGCATTGATGAGAAATCGCCATTGGTATTTGATCGAAGCACCAAACACTTGATTGATTGTCTAAATCAAATAGCAGTCAAGGGCTGGGATGATGTTTTCCTTGAAAAGCTAGAGATTTATAAAGCTTTGACAGGTATTGATGCAAAAAATAATCGGTCGAAAGGTGGCCGATTAGAACAGTTAACTAGCCATCTGTTTAAGAATATGACTACTGATGGCTTGATTGATGGCTTTAAATGGTATGGAAAGGTCGATGCCAATGATTTGCCAAGCCCTGCACCAGGAGGCAAAGAGGGAAACCCTGATCTGGTATTTGAGTTTGAAGATTACGCAGCAGTTATTGAATTGACCACAATCAAAGGTACCGCTGCCCAGTGGAGTAGTTCGGAAGCGGCAAGCGTTCCCGACCATATTTCGAAGTATCGCCACTCCAATCCCAAAGCGAAGACTGTGGGTTTCTTCGTGGCCCCTTCAATAAATAGCAGAATCCTCAAGAATTTCAAAGCGCAGGCAGCAATTGATAAGACACCGATCATCTGTTTAACAATAGAAGAATTTGCCAAACTAGCACTAGATAGCAGAGATGAATTGCGAAAGAAGTTTCTGAATTGGGAAGTTATTTAATAGTCATTCGAAATATTTCAAATATGAAGGAAAGGAAATCTATCTAAGGGTATTTGGGTAACCGTGGTGCTACTAACAGTAACAGCTATAGTAATAGCGGTGGTTTGCTGAATGGGTTGATCTTGAACCAGTTAAGCGGTCGAAACTCGAACAACCTTCGACCATATCTCCGGAGTTCTAGTATCTGGTAGATATCCCCCAGCTCCACCCATGAGTATTGGAATATTCTTGAAGCGCTTTCTTACCTTTCTTGCTGCAGCTACATAGCCCTCAACCGAATAGTTGAGACCCGTTAATGGATCTTCTCTATGACCATCTGCTCCGCAGGTGAGAAATAGAAGATCTGGAACCCAACTCCAAATCCTCTCTCTTGCACCTAGAGTGCTTATGAATTCATCTATTCCCTCTAGAAGTTCTTTATCTCCAGCTCCATCCTTTAGTGGGTAATTATAGAAATATCCCGTTTTACTCTCATCACCTGTTCCAGGAAAGATTCCATATTGATGAATTGAGAATGTGATTACTCTTGGATTATCAGCGGTTAAGTTCTCAACCCCATCACCATGATGGCCATCGATATCTAGTATCGCCACATTAAGGCTATGGTCTTTGGAGGCAATATCTGCAGCTATGGCAAAGTCATTAAAGATGCAGAAGCCTGATGAATAATCAGCTTGAGCATGATGCTTTGCTCCTGGAAAATGGATTGCTAATTTAGTTTTTCCAGTAAGAAGGGCATCTAGAGCAACTAGTGTTCCGCCCACAAATAGTGATGAAAGCTCAGCTAGGTCCATCCTTTGGCCATCCCACTGCCCTGAGAGCCCTTCGCCTATGACTTCATCAATATATGCAGAGGTGTGAACCCTAAGAAGTTCTTCTCTAGTAGCAGGTCTTGGTGGTATTTCGATCACTTCAATACCATCTTTACTCGCCTCTTTTAGAAGTAGATCTCTGGCGTTACTAAAACGTCTTCCTTGGGTTGGATGTGTCTTATCAAAGATCCACTCTTTGTATTTATCAGAGTGCACTAAATAGATGCTTTTACTCATCTGCTCTCCAATCTATTTTTGAAGGCTTCTGGCAGTAGTTGCCTTGCCTTTATTTCTGTGATTCTCTCTAGTGAACTTTCACCTCCTGAGATCATCTTGCTTAGACGGATTGTGTGATTCCAAGAGCATTCTTTTCTATCCCAATACTGTTCAAGGATTGAGTCTTCTTGATGAAGATAGCGGTAGAGGTCACCAAGCCATTTGCTATCTATATCTACAGTGATCCAATAAGTGTCTTTACCTTCAAAAAGCCTTGAGACTGTTAAGCCTGGGACGAAAAATGATTTATAAGCACCTAGCCAGCCACAATCAATACATTTAAGAGTTGGGTCATATTCACTGATGCAACAGCCACCTGAAACATAGAGACTCTCATCAAGATCTGATGAAGGAAGGCCATAGGCAATCTTTCTTAGGCCCTTACTTGATTTACAGCTGGGGCAGGTTTTCAACTATATAGCTCCTTATCTTCTATACCCAGGGTATCGGGCAGAGCTGACACACATTTAGTCTTCCCTGGGCTAATGATTACCCAGACAAGTCTGCCTCTAAACGAAAAATAACTAGATAATGGTCCCGTGACAGGTTTGAACCCAAAGGTAGAGGCAGCAATTAGGGCTGCGAGCAGTTGTCTCCACGGAAGCCCTTATTCGTTTCCGATTGATGATGCCGGACTGATGCGAATGGAGGTCATCGGAGAAAGCTTATTAAACATTCAAAATAAGCTAGATCAACTTAGGCAGATGAATGACTTACCTAAACCACTGAAGAGAATTTTGAAAACTCGTGAAGTTTATGAGAGTAATGCGATCGAGGGATTAGGTCCTGACTTGGCAAGAACAAGCAAAATAATTGATGAAGCCCAGACCGACGAGAGGGAAGTATCCAAGTTTGTAGAATGGGCAATAACCCAAGGCATAAAAAATGATAGACACTTCTATGATGTGATTGGGCTGACCGCTGCTCGAGAGCTTTCGCGTGAGTTTGCCATAAGCACTGAGCGCCCTATCTCGGAATCCGACATTCGGACTCTCAATGGAATTATTTTGAAGGGACAACCACGTGCTGGAATTTACAAGCCGTACCCTAATGACATTTCCGGCAATTCTGATCATAAGACTGCACTACCGACCGACACGCCTGCAGCCATGGAAGAGTTTTGTACTTGGATGAATCAATTGTCGAGGAAAGGTTTCCAAACTCTCGATTCAATAATTAAAGCGTCTGCGGTCCACGCTTGGATAGCTCACATTCATCCCTTTGACGATGGAAATGGAAGAATTGCTAGACTCTTGGCAAATATGGTCCTGGCTAGAGAGTACATGCCGCCGTTAATCCTGCGAAATAAAAGCGATAGGGCGAGATACATTGATGCACTGGCCTTCTCTGATGAAGGCGGAGATCTATCGCGACTCATCTTGGTATTTTGCCGTTCTATTGAGCGAGTAATTGATGAATTAAGTAATCCAATAATCGCTGAAGAATATTTCAAAGCTGATATTGACCTTAGACTCTCTGGTGAATATCGCACCTGGAAATCCGCAGTAGATCAATGGACAGAAGAAGTCTTCGTGCAAATCAGACTAACCAATCTGACAGCGGAAAAGGTTGGGGAACTTCAGCCTAGTGACTTTAAGCAAATACAGAGAGGAAAGTCTGCTTCAAATGCCTGGTACTTGATGATCAAGAACAAGGAAGGCAAGACCACAAGTCTTTGGTACTTTGGCTATCCACCGGGCTTTGTCAGGACAAAGATTGAAAAGGACGATCTATATCCAACCCTATTTTGTTTAGTTCCTGACGATTCACCTAGGGCTGTTCGGCCCTTTCGTTCTCCCCGAGACGCTGCAAGGGGTTTGGTTACTGCAATAATGATTGAGCCGGTTGGATCCAAGTCATACGTCTGGGGCGACAATCGACATTTAGTGCCGCTTAAAAAGGTAGATAACAAGGTCTCGGCCGTCTCTTTTGCGCGGACTTGCCTAGAATATGCGGTAGATCCTGTGAGATTTAAAGAATAGGACATGCCAAGAAGGGTACTTCTTTAATTAAACTGAAAAATGGTGAGTATGTGTCAGAACACCATTGTAATATTCTCATCAGGTCAAAGAGATCAGACGTTCTAGCCCTTTAGCTAGTCTGACGCCAACCGAGCTCCGTGCGCGGTGGTCCTAGAGGAAGACCGGCCCAGTTGAAAGCCTTCTGGGAATGCGCGGATCTCAAAAATATGAGGTCCAGATAAGGACCGGTTATGTCTATTGGTTATCAAAGTGTTCAAGTTTCACCTGTAAGACTCCTTGAGCTAAAGCAAGAGATGGATAGCGCCCAAGGAGAGAAGAAGTATTACCGCTTTAAGGGATGGCTCCATTATGCCAACTTAGATAGATGGCAGAGACAGGGCCATCACTTTCATTACCTAACTGATTGCAGCGATGGTGGAAAGAAGCTCTTATGTACTTGTGGCCTCTTTATTGAAGAGCCATTAGAGGATGAGGCAAGTATTAGCCAGCGGATCAAATCAAAGCTCTCTGACTTTAAGTTAGATGAAGTTCAGATGGCTAGGGGACATAGAAGCCTTGATGACTTCACCTCTTCTACTGCAGCTCTTATCTTCAACTTTATTTGGGATTCTAAGAGCGGTGATTACCTATGGAGCAGCTACTGCCAGATCTGTGGTGAGGTATTAGTTGAGAAAGCTAATGAAGTAGCAAAGGCTTTTACTCAGAGCCATAACACCTCTTGTCTGGAGAAGTTATGAGTAGTACTGATCTAAGGCATGCCAATTTAATCTGTGAGGTTGCAGGTGGTTTCTTTCAGAGCTACTGCGCCTGCGGGTGGAGCTCAACTATCTCCTTTTATGAGGAGGTAGATCTCCTTCGGGCGATGCATGCCCATGCGGTGGTGAGCTTTCCTGGCTTTAGATAAGGGTAGTGACAGATTAGAACAGATGTACTAATGTAACGCTCCCCCTGATCACCGCTCAGATTGTCAGGGGGAGGTTCTATAGTTGAAATAAAGATGATGGAGGGGGTTGATAGATATAGATAATAAAGAGACAGAGGATCAAGAACTCTGGAAGCAATTACCAAATACTGAAGGTGAAGAACGGGCGGAGTTATTTATCCAGCTCGCACAGCAAGC
>Ga0214917_10006998_pt1 | contig 11550 bp, 5 predicted proteins | sample LL_1208_BB_MetaG_FD_177983 | JGI IMG/M metagenome (GOLD analysis project Ga0214917, IMG submission 177983) | Freshwater microbial communities from Lake Lanier, Atlanta, Georgia, United States - LL_1208_BB | ecosystem: Environmental > Aquatic > Freshwater > Lake | place: USA: Georgia | collected...
GATAAAATTATATTTAAAAGTGAACAAGATATAATTAAATTTTTCAAAATATTATCACCTTTAAATAATGAGTTTTATTTAGGATCATATCATTGGAATATGAAAATAGTAAAAAATGAAGATCATTACAAGTTATTTATACATAATTCTATATCTAAAAAAGACTCATGTAGATATTTATATGATAAATATATTCAACCAATAAAAAATAAATTAATAAATTCAGATATACAATTTAAATATTTTGAATTTAAATCAAAAAGATTTAATAAAACAAAAGATATAGTATGGATGTTTGATATAACACAATTTATTCAAAAATAACTTTTATACCATTAGTACTTTTTTGTATAGTATTAATTTTAAATTTATTACTATGTAAATTATCATGACATTTATCGCATAAAATTATTAAATTTGCTTTAGAATCTTTAATAATATGTTTTTTTTTAAAATTAATATCATTTATAAAATCTTTTTGATAATTAATATGATGAGTTTCTAATTTATCTTCTGAACCACAAATGGAGCAAGAATCCATATATAAATCATTATTATAATTAGATTTTTTATCATTTAATAGTTTAGTATTAATATTAGATTTTTCTAATAATTTATTTTTAATTTCCAGAGTGGTATTAATAAATAGTGGATCATCTAAAATAAATTTAGCGATAGTAATGCCATATAATTGTTCACAACAACCTTCAATCATTTTTCTACTAAATACTAATTCATCGCCATTATTTTCTACAGACAAATGAAAGAATTTAATATTAGTTAATTCTTTTATTTTTTCTATTTTAATTAAATCATGTAAATGTGTTGCAAATAAAAATTTTGTATTCATTGAAACTAATTTTAATATTGCAGATGCAACAATTGCATTAGCTGAAATATATTCAGTTCCTCTACAAATTTCATCACCGATAACGAGAGATTTAGAATTTGCTTTTTTTAAAATACAACGCAATTCATTCATTTCAATAATAAAAGAAGATTGTCCTTTAAACAGATTATCATTACCAGAAATTCTAGTATACAATGAATCAAATACACCATATTCAAATTTATCAGAAGGAACATATAATCCACATTGTGCCATAATCAATGATGTTCCAACAGCTTTCATTAAAGAACTATTATGAGTAACAATAAAACTATCTAATAAAAATCTTTTATTACCATTTGTTTCAAATCCATAATATGTTGAAATATTTTTTTTAACAATATTAAATTTTAATAATAAACTATTATTTTGTGAAATTAAAAATCTTTTATTTTTTCGTTGGATCATTAACGGTAATTTGTTTACTAATTCAATATTACCATAAATTATTATTTTGTAATATATATTATTAAAATTTTCTACATCACAAGAAAAACCAATACTTTTAATCAAAAAAATAATGTCTTTCACTATAGATGAGTGTTTAAAATATATATTAAATTTATTTGTTATAATTATTACTTCATTATAATCAATTATTCCTGCTAATAATTGTAATCTTTTATTTATTGAATTGTATTTGTAATTATTTGGTATTTTATTAAGATTCTTTATAAATATATTACTTCCAAAAATATATGGAGGCATTGGTACATATTTATCTTTGTTATCATCATAATTTATAATTGTTTTATATAAATAAAATTGTTGCTTCCATTCATTATTCTTTTTTAAATATTCATCAACAGATATTTCTATTATAATATTATCTAAATTTTTTAAACAAAGAATATGTGGTCCATTTACAGTAAATTTATTTTGATAATCTAAATCATTATAATAATTATTATTATATGGTATTATGTCATACATTAAACCGGTATTACTAGTAGTTCCTAATACTTTTCTTGGTGTAGAATCATCCCCCATTAATAAATCATTTACCTGAATATCTTTTGCCATTTTTAATGAGTTATCATACATAATTAACAAAGTATCAGGAGAAAAACATTTACCACAAGAATTTAAACCCATAATAAGATTACCAACATTATCATCATCAAGTATAACATCATGTGGCACATATTCATAATCAATAATTCTTTCAATGATAGGGTGTCTAAGATTAGAAGCATTAATAAATGATTTATCATAATTTAAATTAACATTCGGCTTAACATAATGATATTTAAGAGCAGTAAAAGCATTATTAGAAACATAATCAATTTCTATGATCATATTAATAAGTAAAACAAACATATTAGAATATTTATTATACCATTCAATAGTATCTTGATAGAAAGTTGTTTTAATAAGATTACTTAATTCTTTTTCTAATTCTTCAATTTCATCAGAATATTTTTCAAGCCCGCCGATAGAGTTCAATGAAATTTTAGCCGTCGTAGTTTGAAAATTAAATTTAATATCAGATATTTTTATAGAAATATTATTATCAATATTAATAATATTAATTTGTTTTTCATCTAATATTTTTTTTAATTTATGTCCTCTAATTTTTGTGGTAGTTAAATAATATCCATCTCTATCATTATGTTTAATATATAGAGAAAGATTATCATCAAATTTTTCTAAATGTTTTGCTAATTTCTCAATAATACCAATTGACATATTAATTTTTTCTTGAATATTATCAATATTTGTATGAATATCTTTTTTGTAGAAAGAATCTTTAATTTCAATTAAATTATTTATTTTAAGTTTATCTATATCAAAAGTATTTTCTAAGTAATTAATAGATTCAATAAATAATTTAATATATTTTTTATTAAAAAATTTGTATAGATCTTCTTTTAATTCTGAATTTTTTAATATATTTATTATTGATATTATATTCATAAATGAATCATATATTGTATATAATTCATATGGTTGAATAAATTTTATTGATAATTTTCTAAATAATTTATCTAAATCTGAAATTCCTTTTAAACAAGATCTAATTTCATCTAATTTATTTGAAGATATAATTTTTTCTGTTAAATTATAATAATTATTTATTACATTGTAATCTGTAAATGGTGCACATAATCTATTTTTAAGTATTCTTTTACCCATAGCAGTACAACAATTATTTAATACAGAATATAATGATTGAAATTTAGTATTTATTATATCCCAATTATAATAATCAACAATATTTAATTGATATTGTGCATTATTTGCTAATATCATATATTTATGTTCATTAAATAATACTGGAGTTTTTAATTCTTTAATTAAATTTTCATTATGCTGATGTATATAATCAAAAGATACAACAATCGCAATAATTGAACAAGTATTTTTAGCAAGATTAAATAATTCAATAGGTGAAATTATTCCATTATTTTTATAAACTTTTGATAATAAATTATTTTGATAAGAAATTTTTGTAAAATTTGGATTTATTTTATCATATGAAAATATAATTTGATTTGGTATTATATCTATTTTATCTATTATTTTATTATTTTTATTATTTTCTATTTGATTTATATTATTTGTATTATCAATTTGATATACTATTAATTCAATTGGTCTATAATAATGGTAAAATCTTTGTGCTTCTTCAATTGCTTCTAATCCATCTGTTATACCATTTGAATGACTTTCATAATAAAAAACACCACCTGTTGAAGAATCTACAGCACACATACCAATAGAAATATTAGATTTATTTGAAGATAATGATGAATTAATTTCAATATAAAATGTCATTAAATATTTATTTTCAACTGAAATATTATCAATAAATGTAGATGGTGAATATATACCAGTAACTTCGCGTAAAGGGTTTGGTGGAGGTGTAGTTTGATCAATTATAACAACAGTATATGAGTTATCAATTAATATTTTTAAAAATTTACTTAATGCAACGGAAGGAAAACCTAACATATATGGATTTTTATGATCAATAATATTTATAGATTTATCTTTTCTCGTACATACTATATTTAATAATTCACTTAATTCAAATAAATTAGGTCCTCTTGTATCAGTAGAATAAGCTTCATGAAATGAACCTACTTGCATTAACACTATTGATTTTGAATTGTATTTTTTCTGATATTTTTCATAATACATCCAATATTCTTCATGAATATTCATTTTTATATTTTTTTCTTTTGCCATTATTTAATATTTATTATTAATAATTTAAATTGTTGTAAGTTTAAATTATTTACAAAAAAAGTATATTACAATGTAATATTTAATTTTATTTATTATTTATTATTAGAATTTTCAATAGCTTTTTCAAGTTTAGATTTAATATATTTATAGAAAGTTTTCTTAATATCTTTTTCATAAGAGTAAAGTTGATACCATTTAACATTATTTTTATCAATAATTTTACGAAGAACATGTTTAACCATATCTTTAGTAATAAGTATATTTTCAATATAATCAGCCTTTAATGCTATATCAGAATTTGAAGATTTAGTAATAGAATCAAGTGTATAATCATTTAAATCTTTAATAAGATGTGGTTTATTTGAATCTTTTGACAAAGCAACGTATCCTAATAGAGGTAATAAATCTTTAAATAACCATTTGTCAATAATTTTATAATAATAATATTTAATAACAGTCTTTATAGTTTTCTCATCTTTATTAAGATCTGTATAATAACCTGTAGTCATTGGTGAATATGGATTATATGGATTATAAGAAATAATTGGTGACGCTGTTTTTGATCTAATTGGATTTATCATTTGTGGTGCAAAAATAATTTCACTATTTTTAAAATTTTTAGTAAATAAATCACGCTGCATATACATTATTGTAGGATCATATGGATAAGGATTGCCAATTGGTGTAATTATAGATAGTGTTGGATCATTTGATGATTTAGTTGGTGTATTAATATCATTTGTATCTGTTGCTACTGTTGCTACTGTTTTCATTCTAAGTTAAAATATATATTTAGTTTATATATTTATTTGAAAGATAAATAAATATATCATTATTATTATTAACGATAAGATTATTAATTTTTTTAGTAATTTTATGAAGATCAAGTTTAACATTATAAATTTTATAGAATAAGTTAATAATTTTAGTAACGAAAATATGAATTGGAAAATTAACATTATTTTTATAATTTTCAAAAATATACTGTAATAATCTTTTTTGTGTATAAATAGGTAAATTTTCAATAGTATCATTCATAAAAACAGGTAAATCATTTACATTATTAATATTATAAAAATATGATAAAAATGTATTTGAATTATTAATATAAAAAGAAACATTGCTTAAAATATTATAATTATTAAAATTATTTATATTGTCTTCCATATTACAATCTTTTAAATAATTGTTTAAAGTAATACAAGTATTTTTATTATGAATATTTGGTAAATAAGTAAATGGAGAATAAAAAATAGTATTTTTTTGATAACATGGTGTAATACAATGATCTGTATTACTATTAATATTTTTGTTTAATATAGAATTATTTTTATTTTTATTTTTATTTTTATTATTCATTATATATATTATATATAATGAATTTTAATAAATCTTTAATAAATAAAACAAATAACATATTAAAAAAGTCAGAAGAATTTGATAAAATATTCAATGAAATAGTAAATACAGATAAACAAGATACAGAGAAGATATATAATTTAACAAATTTATATATAACAATAAGATCAGAACACGGTGGCTTATTACTATTACAAGAAAAATTAAAAGATAGAATATTATCAGAATCAACAGATATGAATGATGAATTAATAAACAAGCTTTATGACTATTCAACATTTGATTCAATAAAGAACAGTATATCTAATTTAGTATCTAACATAGATTATGAATACAAACAAATAGCATTAAAATATCCAAGTTTTGTGAATAAGAAATCATTAACATTATTATTATTTGTTAATAAAATAAAAAATAACAAATATGTAGAAATTTTTGAAGAATTAAAAAACAAACATCCAGAAAATGTATATAAAGTTGTTGAAACAGAAAATAACAGATTAGTTAATTGTAAATCAATAATAAATAAAGATATAAAATTAAAAATAGAGAAAACACCTACATTATATATGATAAATGGAGATATAATAACAGAAATATCATTAAAAGAAAATCCAAACATGGAACATTTATTAAAATTAATTGATTAATTTAGTAAAGATATATTTTTATAAAAAATAATTTTATTAGAGCTAAAATAAAATATAATATATTATTTTAGTTTATATTTATATATAAGAATAGAATGGATTATAATATAATTAATAATATAATTAACGATATAATAAAAAAGACTTTTATAAATTTAGATAATAAAGATAAAGAAATATTAATAAAATATTTATTAGAATTGATTAATTATATACCATATTATTTTGATATAAAAAAAAAAGATTTACTAAATCAATTAGTATTAAATAATAATCAAGATATATATAGTTTTTTAATATTATTATTACCATATTTTGAATTTACATATGAAAATTGTGCAAAATTACTATCATTAAACGATATATTTATAAATGATAAAATTGCAAAAGATATATCATCAAGTTATTATGTTGATCATAAGAATGATTTAATTAAAAAAAATAATTATTTGGAATATTATTTTAAAAACAGTATTCTAAATATCAAAAAAACATTTAAGAATATATCTTACAAATTATTACCAAATTGGTTAAATATATTTCCTTATACGGAAGATAATTATCAAGAATCTGAAATTTATAAATATCATCTTCAAATTTATAAAGATCAAAAATTTGAACTATTAGATGATAAAATAAATTATAATTTATTATATGGATGTTTATATAATTTTTTATATATAGATATAAAACCAATAAAATGGATGATATTTGATCAAAAAATAAATAATGATATCTATCCATTTATAGTAATATTATCTAATAAATTAAATATACAAAATATAGTAAATGAAATATGGGATAATATAGATGATGTTAAAAAAGAGATAATAAAAGAAAATTGGATTGATTTTATAAGTGATTCATATAATTTTAATATAATAAAGTCATTAATATTATTTTATTTACGATGGGAAAATGATCAAGATATGATTAAAAAATTAAATATTGATAAAAATTGTTTAAAAATAATAAAAACAAATTTAGAAGAAATAAGTGAATTAAATGATAAAGATGAAAATATAATATTTGATGATAATGTATTATCAGAATGTATAAAAAAAATATTGTTTAAAGTAGATATTGAACGACTATATAACTATATATTTTATAGTATACAACAATTTAAATATACATGGTATGGTTCAATTGTATTAGATAATGATAAAAAAATAATATCAATAGATGATTATAAAAATAAATTAAATATTAATATACAAAATCAACCTATAAAAAGAATAACATTAAAAAATGTATACAATTATATAAAATCATTACTACATATAGAAAAAAATAGTTCGTATGAATTATTAAGTAAATCATACGAATGGGATAGTTTAGATGATAAATCAAAAGAGATATTTATAAATAGACTAAATAACGTAGATAAGAATTGGTTTAATATAAGGAATAATTTAAGACGTGTATATGGTAATACTATTAATGTAGAATATGCAAATGATTTAATAGAAGAATTTATATATAAAAGTAACTTATTTATTGATGTAATATTTCAAACATTAGTATATAACGGTATGTTTAGTTATTTTAAATACAATCCAAAGATAACTGATAATAAATTAATACCGGATAAGAATAGAGAATATAAAAGTTGGGAAAAATATATATTTGATAATATTGAAATAAAAGAATATGATAAATCTTATCATTTTTTAACAAATAACCAATTAGAGAAACACGAAGATTGTGTAGAAACTATATTAAAATCAAAATGGTATACAAATTTTGGTGCAAATTGGGTGGCACAGATACAAGTATATCATCATTATATACATCAACGAGTATTATTTATAACTGGTGCAACTGGTGCAGGCAAATCTACAGTAGCGCCAATAGAGTTGTTATATGCAGTTAAAATGATAAATTATAATAATAATGCGAGAGTATATTGCACAGTACCAAGAATTCAACCAGCAGAAGATAATTCTAATCAAATGTCAAGCAATGTAGGTATTAAATTAAGTAAAGAAAGTTATATAAATTATATTCAATATAAATATCAAGGTTCTGATTTAGTAAACGACGAGTATTATCATCCATGTTTAAGGTTATATACAGATGGTTTTTTATATAATTTAATAAAATCTAGTTATTTGTTTAAAAAAAATGGAAAAAAGAATTTTATATCAAAAAATATATGTGATGTAATATTAGTAGACGAGGCACATGAACACAATAAATATATGGATATGATACTAACAATAAGTAAATTTGGAACATATATTAATAATCAAATAACATTAGGAATAATAAGTGCAACAATGGACAATGACGAATTAATATATAGAAAATATTTTGAATGTATAGATGATAATTGGAAATGGCCATTAAATAATACGAATATAGAACAAAATATAGATAATAATGTAGATAGAAATATAATAGACAGAAGAGTACATTTATCTGTACCATTTGGTGGTATGAATTTTGAAGTAAAAGAAGAAGTAAAAGAAAAAGTAGAAGTAAAAGATATATTAAATAGTATATTAAGTAAATCAACAAAAGGCGATATATTAATATTTTTACCAGATTCAGGAAGAATTAATAAATTGGTTAAAGAATTAAACAAGATTACACCATCAAACATATTAGCAATACCATTTTATGGTAATTTACAAAAAGATATATTAAATGATGTAAAAGATATAGCAACAACAAGTACAAGAGAAAAATTCAATCAATATCCAAAAGATTTTGATTTATTAGATAATATAAAAAATATAAAAAACGAACAGAAGAATTCATATGATCGTTTTATAATAATAGCAACAAATATAGCAGAAGCATCTATAACAATAAACACATTAGAATATGTGATAGATACAGGTGATCAATTAATATCATTATATAATGTTGAAAAAAACATTGAAGAATTTAATATACAAAAAATAGCGACACCCAACCGTAAACAAAGAAAAGGCCGTGTTGGAAGAGTGAAACCAGGAACAGTATATTATACATATAATCCGAAAGAATTAAAAGAAAATGTAGAATATAAAATATGTACAGAAAATATAAATGACTTGGTATTAAATTTAATAAAAACCAAAGATACTAAAGAAAAATTCAAAGAAGAAGAAGATCCATATGTTACCGATGATATTAATAAGATACCAGAATATTTAAAAGATCAATATACAATGAATAAAAATATAAATATGTTAATAAGAAATAATAAAAAAAATATTATTTATCCATACACAGATGGTAAATATAATATAAAAGATGTGATTGATGAAGATGGAAAATTATACATAATACATCCAGATGAGAATAAATTTGAGAGAGATATAGAATTACAAATAATAAATAAACCAATAGGATATAAAAATAAGGTAGAAAAAGTAATAAAAATAAATATAGAAAACGGTTATATAATAAATGATAATATAACAGAATATTGTAATTTAATATTAAAATTATCAGAATTAATGGTTTTTGAAAGTATATATTCTAAATTATTATTAGATGTAATTAGTTATAACAATAATTTAAATTCAGAATTAATGAAAGATATATTATTATTTATAATTTTTAAGAAAAATGAAAATATCAAATTAGAAAGAGAAAGTGATATATTGAGAGGTAATGCAGATTTTTTAATATTATCAAGTATAATAAGAAAAGATTTATTAAATGATACTGATTATACAAATGTAGATATTAAACTAAAAATTATTGATAAAATTAATAAAGATATAAATTATCTTAATATTAAAAAAATTATTAATTTGTTTTATGATTATAAATTAAAATTAACTAAAATTATAAATAAAAAAGAATTTTTGAAAGAACTAACAGAAATAAAAGAGGAAGAAGAAGAAAAACAAGAAAAAGAAGAAAAAGAAGAAAAAATAATAAAAGAAGTAGATTTAACTAAAAATAAGAGAATAGAAGAAAAAGATATAATTTTTATAAACAATATGAACTGTTATGATCAATTATGTTATTTTATAGTAAAAAATTTCTCATTAGATTTATTATTAAAAATAAAAGGAACGGAGTATTATACAAATTATATAAATTTAGATGTAAATAATTTATACAAGTTAATGACGAAATATAATTATAAATTAAAAAAGCAATTACCAGTAACAAAAGTTTCAAATAATTTAAATAATTATTTAATAATAAAGTTAGATAATGATTTAACTAGCATAATGACAATACCAATTTATTTATTAAAATATTTAAAAATAAAGATAAAAACAATGAATATAATAGAAAATAAAAATAATTATATAGATAACGAATGTTATAAATTAAATAAAAATAAAATAATTAATTATATGAAAAAAAAATATAAAAATTGAAAAATAAAGAATATAATATGATATAACATACTTTAATATAATAAGATAAAGAAAATGAGTATAATAATAGAGTTTAACAACAAAAACAATGTATACAATCAGCTTAAAAATAGAATCAATAATATTGACGACGATACAGAAATAGTGAACTGTATTCGGATAAAATATAGAAATGATATTTTATTAACTGGACATATGACATTACCAATAATAAATAATAAGAAAGAAGGAATAATCTTAGAGGATTATTGTATAAAAATATATTACGAGAACGATATAATTTTGTATCCAATATACAAGATAGTTCATTTATTAGAAGATAACATTACTGAAGATATAGAAGATAATAAATTATATTACGATTCACATTTAAATTTATTTTTTATTAAATTTAATTGTATTTTTTACGAAAACATATATTATGATTTTAATAATTTAGATAAAAAAGTATTATTTCAAAATAATTATATTAATACTGATATTACGATAAAATGGTTAGATGGTAGATTAATAAATAATACATACATTACAAAAATATCATGTGATTATATATGGATAAATAAATATTTATTATTACCACCAATACCATATTTAATATCAAATAATGATTTAGATGATAATGGAGAAGAATTAATTTCAGGATCAGTTGTATTAGATATTAATAATAATATTATAGGATTAATATCACATATAACTGATAATATATATATAACACCTACATTAAGTATATTAAGATCACTAGAATACTTTTATAATAATAAAGTATGTTTATTAAATATAGATACATTGCGTGTAAATATAAATATGATGTATAATAATATACATCATAATAAACAATGTCTATTTATTATTAATAATGATAATTTTAAGTATTATAAAAGTTTAAATAAAAAAATATTAGATAGTAATTTATCAAGTAATATAACTAGTAATGTTAGTAATGTAAGTAGTTATATTAGTAATGTAAATGATGAAAATAATAAAAAGAAGAAAATACAATATTTAAATTTAAGGAGTGGAACGATAATAGAATCAATAGATGATTATATATTAAGTGACAATTCAATAATAAATAACAATGATATTATTGTAGATAATAAAGAAATACCAATAAAAAGTTACATGT
>Ga0214917_10007000_pt1 | contig 11549 bp, 8 predicted proteins | sample LL_1208_BB_MetaG_FD_177983 | JGI IMG/M metagenome (GOLD analysis project Ga0214917, IMG submission 177983) | Freshwater microbial communities from Lake Lanier, Atlanta, Georgia, United States - LL_1208_BB | ecosystem: Environmental > Aquatic > Freshwater > Lake | place: USA: Georgia | collected...
ACCCGCGTTCGAGCCGAGCGAGAGATAGGTCGTCGCCACCCAGATCTGCGACGATGTCTTGGGATCTCGCTTCGCCACGCCGTCGAGAAACTTCTCGAACCCACCCAGGATCGCCGTCGCCTGGGCGAGCGCCTCGGGAGACCCGGCCTTGCCGCCGGACCCGAGCGCGTCGAGCTGCGTCTGCAGGTCGCGGCCCATCGTCAGATACATCGAGGTGAGCTTCGCGGACGCCTCGTCGCCGGTGCCCGCGGCGGCCTCGAGCTTGTCCATCGCCTGCTGGGCCTTGTCGAGCTGCTCTGCCTGGATGAAAAACCGCAGCGCCACGGGGAGCGTCGCCTCGGCGAGCGATCCGGTCGTGAAGTTCGGATCCTTGCCGTTCACGAGCGTCCAGGGGCCGTAGTCGGGCTGCTCGAGCAGCCGCTGGGCGAGTTCACGCCTGCCATCTTCGATCGCCATCTGCACGCGGGCCAGGGCTCCCGCCACGGTGGTCTTGGCCGGCGGCGCACCCGCCGGAATGGCGGCGAGCCCCTCGTCGATCGCCTCCGCCGCCCGCTTCTTCCACGCCGCGAGAGCCTCCGCGGCCGGCCGTGCCCCCTCGGCGAGCGACCGCTTGTCGAGAACGTCGCGCCACAGGGCGGTCCCCGCCCGCAGGAGAATCTCCGCCCGGCGCGGCGAGGCCGGCGGCACCTCGGCCAGGATCCCGAGCAGCTGCTCCGGATCGCGGGCCTCGGAGGCCGTGGCGATCGCGATCACCGCGGCGTCGGCGCTCTCGGCCTCATCCGGCCAGGTGCGCATGATCAGCCCCGCCATCTCGGCGCACTGGCGCTTGGCAGCCGAACGCCATTCGACGGGCCCTTCCTTCGACAACTGCTGCAGGCTCGCCATGGCGACTTTCGCCGCCTGCCTACTCCCCCGGGCGTTGGGGTAACGCTCCGCCAGAAACCCTCCGAGCGCCGCCGCGTCGTGCAGCCGCCGGGACTCGTAGAGCATGAACGTGAGCATGTAGCGGGCCTGATTCACGGCATCGAGATCTTCCTCGGTCGCCAGTGGCAGGGCCTTGCGCACTCCGGCGATCAACTTGTCTCGCTCGGCCGCGACGGCTTTTCCGGCAGCCTCCGCTTCTGCCGCTTTCCCGGCAGCCTCAGCCTGCTTCTTCTCGGCCTGCTTCTGCTGCATCGAGGCGAGCGACACCCGCGCTGCATCCATGGCCGACTCGAACGACGCGGCCACTCCCGCCGCATCCTCGGGAAGCGACTTGCCGAGCTGTTCGAGCAGGGTCCGCGCTTGCTGGGCGTAGTCGCGGTTGACCTTCGCGACGTCGAGTGCCAGCTTTTTCGCATTCTGGAGCAGCGGCCGACCCTTCGCCTTGTCCTGGAGGGCGTCGGCGGCCCGCTCGTAGTACAAAGCGGCCCGATACTTCATCGCCAGCTGGTCGGCGTCGAGCCGGTCGACGGGCACGGTGGCCAGCACGAACCTCTGCAGCCGCTCGTCGAAGTCCTTGAACTCCTTGTCGGCATACTTCTTCAGTTCGAGCCAGCCCTCGAGCGTGGAGCCGATCGCCTTCGCCCGCAGCGAGGGAACGAAGCCCGCTTCACCATCGAGACCCCGCACGTCGGAGAGCGTGAGCAGCGCCTGCTCCATCATTTTTTTCCTGGCATCGGCATTCGTCTCCGCCTGCGCCAGAAGAAGGTAGTTGCGGCCCTCGTAGTATCGAGCGAACAGGCCGGCTCCGCGGGAGCGATACTTGGTGAACAACTCCTTGTAATCGGCGGCCGATTTCTCGAGCGCCGCCTTCCACTCCTTCGAACCCGCGGGCAGGGCCTTCGACTTCTCGAAGTAGGCACCGCCGATGAGGAGCCGCGTCTGGAGCAGCTGGCCGCGCAGCGCGTCCTGCCGTTCCTCGAGTTGCTCGATCAGCTTGAGATCGGAGGGCTTGCGGGCCGCCTTCTTCGCTCCCTTGCCTCCGTCGTCCTCCTTCTCGTCGGGCTTGCCCTTCCCCTGGAGTTCCGCGAGCCGCTGATCCACCGCCCGCAGCTCCTTGAGCACCGCGTCCTCGGCGTTCGTGGCGGTCGTGATCTCCTGCTCACCCTTGCCCTCAAACGTCTTGATCGCCGCGTCGAAGAACCCCACCGCCTCGGCGAGGCGGGCCTTGGGGTCTTCGCCGGCGCGCTTCGCCTGCTCCACCTTGGCCCGCCCACGCTCCACGAGCAGGTTGCCCTTTTGCGTGAACGCGGCGATCGCCTGCTCACCATCGGGCTTGGCGTCGAGGAATCGATCGATCTGCTTCTCCGCTTCATCCAGGAGCTGGGATCGCTTCTTCGCGTCGGCCTCGAGCCGGCTCGAGGCCACGAGCGCCGAGGCCCGGCGGAATGGGGCCTCCCCCTGAAGCGTCGGGAACGTGCCGGGGTCTTTGCCGACGCGGTCGAGCACCCACAGGGTGACATCGGGCATCTGCCGCTCGTCGAGGGCGTCGAGGAGCCGGCGGGTCGCGACCTCCGGCGTCGCCGGACCTGCGTCGGCCGCCGAAGCCGCCGTCGCCGCGAGCGTCGCAGCCACGCACACGACCACGAGGCCGGCGCTGGCTCGGAGCCTGGCGCCGCACGGTTCCCGGGGCGAGATGCTCATGGGTGGGGGAACACTGGAGAGTGAATCGCTGTGTTGCCGCCATTGTGCGAAGCGTGCCACAGACAGTCAAACCGGCCACGACGGCGCGGTGGCCCGCGCACCTCGCGGCGCGGTCAGCGCTTCCCCGACGGCCCACGCCCGGCGGACAATTCATCGAACACCAGGAGTAGCCGCCCGCCGAGAGCCGTCATGTCTCCGCGTCGCTCCCACGCCGCCGCCAGTTCGCGGACACCATCGAGCACGGCAGGCTTCGGTACGGCATGCACGGATCGGCCGGGAAACTCCCCCACGGCCACGGCCAGCAACAGTTCGCAGCTCGCCGCGGATGGAGCGGCCCCGTCCACCGGGTCGAGCGTGGCTGCGCGGGCCGTGACCGCTCGGGCGTTGCCCGCTGGATCACGGCAGGTAAAGGTGGCGGAGATGCCGTCGAGCCGATCCCGCGGTGGCTGCCGCGGAACGACCTCGTAGACCGCCCGCACGGCCTCTCCGGCGTGGATCGTGACGCCGGACTCACCCGAGGGCTGCCTGCCGAAGGCAGACAGCGACTCGGGCACGCTCTGCCGGTGGCCGACGAGTCGATAGGCGGAAATCCTGGCCGGGTCGAATGTCACTTCGACCACCGCGTTCTCCAGCACGGCGGCAGGGCGTGCAGCGAGCGTGTCGGCCAGCCGACGCCGCAGCATCGTCGGGTCGCTGAGCGTCCAGCCGGGCATGCCAGCTACCGCCGCGGAAGTGCCGTCCGGCACGCCACCGATGAGCAGGCAGCGCGGCGCCGTGCCGGAGGCGTCGTCCCTGCTGACCGCCTCTCGCCAGCGGTTGATCGCCTCACGCCCGGCACCGACGCAGTGCTCGGCCCGCTCGGCATGCGCGACGACGACGAGCCGCTCCGGCGATCCCTCGCGAGCCATCACCTCGCGGGCCAGCGACACCGCCGAGTCGAGGTCGGCGATGCCGAACGGAAGCTCCGCCTCCAGTTCCGCCGCCAGCCGGCGGATCCCGTCGGCCTCGGCCCGCACCGCCACCACCCGCGGCCGTGGCTCGGCGACCACCACCGTGAGTCGGTCCGCCGGGGCCATGCGGGCGGCTGTGGCAGCCAGCCCCCGGCAGGCAGCCAGCCACAGCGGCACCGCTCCGGGGGCCGCCGAATGGTCGAGCACGAGCGTGGCGTCCACCGGCGCAACGGCGGCATCCGCAGCGGCCGTCGCGAACGGCACATCGACGCGCACCTCGACGAGGTACGTCGGCCGCCCCGGACGAAGCGACCGCACCGCGGACAGGGCCACGGTCATCCCGGCGCTCCCGCCGGCCGGCCCCCGGGCGGACAATCCGGCAAGCACATGCTCGACACGGAGCGCGTCGAGCTCGGACCGCCGGCGGCGCCCCGCCGGGAGCGGCCAGACGCGGTCGAAGGAGTCGGTGGCGACGACGAGCGGCGGGCGATCCACGGCGAGCCCCGGAGCGATCGATGGATCGACGAAGGGCGGCTCGCCATGCGACATCTCGAACGCGAGATCGAAGCCGCGCATCCCGGGCACCAAGCGGCGGGCTGCGGCATCGCCCGAATCTCCACCGGGCACGATCCACATTCCCGGGAAGTGGGCGGCGGCCGCCGAGGGCGACTCTTCGGCGAGAGGAGGCACCGGCGCCGCCCGGAGCGCCGGCGGCCGCACCGGCATCGGCGCCGGAGCGGCGACGTGGGGAGCGGTCGGCCTCGCGCCGACCGGATCCGCGGCCCGCTGCTCGGGCCGATCGACGGCGAGCAGGTCGTCGCCGCCCAGCCGCGGCACCGGCCGTTCCCCTCCCTCGGCGATGGACCGCTCGGCCCGAGTGGGCAGCGGCCGCATCCGAACCGGCCCCCGTTCCCACTGGGCGACCTGGGCCCACTCGGCGACCCGGAGCCCGGCCAGAAACATCGTCGCCGCCATGCCGAGCACGATCGCGACGGCCAGTCCGTCGCGCACGACGGCCCGCAGCCACGGCGGCAGCCTGCGGCCGCTCCCGGGCGCGGGCCGGCCGTTCGCCGGCACCTGGGCCGCGACGTGGTTTCGGAGCAACCGTGCGGCGAGTCCCAACGGCACCGGCACCTGACCGAGAATGCGATCGACGGTGCGATCGTCGAAGACCGCCTCGGGCCGCATCCGCTCCGGGAGGCCGGCCGGGACGGGAACGTCGCGGAGGGTGGCATCGAGCGTTGCGTCGGTCAACGATTCGATCCAGGAATCGGATGGCTTCATGGCATCAGCGTCTCCCCGCCGACGGCGTGTCTGACGGCCGCACCTCGGGGGCTGCGACCAGCCGTTCGCGCAACTGTGCCCGTCCCCGGCTCACACGCGACAGGACGGTGCCGAGCGGAATGCCCTGCAGGTCGGCGGCCTCCTGGTGCGTCAGTTCCCCGACCACCACGAGCAGCAGCGTCTCGCGCACTTCCGCCGACAGCGTCGCCAGCGCCCGCTGCATCCGGGCGGAGAGTTCGTCGGCAAGCGGCTCGGCGCCGGGCGGGGCCACGATCCGCGTCGACTCGTCGCCGAGCGGCGTCGGACCGCCGCCATGGCGTCGCCAGTGATCGGCCGCGCGGCGTTTGAGGATTCCGAGCAGCCACGCCCTTTCGCTGCGGCTCGGCTCGTAGAGATGCCGGCTCGTCCAAGCCGACCGAAACGTCTCCTGGAGGACATCTTCCGCGTCGTGGGCATCGCCGAGAAGCCGATAGGCGACCCTGTAGAGCACGGCCATATGGTCGCAGGTCCATCGGTCGAATCGCGACGCGCAGTCGTCGTCGTCCGGGGCAGGGGAGGAGGTGTCGTGTGCCATGAAGCGTCCGCCTGTCCTCCCAGTCTGTTCGCTCCCGGGCCGCCCGGCTATTCCCGCCCCCCTCCAGGCCCTGGATTCAACTCCACTGCGCCGGCTCGTAGGAGCAGCGAACTTCCGGCGGAGACGGTCGGTGCGATGCGGAAGAGCCGATGGGGAGATACGCGGCTTACTCAGCGCGCACCATCACAGTTGAGGATGAACGAGCGATCCCCCTCGGCGATGGAGCATCGTGCCGCCGGCTCCGAATGTGGGTGGTTAACACCTGCCTGAACGTCAGGCGACGGGCCATGGGGAGCCCGAAGCCCTCGCGCCCGACGACCGCTTTATCGGCCCGCGGTCTGCGGTGTCCGCGCGGCACGCGTGCCGGCGGACGAGACTGCGAGCCAGTTGGGCACCTGGCCGGCCGGGGGCAGCTTCACGACCTTCGCCGAGCGGATGCCCCGGCAGGCGAGCACCGCCTTGATCGCCTCGGGCGACGGCTCCTGATCGAGGTTCAGCACGCCGATCGCATCGCCGCCGGGGGTGGCCCGGCCCACCGTCATCTGGGCGATGTTCACGCCCATGCTGCCGAAGGCGGTGCCGACGCTGCCGATGATGCCCGGCACGTCCTGGTGGGTGAACACGAGCAGGATGCCGTCGAGGTAGGCTTCGAGCCGGTGGCCCTCGAGCTGCACGAGCCGCGGCATCGCATGCCCGAAGAGCGTGCCTGCGGCACGGTGCACGCGGTCGCCGGCGACCAGATCGACGGCGACGACGGAGCTGAACGCACCTGGATCGGTGCGGCTCTGCTCCACGAGATCGATGCCCCGTTCCCGCAGAAGCATCTCGGAATTCACGACGTTGACGTCGTCGAACGCGGTCTCGAGGAGCCCCGCGGCGAAGGCCGCCGTCACGAGTTTCGTGTTGCGGCCGGCAATCTCGCCACGGTAGGCGATCGAGCACGACCGCGGCGGAGCCTCGTCGAGCTGAGACAGGAGCAGCCCCAACCGCCAGGCGAGGTCGAGAAATCCGCGCACGCCCTCGAGCACCGCCGGGTCGACGGCGCTCGAGTTCACCGAGTGCCGGATCGTGCCGGTGGAGAAGAAGTCGACGAGCAGCCCGACGCCCTCGACCGCCACCTGCGACTGCGCCTCCTCCGTGCTCGCTCCGAGATGGGGCGTGACGAGCACGTTGGGCATGCCGAACAGCGGGCTCTCCGTGCACGGCTCCTTCTCGAACACGTCGAGGGCCACGCCGCCGATGACGCCGTTCTCGAGGCCCTCGACGAGCGCCTGTTCGTCGTAGATTCCGCCGCGGGCGCAGTTCACGAGCCGCACGCCCTTCTTGAGGACGGCGAGTTCCGCTCGACCGATGAGATGCCGCGTCTCGTCGGTGAGCGGCGTGTGGACGGTGAGGTAGTCGACCTCGGGGAGCATCCCACGCACCGTGTCGACGAGCTCGATGCCCAGCTCCGTCGCTCGTTCCGGCGACAGGAAGGGGTCGTAGCCGATCACCCGCATGTCGAATGCCCGGGCCCGCTTCGCGACCGCCTGGCCGATCCGGCCGAGGCCGACGATGCCCAGCGTCTTGCCGGCGAGTTGCACGCCCATGAACTTGTTGCGGTCCCAGCGGTGTTCGCGGAGGCTCGCGTCGGCCGCGGCGACGTTCCGCGAGAGCGCCAGAATCAGGGCGAAGGCATGCTCCGCCGTGCTCACGGTGTTGCCCGCGGGCGTGTTCATCACCACGATGCCCTGCCGCGTGGCCGCGTCCTTGTCGATGTTGTCGGTGCCCACGCCGGCCCGCACGATCGCCTTCAGGCGATGGTTGCCCGCGAGCGCGTCGGCCGTGATCTTCACCCCGCTGCGGCAGATCGCGCCGTCGTGCCGCGCGAGCGCGTCGCGCAGTGCGGATCCCGCCAAGCCCGTCGCCACTTCGTACGTGATCCCTTGCTCCGCCGCCGCATCGAGCAGGGCGAGGCCGTCGGGGCTGAGCGTGTCGAGGACGATGATCGAGGGCATGGGGGTCCTTTCCGAGTGTGCCTGGACGCAGGCGGCGTCAGCCCCGCCGGGACTGCTGGAACTCGAGCATATAGTCGCGGAGGGCCTCGACGCCCTCCACGGGCATCGCGTTGTAGATGCTGGCCCTGATCCCGCCGACCGAGCGGTGCCCCTTGAGGTCGACGAGCCCACGGGCGACGGCCCCCTTCACGAACTCCTTCTCGATCGCCTCGTCGGGCAGACGGAACGTGACATTCATGTCGGATCGGCAGTCGGGACGCGCATGCCCCGCATAGAAACCCGCCGATGCATCGAGCACGTCGTAGAGCAGTTTCGCCTTGGCGCGGTTGTGCCGCGACATGCCGTCGAGCCCGCCCATCGAGTCGCGAATCCAGCGGCACACGAGGCCGAGGATGTAGACGGCGAACACGGCAGGCGTGTTCGGCCGGGAGCCGTTCTTCACGTGCGTGCGGTAGTCGAGCATCGTGGGCAGGTCGTCCCGCGAGCGATCGAGCAGGTCCTTGCGGATGATCACCGCGGTCACGCCCGCGATCCCGGCGTTCTTCTGGGCGCAGGCATAGATCAGACCGTACTTCGCCACGTCGATCGGCCGCGACAGGAAATCGCTGGAGCAGTCGCACACGAGCGGCACGCCGCCCACGTCGGGATCGTGCTTCCACTGCACGCCCTGGATCGTCTCGTTGCTCGTGACGTGCACGTACGCCGGCGAGGGTGACAGCCGGATCTCCGCCGGCGCCGGCAGCCGGTCGTAGTTGGTGGCCGCACCGTCCCAGGCCACGTGCACCTTGCCCTCACGGCGGGCCTCCTTGATCGCCGTCGCGCCCCAGGTGCCGGTCAGGACGTAGTCGGCCGCCCCGGCCTGGCCGCGGAGCAGGTTCATCGGCACCATCGAGAACTGGAGGCTCGCGCCTCCCTGGAGAAACACGACCTCATGGTCTGCGCCCACGCCCAGAAGCCCCTTGAGGTCGGCCAGCGTCTCCTCGAGGATCCGGTCGAAGGCCGGGCTGCGGTGGCTGATCTCGAGCACCGAGATGCCCACGCCGGGGAGCGCGAGCAACTCGTCACGCGCCCGCTCGAGCACCTCCAGCGGGAGCACGGCCGGCCCCGGGGAGAAGTTGAACACCCGCTCACCGACCGACGCGAGACTGCGATCCGTCACAGGAAACTCCAGGAATGCCCACACGGCCCGGCCGGTCTGCACGAGCTCCGCGGAGCACGGCCAGCGCCGGACGGCGTACGCGGGCAGAATAGGAGGCGCCGGCACACCGGTCAACGGGCCACGGTTCCCGTCGTGGAGCCCGCTCCATTGAGGGTGGCGACTTTCGCCGCCACCGTCGGCTGCCGCCCGTCGACGGCGAGGGCACGCGAGTAGTTCTGGAGAGCCTGGGAGGGATCGCCGTTCGCCTCCCGCAACTGCCCCAGTGCCACGAGGGCCCGCGTGTTGTTGGGGTCGACCGCCAGCGCGTCGATGAGGTGGTTCTCGGCCTGCCGCGCATCCCCGTGCTCCTGGCAGAGCCGGGCGAGCTCGATCTGCGGATTGGGGTTCGCAGGCTCGCGCCGCGCCCATTCCTGGAGCGAGGCCATCGCCTCGCTGCTCCGGTTCTGCTCGACGAGCAGCACGGCGAGCGCCCGCTGGCAGGCCTCGTGGTTCGGATTTCGGGCGAGACAGAGGTGATAATACTGCTCCGCGGTCTGCATGTCGGCCGGCCGGCCGAAGAGCTTGGCCTGCTGATGGTACGTGGCCCCGAGGTTGTAGAAGCAATCCGGGCTGCCCGGCTGGCGGGAGAGCGCCTGCTGGAAGTGGTCGACGGCCCCCTTGTAGTTCCCCTGTTGGTAGAGCCGCACGCCCTCGGCGTTGTCGTTGCGCGCAATCCAGCCGCAGCCGGGGCTGACGCAGGCGACGAGCACGGCCGGGAGTAGCCGCTTCTGAAATCCGACAGGCATGGCCGGAACCGTACCGATCCCGCGGCGGCCGGAACAAGGCCAGCCCATCCTGCCCAGCCACCCACGGCTTCCCGAAGGAGGGCCTTCAGCCCGTCCTGGGTGAAAGGCTGGAGGCTATCCTACGTCGGGCGGACGTAGCCCAGCGAGCGGACGACTTCGAGGACTTCGCTGCAGGTCGGAAACATCCGGCCGCTGGTCCGCTTGTAACGCTCGAGAGCCTGCATGAATTCGACCTCGTCGGCGCCGTAGTCGCGCTCGCAGGTGGTGGGATCGATCAGCCGCCGACGGGCGCCGGCCGTGATCCGTTCGGGCTTTCGGCTGGCACACCGCGGGGCTTCGAGCGTCGCATTCACCATCGTGGATTCCTCCGGGTTCGACTCGCCGGCCGACCTGCCCTTGGGAAGGTCTGAGGAAACTATGACCGATGCCTCGTGCGCAAGCTTTTCCCGTCACGAAAAATCAGCCGGTCGGGCAGGTGATCCGGGCCCGCACAGCCGGCACAACCAGGCCCCGTCGGCACGACCGGCGGCTGACGTCAGCGGTTGTTGAAGAATTTCCGCAGGGCCTCGGCGGCCGCGTCGCGGGAACTGTCGGCCGCCTTCTTCGGCGGAGGGGGGAGAATGCCTGGCTTGGCCTGCGATTCCTTCACCGCCTGGATCGCGACGCTACTGCTGGATTTCGAGGACAATCCCGAGCCAGCCGCGACACCCGACCCGGAAGGAGCGGTCGGCGGGCTGGCGTGGATGTTGCTCGAGTCGAGGGTCGATGGGTCGTCCTTGTCTGCCGGCGTCGAGCGCAATGTCTGCGTGGTGTCGAACATGCCCGCCGGCGCGTCGTCGGCCATCAGCCACTTGGAGACATCGTCGTCGCCATCGGTCGCCACCGGCTTCGCGCACGATACCTTGAGTTCCAGAACACCGACGCGGATCAGGTCGCCATCCGCCAGTTTCGTCTTCTCCTTGATCCGCACGCCGTTGACGAAGGTGCCGTTGCGGCTTCCGAGATCCTCCGCCCAGGCGTCAGCCGGCCCGATGTGGATCGCGCAGTGCCGCCGGCTGACGTCTTCGCTCAACGGCCGGACGTCGCACTCCTCGGCGCGGCCGATGAGGAGGGGGCTCCGCTTCACGGCGATCGCCCGACCGGCGCTTTTCCCCGTCGCGACTATCAGCTTCGTCTCCATGTTCAAGATGCTACCAACTCGGCCCGCCCCAAGGCCAGAGGGCACTTCCCCGCCGTTTCGCCGGGGACGAGCCTCAGCGCCGGTCGGTCCACCGCGGCGACGCGAAGGCGTCCGCCCTTTCCCGAAGCCGGTCCCGTCCGCAAAATGGGCCTGACTGTTCCACGATGTCCGCGGCGAGCGCACCCGAGATACCGGCCAGCCAGCGCTCGGCAAGCGGCCTCACCGCCGTCCCCGGAAACCCCGTCGGGGCGAGGTCGTCAAGGCCGGGATGGCTGGCGGCCGGGCCGACATCGCGATTGCGGCGAAGCAGGAGGCTGCCGTGCTGGAGCACGGTGGCCGCGAGTCGTCGCTGGGCACTGCCCATGACCTTGTGCCCCCACCCGCCATCGGCAGCGGCACCGTGCCACACGAGGTCACCCGCCGCCCGACGGTCGAAACAGAAGAAGGCTTCGGGGCGAGACAGATCGGTCGGGATCGCCGCGGCCGACGGAAGCCGCCAGAGCGAGACGTCGATCCCGGAGCCGAGCAGGGCCTGCCGCATCGCGTCGTGAAGGGCGTCGTAGAACAACTGCGGCCGGCCGCCCCAGGGGTGCGATTTCGGCACCGCGGCCGCGTAGGTCAGGTCGGTGCCGTGGACGATCGCTCCACCGCCGCTCGGCCGGCGCACGAGAGGCACGCCTGCGACCGACGATTCGGCCCGGGCGTCGACGGATCGTTGGAAGCCTCCGAGCGAGACGGTAGTCGGAGACCACCCGTAGAGCCGTATGCACAAACTTCCGCGGGCGGCCGCTTCGGCGGCGAGCAGCTCGTCGGCCGCCATGTTGCACGGGCCGTCGGCCGGTTCATCCCACCAGACGTGCAGGTTCATCGGTTCATGCCGGAGCCGCGGCGCTCACGCCGTGATGTCAGTGCGGCTGGTTCTTCACGAGCGCGTCGTACGCCGCCTGGTCGAGGAGCCCCGCGAACTGCGCCGGATCGTCGGGGCGCAGGCGGAC
>Ga0214917_10007001_pt1 | contig 11549 bp, 13 predicted proteins | sample LL_1208_BB_MetaG_FD_177983 | JGI IMG/M metagenome (GOLD analysis project Ga0214917, IMG submission 177983) | Freshwater microbial communities from Lake Lanier, Atlanta, Georgia, United States - LL_1208_BB | ecosystem: Environmental > Aquatic > Freshwater > Lake | place: USA: Georgia | collected...
CGGCATGCCCCAGGTGTGGGCGATGGCCTTGGCGGTCAACGATTTGCCCGTGCCCTGGGGACCGACCAGCAGCACCCCCCGCGGCAGCGGCAGACCGTAGGTCTGGGCCTCCTCGCTGAAGGCCATGTGGCGCTGGGCTAACCAGTGCTTGAGCGCCTCCAGACCGCCGATGTCGGCAGTGGTGGCCTCGCTTGGGCAGTATTCGAGCAGGGCACTGCGGGCGATCACCTGGCGCTTCTCCTCGAGCACCTCGGCCAGATCGGCCTCGCCCAGGGCACCGCGCTGGGCCAGGGCGCGGGCGGCGATCTGGCGCACCCGCTGCTCGCTGAGGCCATGGCAGGCGGCGGTGAGTTGCTCGAGCACGCCAGGCTCCAGTGATTGGCCCGTCGCCGCAGCGATGCTGCGCAGCAGGCGACTGATCTCGGCCGGCTCGGGCAGGGGCAGATCGACCACGGTGATGCAATCGTCGAGCTCGAGCGGCAGCTGCCATTCGGGCGCGGTGATCACAAGCGTGCGGGGCACCTGGCGCAGGCTCACAGCCAGGTTGCGCAGGCGGCGGCAGATGCCAGCATCGTCGCAGTAGCGGTGAAAGTCGCGCAGCAGCAGGATCGCGCCGCTCTCTGCAGGCAGAGCATCGAGGGCAGCCAGGGCTGCCATCGGATTGCGGGCCGCCTCTCCGATGCGATTGGGGGCGCCGGCGAGACCCTCAATGAAATCCCAGCGCAACAGGGTGCGCCCCCCCAGGCGCTGGGCTGCCTGCTGCAGCAACGCCTCGATCCGCTCCTCTTCAAAGCTGCGGATCCACAGGATCGGCGTGCGCGCCCTGATCAACAGATCGAGCTGATCACTCCAGGCCTGGTTCATGGCAAACGTGGCGTCACAGAGGCCAACGGCTAAGGCTGGAGCTTTCTGAGGGCGGCCCAGCGAGGATCGATCGTGGGCTCCTCCGTTCCCCAGCAGGCGGGCCCCGCACAGCCGGGCCCGCAGCGGCACACCTGAGGCAGCTGCAAACTCAGCTGTTCGTAGAGCCACTGTTCAGGATCAAAGCTGCCAGCAGGGTCAAGCTGCTCGCTGATGCCTTCGGCATCGAACGCCAGGGCTTCTTCGAGGTCGCTGCCGGCGATCCCGAGGCCGATCCTCTCGCTGGCTCGGGCCTCGAGGCGATGCTCGTAGGGCTGCAGACAGCGATCACAGCGCAACTGCACGGTGGTTGCCGCCGCACCCTCGACACGCAACAGGGGGCCTTCCGCGACCACATGAATGAAACCCTGGACCGGTGTGAGCGTGGCGAGCTCTGCAAGGGGTTGTTCGACCTGCCAGCGGCAGCCCTCGGGCTGGGCCAGCAGATCCTGTATGGCAATGGGGCAGAGCTGAGTGCGCTGATCGGCCATGGCTTTCAGACCTGGCTCACTTCTTGCCCTTGGGCTCAAAGGGAAGGCGATCGGTGCTGGTGGGGGCTCCGCCGGCGGTGGCCAGCTTCTGCTGGGCCAGTTGCTGATCGAGGATCTGCTGCAGGTTCTCGGGCAGGGCTTCACGGCCCAGAAGGAAGGTCTGCAGGGCCTGGAAGATATTCGCCACCACCATGTAGAGCAACACCCCGGCCGGCAACGGGAAGAACAGGAACATGCCGGTGATCATCACGGGCGTGATCTTGTTGGCGGTCGACTGCTGGGGATTGGGCGGCATGCCCATGCCCGAGAGAATCTGGCTCACAAACAGGCTGGCGCCGAAGCCAGCCACCAGGATCGCGATATCCCAGTTGACCTGGCCATCGGTCATGAAACCGACCTGACCCAGCGCCTTGATGAACAGGAACCCGCTGCGGGCCGCCAGGCCAGGAATCTTGGCCTCAACGGTGGCATCACCGGGCGCCAGGGCCTTGATGGTGCCGTTGGCATCGACACTGACCACACCCTCGCCCTTGGTGACGCTCCAGCTGGGGCTGAAGGCGTCGCCGTTGTCGATGCCCTTGAGCACCGAGGCAAAGCTGTCACCATCCTTGGTGTGGAGATTGACCGTGGCCGATTCGCCCACACCGAGCTTGCTTCCTCCTTCGAGGCTGGCGATCACCGGCACGTGGTTGGTTTCGGTGATGAAGATCGAATGGCTGGCGCTGTTGAAGGGCTTGGGCTCGACCGCTGCGATCTGGTCGGCGGGCAGCACCTTGAGATTGAGGGTGTAGGGAACGTCGGCAAACGGCGATCCCCGCAGGGTGGCAAACAGGGCAAACAGGATCGGCATCTGCACCAGCAGGGGCAGACAGCCCGCCAGCGGACTGCCGAACTCCTTCATCAAATTGCCCAGCTCCTCCTGCTGCTTCTGAGGATTGTTGGCGTACTTGCTCTTGATCTCGGCCTGGCGTTTCTGCATGACCGGTTGGGCGATCCGCATGCGACGGGCATTGCGGATCGAGCCGGCACTGAGGGGAAACAGCGCCAGGCGGATCACCACCGTGAGGGCGATGATCGCCAGCCCGTAGCTCGGCACCAATCCATAGAAGAAATCGAGGATCGGTAGCAGCAGGTTGTCGGAGATGTAGCCGATCACGGCAGATGCGAAGCGCAGGGGTGGATGTGGGGTCAGTGTGACCGATCAGGGCGGCAGGCTCAGGCCGCCATGCCCTTGGGCGCGGCGGCCCTGGCCTGACAACGCTCGTTGATGTAGGTCTCGATCTCGCGGAACCGTGGCATGGAGCGCATCTCGAGACGGGCACCGTCATTGAGCACCAACACCATGTCACCCCAGGCACCGAAACCGCGGGGCACGCAGCGCACCTCGCGAACCTGGCTGTAGACCACCTGGGTGCGGTCGCGGCCCATCCAGCCTCCGTTGACCTCGATGCGCCGACTGGTGATGCGGAACCGCAACCACAGCGCCCTCACGATCGCCCCCACCGCAAAGGGAATGCCGATCAGGGTCAGGCCCAGCAGGAGGTTGAAGATCAGATCGCCGCGCGCCGGACCACCCTCGTAAACGACGGTTTCCTCCGGTTTGGGGATGGCAGCGATGGGCTGTTGACTCATGAGGTGAGGCCTGCCTTGCCGAGGAGATGGCGGCATTCTCCCAGCAAACGGTCCAGCTCCCAGTCGGCGCTGCCGGGTTTGAGGCTGATCAGCAACCAGGGGCCAGGAGCCTCGCAGCAGGCCTGCTGCGGCAGCTCGCGCCGCAAGGCCTCATGCAGCTGGCGCCGCAGCCGGTTGCGGCGCACGGCCCGCTTGTGAACCTTGTTGCTGATCACCACGCCACACCTCCAGGGACTCGGACCCCCGGCCCCGGCTGGAAGCGGGTCACAGCCTGGCCCTGGCCCTGTCACCAAGGTTGCATCAGGAGGCATCCAACGCAGCACCATGGCCGAGCCATGAAGACTCTGGCCGCGCCGGTAGAGGGCATCAAAGATGCGCTGCCCCTTGAGCCGATGGCACTGAGGCAGGGCCAAGGGGTTCAGACGGCCAGACGGGCGCGGCCCCGGCGACGACGGGCCTTGATCACACGGCGACCGGTGTGGCTGCGCATGCGGACACGGAAGCCCGAGACCCGCTTGCGCTTACGACTGGTTCCTTCAAGAGTGCGCTTGGTCATCGGGGTGTCTGCGGACGCTGCCAGCCGGTCATCTTACAGGCCGGGGTGTGATCAGTTCCCCGACGGGCTGATCTCGATCAGCCAGCTCCCGAGGTAGCCCGCCACCGGCACATCGCCAGGCGCCTGAGCCAGGGCGTTGAACTGGAACATGCCGACGTTGAAGGGATTGAACACGATCATGTAGACGCCGATGGTTCCTTTATCGGAAACAGGAGTGTCAGGGAAGACCTCGATCGTCCGTCCATCGGGCGCCATGGAGATGGTCGCCGGGATCTGCTCATTGCACTGGGTGCGCGACAGCATGCCACCCTCGGACATCTTGCAGAGCTTGATGAATTTGGGATCAATCGTGCCGTCGAAGTAATCGGGGATCGTGATGCTGAGCTTGAGAATCGCCGTCTTGCGATCCTTGGGCCTGAGGATCAGGTAGTACTCGGAGCGCTTGAGGCGCCCGCTGTCGGTCACGAAGTAGTAGAGCTTGCGGTAATCACCCCCGTTGTCCCAGCGAAATTCGAGCAGGCCGGGAGTGCCCTGGGCGCGGACAGGAGCCACGTCGGGTCCCAGGGTCGCCAGGGTGGTCAGGGCTGCGGCGCCGAGTCCGGCCACCAGGGAGGTCGCTGCAGCGACCAGCCCCAGCGGGCGGCTGGTACGACCGAAAAGAGAAGGACGGCGCGACATCTCGGCACACAGGAATGGACCCATTCTTGGGGGATGGCAAGCCCGGCTCATGCCGTGGTGGCCGGCCGCCTAGCTGGCGCGGTCGGGTCGCAGGCCAGCGGCCTGGCGCAGATAAGGATGCTGGGGCAGTTGGTCAACGGCCAGCCAGGCATGGGCCAGCACCCGGATGCAGCGGGGCAGATCACCCTGAACGGCCATCTGCTGACAGTCGAGCAGGGCCACCCCGTCCCAGCCGGGCAAGCGACGGGCGATCGCCGCAGGGAAGCAGGCATCGAGATCGGCCGTCACCGAGAAGGTGACCGACAGCAGCTGCTCGGCGCTGAGGTCATTGCGCTGCATCAGCGTCTGCACCAGCTCGGCGACGGCTTCGGCGATGGCGGCCGCGGTGTTGGCCGATGCCGTGGTGGCTCCCCGAAGGGCTCGCAGCTGTTCTGTCATGGCCGGTAGAGCCACAGGGGCTGCCCGTTCCAGGCGAGCTCGAGGCTGAGGGCCTCCTGCAGGCTGCGCCACTGGGACCGGCCCGGCAACAGGCCGCCGAAGCGTTTGGGTGCACGGCCAAAGGTCACGGGCCGGGTCCGGTCGGGGTCGAGACCGGCCAGCTCGGCCGCCAGACGCCGGGCCGACTCCTCATCGCCCAGCTGGTCGACCAGGCCCAGCTCCTGGGCCTGCTGACCGGTGAACACGCGGCCGTCGGCAAAGCTGCGCACCACATCGGCATCCAGATGGCGCCCCTGGGCCACCGCCGCCACGAACTGTCCGTAGCTGGCATCGATCAACTCCTGCAGCAGCTGCCGTTCGGCGGCGGTGAGGGCGCGATCGGGCGACAGGATGTCCTTGTAGAGGCCACTTTTGACCGTCTCGAACTGGATGCCGATGCGCTCCAGCAGGCGCGAGATGTTGTTGCCCCGCAGGATCACACCGATCGAGCCGGTGATGGTGCCTGCATTGGCGACGATGCGTTCGGCAGCGACACCGATGTAGACGCCACCCGAGGCCGAGATGTTGCCGAAGCTCGCCACGATGTGGCAGCCCTTGTCCCGCAGGCGGGTGAGGGCGGCGTGGATCTCCTGGCTGTCGCCCACGGTGCCGCCCGGACTGTCGATGCGCAGCAACAGAGCCGGACACTCCCGTTGCTCGATCTGGCGCAGGGCTTTGAGCACCCGCTTGCGGGTGGGGCCGGCGATCGGTCCCTCGATCGCAATGCGCGCCAGGGTTCGCTTGGCTTTGCGGCGCCAGGGCCAGGGCATCAGCACGGTCTGCAATGGCTGGATCTTAAAAAGAGACCGCCAGCCATTCGTTCTGCAGCCGGCCACACCGACCCCCCATGACCGAGGTCAAAGCCTGGCCCTTGCTGCGCCCCCTTGCCCTGGTGCTGCCGTTTGCCCTGTGGGGCACCGCCATGGCGGCGATGAAACCCCTGCTCGAGGGGGGCAGCGTGGCCGTGGTGGCCTGCCTGCGCCTGCTGCCCGCGGCGCTGCTGGTGCTGCTGGCCGCCCGGCTGCTGGGGCGCCCGCTGGCGGTCGACCGACGTGACTGGCTCTGGCTGACCCTGTTTGCCCTGATCGATGGCACGGTGTTCCAGGGCCTGCTGGTGCGGGGCCTCGGCCAGACCGGCGCCGGCCTGGGGTCGGTGTTGATCGATTCCCAGCCCCTGCTGGTGGCCCTGCTGGCCCGGGGCCTCTTCGGTGAAGCGATCAACCCGGTGGGTTGGTTGGGCCTGTTGCTGGGGTTGCTGGGCATCCTCTGCCTCGGGCTGCCGGCAGGCCTGCTGCAGCAGTGGTGGCTGCAGGGTCCGGCCGTGCTCAATCAACAGGCCCTCAGCCACGGCGAAACCTGGATGCTGGGCGCCTCGGCCGCGATGGCACTGGGCACCGTGCTGTGCCGCTACGCCAGTCGCCACAGCGATCCGGTGGCGGTGACCGGCTGGCACATGCTGCTGGGAGGGTTGCCGCTGCTGGCCGCCGGTGTGCTGGGCAAGGCGCCGCTGCTGCCCAGCTGGACGGCTGGCGACTGGGGACTGATGGCCTACGCCTCGCTGCTGGGCAGCGGTCTGGCCTATGGCCTGTTCTTCTGGTTTGCCAGCAGCGGCGATCTCACCGGCTTCACCTCACTGACGTTTCTGACGCCGGTGTTCGCCCTGATCACCGGTGTGCTGGCTCTGCACGAATCGCTGCTGCCGCTGCAGTGGCTGGGGGCCGCCATCGCCCTGGTGAGCGTGCTGTTGATCAACCGCCGTCAGGAGCTCTGGGAGCCGCCGCGATGAACATTCTGGTCATCAGCACCCCGGTGGGGGCCGTTGGCAGCGGCCAGGGAGGAGGTGTCGAACGCACCCTCACCTCCCTGGTGGCCGGTCTGCTGGAGCGGGACCACAGCATCACGGTGCTGGCCGCCTGTGGGTCGAGCCTGCCATCCCGCTGCAGCGCGGCACGGCTGTGGCTGGAAGCGGGTATCGACCAGCCCAGCTGGCAGCACCAGAGCCACCAGACACCGGTGCAGATCCCCGCGGGCAGCCTGCTGGCGGCCCTGTGGCAGCGCGCCCTGGCCGAGCAGGGGCGTTTTGATGTGCTGCTCAACCTGGGCTACGACTGGCTGCCCCTGTGGTTGACGCCGCACACGGCAACGCCCCTGGCCCACCTGGTGAGCATGGGGTCGGTGAGCGCAGCGATGGACGAGGTGATCGCCCAGGTCGGCCGCAGCCACCCCCGCCATCTGGCCTTTCACACCGCCAGCCAGGCCGCCGACTTCGACCTGGCGCAGCCCCCGGTGCTGCTCGGCAACGGCTTCGACCTCAGCACCTACCGGTTCAACCCTGAGCCTCTGGCGCAGCTGGGCTGGGCGGGCCGCATCGCGCCCGAAAAAGGTCTCGAGGATGCCGCCGCCGCCGCCGCCGCCCTGGGCCTGCCCCTGGTGGTGATGGGGTTGGTGGAGGACGCCGCCTACGCCGAGCGGGTGGAGGCCTCGGTGCCTGCCGGCACGCTGCGGTGGCGTGGATTTCTGGCGGCCTCCGAGCTCCAGGCCGAGCTGGGACGCTGCCGGGCCTTGCTGAACACCCCCAAATGGAACGAGGCCTACGGCAACGTGGTGGTGGAGGCCCTGGCCTGTGGCGTGCCGGTGGCCAGCTACGCCCGCGGCGGTCCGGCCGAGCTGGTGCAGGAGGGACTCACCGGTGCCCTGGCCCCTGCCGACGATGTGCAGGCCCTGGTGGCGGCCGGCCGCCGGGCCCTGGGCCTTGAGCGCCAGGCCTGTCGCCACTGGGCCGAGACCCATGGCTCCCTGGAGGCCTTCGCCGCCCGGGTCGAGGCCTGGCTGCAGCCCCTGTCGGGCGAGCGCCCGCAAGGGCGGCGATAGGGTCCTGGCAACCACGATCTCGGGCGTGAGGCTGCTGGGTCGCCATCGACTGGTGCTGGTGTGCCTGGGCTTCGGCCTGGCCCTGTTCGTGTGGCAACTGGGCAGCAATGGGCTGGTGGATGAAACCCCTCCGCTGTTCGCGGCCTCAGCCCGGGCCATGGCCGAAACCGGGGACTGGCTGACGCCCCGGGTCAACGGCCTGCCGCGCTACGACAAGCCACCGCTGATCTACTGGCTCATGGGGCTGGGCTATCTGCTGCCCGGCCAGCCCCAGTGGGATCCCCTGGGCACCTGGGCCGCCTGCCTGCCCTCGGCCCTGGCCACCATTGCCGTGATGCTGACCCTGGCGCTCACCCTGGAGCGCTGGCCCCAGCCGAGCAGCCCCGACAGCTCGGTGCGTGTGGTGGCCCTGACGGCCGCCCTGGCCTTTGCCCTCTCGCCGCTCAACCTGCTGTGGGGCCGCATGGCGGTGAGCGATGCGCTGTTCAGCGGACTGCTCAGCATCAGCCTGCTGCTGTTCTGGAGAGCCCAGGCCGGGCGTCAGGCCACGGCGACTCCAGGGGTCTGGCGGGGCTGGTGGCACGGCTGGCTGCTGCTGGGACTGGCGGTCCTGGCCAAAGGACCGGTGGCCCTGGTGCTGGGTCCGCTCACCCTGCTGCTGTTTGCCCTGCTCCAGGGCGACTTGGCGCTGCAGCTGCGGGGCCTGCGGGCCGGCCTGGGCCTGGCCCTCAGCGTGGCCGTGGCGGTCCCCTGGTATGCCGCCGAACTGGTGGTCGAGGGCAGGCCCTACCTCGACAGCTTCTTCGGGTACCACAACCTGCAGCGGTTCAGCATGGTGGTGAACCATCACCTGCAGCCGTGGTGGTTCTTCGGCCCGATCCTGGTGGCGGCGAGCCTGCCGGTGACACCACTGCTGCTGCTCGGTCTGGTGCGCGCGCTGCGCAGGCCACCGGCGACCCCAGCCGCATCGCTGGCCCGCTTTGCCGCCTGCTGGCTGCTGGTGGTGCTGGGCTTCTTCACCCTGGCGGCCACCAAACTGCCCAGTTACTGGATCCCGGCCACCCCTGCCGCCGCCGTGTTGATCGCCACCACGGCCGCCCTGCGACCCGGTCGACTGGTCTGGGGGCTGACCCTGGCCCTGGCGGCGCTGCTGGCGGGCACGCTGCTGAGCGCACCGCTGTGGTTCGCTGTGGTCAGCGATCCCGAACTGCCTGGCCTGGCGCAACGGATCCTCAGCAGCGGGCTGCTAATCCAGGCCGGGGTGTGGCTGGCGCTGGCAGCCCTGCTGCCCCTGCTGGTGTCAGCGGGAGGCCGCTTGCTGGCTCTGCAGCTGCCCTTGGTGGGGTTCGCCCTGCTGGCCCTGTTGCCGCTGTGGAGCCTGGGCGACAGCCTGCGGGGAGCACCGGTGCGCCAGATGGCCGCGGCGGTGCTGCAGCATCGCCAGCCCCAGGAACCGCTGGCGATGGTGGGCGTGCTCAAGCCCTCCCTGCACTACTACAGCCGCCAGGTGGTGCTGTACGAGGGCCACCAGGCCCGCAACCTGGCCAACCTGGCCGAGCGCCTGAGGCTCGAGCACCGGCGCGGCCAGCGGCCCAGCAGCAGCGCCAGCCAACCGACCCTGCTGCTGGTGATCGACCAGCACACCGCAGCCCTGCCCCACTGGCTCGGTCTGGCCCCCCAGCTGCTGCAGCGCAGCGGCATCTACCAGTTGTGGCGCCTGCAGCGCGACGCCCTCGAACGACGGGCCGAGGGGCTGAGCCGCTCAGGGGTCAGCCCCGACTGGCAGCAACCCCGCCCCGAACGCTACTGAGCAGGCCCGCTGGGGGCGGCCAACTGTTGACGACGGCAGAAGCCGCAACGGCCCCACCGCCCCATCTCGCCGGCCGGGGCAGGACTGCCGCAGTCGGGGCAGACCGCCATGCCGTGCACATCAACCCGACTGGGATGGCAGTGCCAGTCGTGCTGAATCTGATTGCCGGCCGGGGTGACCTCTGCCAGGGGTGCGGCCTGCTCAAAGCGCAGATCGCGCAGCGCGAATCCGGCTGCCCGCAAGGCCCCGAGCAATTGATGGCGGTTGTAGCGCAGGGCCTGCAACCAGGGACCGGGCGCCGCCCCCACGGTCAGCAGTCCGCCCTGCAGCCGCAGGGGCCGGCAGTGGGGTGCCAGCTGGGCCCCGGCAAGCCGGGGCCAGGCCTGCCAGAGGGCAGCCAGGTGGCCCGTGTGCTGCCAGTTGCGCTGCAGGGTGACCAGGCAGTCAGACAGGGCCACGGCCGGGTCGGCCGGCCTGGGCCCAAGCACCGACACGGTGCCGATGCGGCGGGCGACCCCTTGGGCGCCACTGCGGGCGTTGCCCCGGGTGTTGCCGCGGGTGTTGCTTGCGGCATTGCCCTTGGTGAGGCCTGATTCGGGCCGTTGTTCTGACATGGCCTGTTAAAGCATGGCCCCCTGAACAACGGCCTGGTGAAGGTCACGCCCACAGCAGGACGCCTCCTGAAAGGCTAGCCTCGCCCAACGCCCCCAGAACGCGCCGATGGGCTTCTTTGATCGCCTCAGCCGCCTGCTGCGCGCCAACGTCAACGACCTGATCAGCAAGGCCGAAGACCCGGTCAAGATCCTCGAGCAGTCGGTCGCCGACATGCAGGCTGACCTGGTCAAACTGCGCCAGGCCGTGGCCGCGGCGATCGCCAGCCAGAAACGCATCGCCAACCAGGCCGAACAGGCCGAATCACAGGCCAAGAGCTGGTACGACAGGGCGGAGCTGGCGCTCAAGAAAGGCGAGGAAGACCTCGCCCGAGAGGCGCTGTCGCGTCGCAAGACCTATCAGGACTCGGCCACGGCCCTCAACAACCAGCTGCAGAGCCAGGCCGGTCAGGTCGACACCCTCAAGCGCAGCCTGGTGGCCCTCGAGGCCAAGATCGCCGAGGCCAAGACTAAAAAGGACATGCTCAAGGCCAGGGCCCAGGCGGCCCAGGCCCAGGTGCAGCTGCAGAGCGCTGTCGGCGCCCTGGGCACCAACACCTCCATGGCGGCCTTCGAGCGCATGGAAGAGAAGGTGGAAGCCCTGGAAGCCCGCAGTCAGGCCGCCGCCGAACTGGCCGGTGCCGACCTGGAGAGCCAGTTCCTGGCCCTTGAAGGCGGCAACGACGTCGATGACGAGCTGGCTGCGCTCAAGAACCGCCTCGAGGGGGGCCCCGCAGCAGCCGAGCTCCCCCCGGCCCATGGGCCCGCTCCCCAGCTCGCACCGGTGAAAGTGGCCGAAGTCGACGCCGAACTCGAAGAGCTCAAACGCTCGATCGACAAGCTCTGAAGCCCAGGCGATGCCGCGGTCACAGACACGGGGCTCCATACAATCGCTGCACTGGATCCTCTGTTGTCGTGGCCGTCTCCGAGTTCACCGATGCCAACTTCGCCGCCGAAGTGCTTGAAAGTGGCGGGGCGGTGCTCGTCGACGTGTGGGCCAGCTGGTGCGGTCCCTGCCGGCTGATGGCCCCTCTGATGGACTGGGCCGCGTCCGACTACGGCGACCGGCTCAAGGTGGGCAAGCTGGAAGCCGACGGCAACCCGCAAAGCCGCGACGGCTTCCGCATTCAGGGCCTGCCCACGCTGATTCTGTTCAAGGCTGGCCAGGAGGTGGCCCGCCATGAAGGGGCCATGGCCAAACCCCAGCTGAAGGCCTTCCTCGATGCCCATCTCTGAGCGGCTGAGCCGCAGGGTCGCAGCGCTGGGCAACGGCGTCTTCGCGCGCAACGACCAGCGCAAGGCCGCCTACAGCCAGCGTGCCGCCGTTCCCGGTTCGGAACTGCCGCCCCTGCTGGATTTGTCGCTCGGTTCCACCGACCTGCAACCGCCGGCCGTGGCCCTTGATGCCATGGCCACGGCACTGCCCGAAGCGGGCAGTGCCGCCTACTGCATGCACGCCGCAACGGCACCGTTTCGGCAGGCGG
>Ga0214917_10007002_pt1 | contig 11548 bp, 15 predicted proteins | sample LL_1208_BB_MetaG_FD_177983 | JGI IMG/M metagenome (GOLD analysis project Ga0214917, IMG submission 177983) | Freshwater microbial communities from Lake Lanier, Atlanta, Georgia, United States - LL_1208_BB | ecosystem: Environmental > Aquatic > Freshwater > Lake | place: USA: Georgia | collected...
GTTAAATGTGAAAGGACACAGTTTATTCCATTAGCCGATGCACCATCTACAATATCAGACGACCCAGATGAATGGTCGGGTGATAATAAAGAAGAAGATTTTGACCCAGAGGAGTATGAAGGATAATGTCTTTTGATGCTTTTGCCTACTATTTAATATAAAGCAGGAGCATCAAAATGGAAGAAGTTAAACTAACTAAAAGAGCCAATAACTTAATTGGTAAAACTTTTGGTCAATTAAAAGTTAAGGAAATTTTTGGTAGAGATAAATATTCACACATTATCTGGCTTTGTGAGTGTTCGTGTGGTAATATAGCACATATAAAATCAAGCGAACTTCTAAGAAAAAAAGTGCCAGCAAAAAGTTGTGGATGTATTATAAAAAACAAAAATCCTTATGAAATTCATCCTTCGCATCAAACAAGAAGTAAATCAAACACTTGGAAAGGATGTGAAGAAATTTCTGGATATTTATGGGCAAAAATAAACGATAGTGCAAAAAAAAGAAACCTTGAAGTTTCTATTTCATTAGAATACTTGTGGAATTTGTTTTTGCAACAAAATAGAAAATGCGCTTTAAGTGGTTTAGAATTGAAATTTGCAAATTCTGCAAAGGAACAACGAAATCACAAAGGAACTACTGCTTCATTAGACAGAATATGTAGCAGTAAAGGATATGTTGCAGGAAACGTTCAATGGGTGCATAAAGATGTTAATTTTATGAAACAACATTATCCGCAAGATTATTTTGTTGAATTGTGTGGTAAAATAACTAAAAACATGGAGAATAAAAGTGAGTGATATTAAGTTTGTTGGACTTCATGCACATGATGGTTTTTCTCTTTTTGATGGATTTGGGCACACAAAAGACCATATGGAATTTGCTCTTTCCAACGGCATGGATGCAATGGCTATTACGAATCATGGACACATGAATTCTCTTTCGTATCAAGTCCTTCACGCAAAGACCATGAAGAAGGAAGGCAAGAACTTCAAGCCAATTTTTGGTGTTGAAGCATATTTTATTCCATCCATTAGCGATTGGAGAGCAGAATATGAGCGAATCCAAGCAGAAAAGAAGAGCGCAGAAGAGTCTGTATCTGGTGTTACAGTAGAAGATGAAGCAGCATCCAAGAAGGAAATTAAGTCCATCCTTAATCGCCGTCGTCACCTTGTATTGCTTGCACAGAATCAAAAGGGACTAAACAATATTTTCAAACTTATTTCGGAGTCTTATGCCAACGAAAACTTTTATCGCTATCCTCGTATTGATTATTCTCTGCTAGAAAAGTATAACGAAGGTGTTATTGCACTTTCTGCTTGTCTTGGTGGTGTATATGCTGGTTGTTATTGGGAAAATCGTGAGGCTGGCGAAGCAGCAGTATTGAAGTCTTTCCGTGAAACAACAGAAAAGATGATTTCTATTTTTGGAAATCGTTGGTATGGAGAACTTCAATGGAATAATATCAAAGAACAACATGAACTTAATAAGTATATTCTTCGCATGAAGGAAGAATATGGAATTGGCATTGTTTCTACTTGTGATTCTCACTATCCAAATCCAGATGCTTGGAAGGACCGCGAACTTTATAAGCGTCTTGGTTGGCTAGGAAAGGGTAAGCCAGAGTGGCTTGAAAACGAGAAAATGCCAAATTCAATTGACGATATTGGATACGAACTTTATCCAAAGAACGGACAACAAATGTGGGATTCTTACAAGAAGTATTCTGCTTCTTGCGGTTTCACATATGACGATAATGTTGTTATGGACAGCATTACTCTTACTCATAAGATTGCACACGAACTGATTGAAAACTTCATGCCAGATAATGAGGTTCGTCTGCCAAACTTCGTTGTTCCTGCTGGATATACTGCTGGTGAAGCACTTACCATGTTTGCTTTTGAAGGTTTGCGTGGATTGAACCTCCATGAAAACAAGAATTATGTTCTTCGTATGCAACAAGAACTTGCAATTATCGATGAACGTGGATTTAGCAAATACTTCCTTACAATGAAGGCTATTTCCGATAAGGCACAGCAACTTCAACTTGTTGGTCCCGGTCGTGGTTCTGCTGCTGGTTCTCTTGTATCGTATGCACTTGGAATCACACAGGTCGATCCAATTAAGCACGGACTTCTCTTCGAACGTTTCATGACGAAGAACCAAGATGGATTCCCAGATATTGACTACGATGTATCTGACCCAATGGCATTGAAGGACATTCTTATCAAGGAATGGGGTGATACTACCGTAGTTCCAATTTCTAACTGGAATACTCTTCAATTGAAGTCTCTTGTTAAGGACATTAGCAAGTTTTACAATATTCCATTCAAGGAAGTTAATGATGTAACTGGCAAGATGCTTCTTGAAGCAACACCAGCAGCGAAGAAGGCACATGGAATCAAGGCAGGAGTTTATGCTCCAACATTTGAGGAAGTAAAGCAATATTCTCCAACACTTCAAGCGTTCTTGAAGAAGTATCCACATATCGCAAATCACATTGATATGTTGTATGGACAGGTACGTTCTTGTTCTCGCCATGCTGGTGGTGTTGTAGTTGGTGAAAATCTTGACGTTCATATGCCACTAATCAACTCTGATGGTGTCCGTCAGACTCCTTGGGCAGAGGGACAAAACGTTCGTCACTTGGAACCAATGGGATTCATCAAATTTGATATTCTTGGTATTGCTTCTCTTCGCATGATTGAAGGTGCAATTCGTCATATCTTGAAGCGTCATCACAACATCAAGGAACCAACCTTTGATGACGTTAAAAAGTTTTATTACGATAATCTTCATCCAGACAAGATGAATATGAGCGATAAGAAGGTTTATAAGAACATCTTCCATAAGGGTAATTGGGCAGGAGTATTCCAATTTACTGAACGTGGAGCACAAGAGTTTTGTAAGAAGGTAAAACCAAATAACATTATTGACCTTTCTGCTATTACTTCTATTTATCGTCCCGGTCCTTTGTCTGCTAACGTAGATAAGGACTATGTAGTTGCAAAGGAAGCACCACAACTTATCAAGTATATTCATCCAATTGCAAAGCAAGTCACACAGGATACTTACGGGTTCCTTATCTTCCAAGAGCAAATTGCTCTTCTTGCTCACAAACTTGGAAAAGACCTTGACCTTGATGAAGGTAACAAACTTCGCAAACTATTGACCAAGAAAGGAACTGGCAAGGGCTTTGAGGAAAAGGACAAGATTCATCACAAGTTTATCGAAGGCTGTGTGGAAAAGGGTATCAAAGCCAATGATGCACAGAAACTTTGGGAAACATTTGAGTATTTTTCGGGTTACGGCTTCAATAAGTCTCACGCCGTTTGCTATTCGATTCTGTCATATCAATGTGCTTGGCTCGCAACATATTATAAGGCAGAATGGACAGCAGCATTTTTGGACAAAGAGCAAGACTCAGATAAGGAAAAAGCAATCAATATCGCAAAGTCACACGGATTCCACATCGAAACACTAAACGTAAATACATCTGGAACAGAGTGGGAAATTAGCGAGGATGGTTCTACACTTATCCAGCCTCTTACTTCCATTAAGGGACTTGGAGTAGTTGCAATTGAACAAATCATCAAGAATCGACCATTCAACAAGATTGAAGAATTCTTGTTCAATGATAAAATGTCATATAGCAAACTGAACAAGAAAGCACTTGATGTTCTTTGTCGTTCTGGCGCAATGAATACTCTTATTGATAGTCGTTTTACTGGTGGTAAGCATTTCTGGTCTGCTGTTGCAGTTGATAGACCACGTAAGCCAAAAGACCTTGATGAAAATATCAAGACATATGCACCAGAGGGTGAATTCTCGCAAGAAGAAAAGATTCAATATCTAACTGAACTTACAGGTGTATATCCAATCAATCTTGTTGCTCCAACAGAAATTCTGAATAGACTTCAAGAAAAGATGGTCCCACCAATTTCAGAGTTTGACCCAGAACTTGGTTTGACTTGGTTTATTCCAAAAGAAATTATCAAGCGTAAAACTTCAACTGGAAAAGAGTATTGGATTGTGAATACTATTGACGATACCAATACAGAAGTACAAATCAAGTGTTGGGGAGTTAAGGAAGGTGATGTTATCATGCTTCACAAGCCATATATGGGTAAGCCAGACTATGATGATACTTGGGGCTTTTCTATTCGTTCTATGAAACATCAACTAAAACTTCTCGCATAAACTCTTGACCCCTCAAACCCCTTGTGGTATAGTCTCTATACACAAGGGGTTTTTGTTTGTCTGTCAATTATGGTTATGCGTGTATCAATCTCACACTATCCGATGTTCCTGCTAAAAAGCGAATTACAACAAACAGAACAATGATTCAAAAAACCTTCAAGCAACGTGGCATTAATTATGCTGCGGAACTTGCTCTATTGAACGTGCAAGACCTATATAAGATTCTTGTTTGGAACGAGCAAAACGGGTTTAAGTTTTATCGTATGTCCTCTGATATGTTTCCTTGGGCATCGGAATATGGAATTTACAACCTTCCAAACATCGAAGAAGTTTCAAGAGTGCTTGCAAAGTGTGGAGAGTTTGCAAAAGCAAACAACCATCGTCTAACCTTTCATCCCGGTCCATTCAACAAACTTACTTCATCTAACGATAAGGTAACCCAAAATACAATTAAGGACTTGAAGGTTCATGCTGATATTCTAGATTTGATGGGCCAATCAAATACTCCATACAACAAAATCAATATTCATGTTGGTGCGACCTACAAAGATAAAGATGCTGCTATTGCTCAGTTTCTAAGGAACTTTGACACACTTCCAGATAATGTCAAAGGAAGATTTACATTAGAAGTAGATGATAAGCCAAGTCTATATAATACTTATGAACTTTATCATTTTATTTATAAAAAGACAAATATTCCTATTGTTTTTGATGCACATCATCATAAATTGAATTCTGGTGGCATGAACGAACGTGAAGCGATGGAAATGTGTTTTAGCACTTGGGGCAATATTAAACCTGTTGCTCACTATTCTCAATCACGTTCAGAAGAACAAAAAATTAAATGTCCTCCACAGGCTCATTCAGATAGTTATTGGCAAACGTTAAATGAATATGGGCTTGAATTTGACCTAATGTTGGAATGCAAACACAAAGAACTTGGTGTTTTTAAATATAGAGAGTTGGTAAAAACTTTTTCTCATACATAGAAGTAAAATCTATATATACTTTTTCTAAACTTATCAATAGATTAAGTTATAACGGCAAAACAATTAACAATCAATTAGACAAAATTTTATGGGTTTCTGATAATATTAAAAATGTAAAAGTTGTTGTTGAAGAACAAAAAAATTGTTTTAATGAAAAACCTATTTTAATCTTCATAAGGAAGCAGCATGAGCACTAAATCAACTATTTCGTATGATAATCGATATCATCTTTACCAAGAGATATTTGACGTATCAAATGTATATTTTCAACTTGATAACTGCAACTTCGAAGCATCAAGAGATTCTGTTATGATTCAGATTCCAATTGATGTTTGGAGAAAAATGATTGAAGATTGGGCAGTTAAAGGCTGGCCCAAAGAGCAAGACAATAAAGAAATAGAAATTGCATCTAAATGGGTTGAAAGTTTTGAAGAACTTGTTAAAGAGATAAACAATGGAGAACAGAAATGAGTCTTAATCTTAAAGTCAAAAAACTTGAAAACTTTGTTGATTTACAACAACGAGCATATGGCAATGCAGGTTTTGATTTGTATGCAGCAGAAGAAGGAATTTTGCTTTCTGGCGAAAGAGCAGCAATTTCCGTAGGTATTTCAACATCATTTAATCCAGAATATTACATGCGTGTTGCGCCTCGTTCTGGATTGGCACTAAAAAGCGGTATTGACGTTCTTGCTGGTGTAATTGATTCATCCTATCGTGGTGAGTGGAAGGTTGTACTTCACAATACATCAAGAACCACTTTTATGTTTAATAAAGGTGATAGAATCGCACAAGCAATTCCAGAACATATCTCAACTGAAAAGTTTTCCTTTGTAGAGGAACTAAATGAAACTGGTAGAGGTTCCGGTGGATTTGGCTCAACGGGACATTAAAATTGGCGATTTACTAAAATTCCAAATATTCCCAGACAACAAAATTGTTTATGGGGTCTATCTGAGTCACCACTATGATTTTCGTAATCATGGTGAGGACCAATGCCAAGATGAAGATGATATGTATGCTGTATTTCATGTTATTCCATTTGGAGCAGATAGAACAGGCACATTTTATGATTGGGAATATATTGAAAATTTAACTGCTTCTGAGAGAGAATATGCCAAAAATAAATCTTAACATCGGTGATATTGTTGAATTTAAACATTGGATTCCAAATAAGAATCTAAGAAGTAATGATTTATTTATTGAAAATGGCGTTATTATTGCAAAATCTGAAAAATTTGATTTTGATTGGATTGTTAAAGGTTATAGCATAGATGAACCAATTCATCTTAAAGAAACTTGGATTACGAAGTTAAATTAATATTGGTTATTTTTGGGGTGATGAAGTTTTTTTATTATCAATAAACTATATATTATATGGAACAAACAAAAGAGAAAGTAAAATGCATTGATTGTGGTTACGAGTGCGCTATTCGTTATCTTGGAACCCACTTAAAAAAACACATAGCACTAATCTAAGACAATATTACGATAAACATTTTAAAAAAGAAAATGAAGGCTCATGTTGTATTTGCGGAAACAGCACTAGATTTAATAGCCTAAAAGATGGGTATTCTAATACTTGTAGTAAATTTTGCTCAAATAAATATAGAAATAATATATTGTTTGACAAATATGGTGTAGTCAATAATTTTCAACTTGAATACATAAAGCAAAAGGCAAAACAAACTATACAACAAAAGTATGGTGTTGATAATATATCTCAATCAAGCGAGATAAAACTAAAAAAAATACAAACTTGCATTACAAACTATGGCGTAGAAAACCCAAGTTTTTCTAAATACATCAGAAATAAAGCAGACAATACTAATCAAAAAAAGTATGGCTATAATAATGTAATGTTCAATACAGAAATTGCTGCAAAAGCAGCAATTAATGGCGGGGGTATTGCCAAAGCCAAAAAGTATATTACAAAGTTTGGAAATGAAATAGTAGTTCAAGGAAAGTATGAAAAATTATTTGTTGATTTTTGTGAGAAAAACGACATTTATATTGAAAATGGACCTTGTATAGATTATATTTACAAAAACCAAAAACATAAATATTTTATTGATTTTATGGTTATCGTTGAAAATAAGAAAAAGTTAGTTGAAATCAAGAGCACATATTGGTATAATAAATACAAGGAAGTTGTTGATACAAAAAATGAGTATGCATTTTCTTTTTGTGCACAAAGCGATATGAAATTTTGCTTTATTATTAATGACAATAATAAAAAACAAATAAATGTTAATAAATTTAATACTATTTTGGAGTAACAATGAAAACTATTAATAATGTTGATGTGGTATATGGCGCATCTTGGGGGGATGAAAGGCAAAGGTAAAGTCTCACACTTCTTAGCAAAAAGAAAAGATACTAATAACCAAAACTATTATGATTTTGTTGCTCGTTGGGGAGGAGGAAGCAATGCGGGACACACCATTTATCATGAAGGCAGGAAGTATGCTACACACATTGTTCCTTGTGGTATATTCTTTGGTATTACTTCTCTTATCGGTCCCGGTTGTGTGTTAAATATTGATTCTTTCTATAAAGAATTGGCTGAACTTGAAGCAGGAGGATTAGATACTTCATTAGTTAAAGTGCATCCAAATTGTCATATTGTCACAAACCAGCACATTATTGACGATAAAGAGCGTTATGCAACAAAGATGGGCACAACCTCACAAGGTATAGCCCCAGCATATCGTGACAAATATGGAAGAACTGGTTTGCTTGCAAAATATTCAAGATTGGATGAAAAGTTTATTTTTCGTGACAAACTTCACGGTAACGTTCTTTGTGAAGGAGCGCAAGGCTTTCACTTAGATATTAATTATGGAAATTATCCTTATGTTACTTCCTCGGAAACATTGCCATATGCGGCTTGCTCTCTTGGATTTAGTCCAAAGAAGATTCGAAATATTTATGCATCTGCTAAGGTGTATGACACTCGCTCTGGTGAAGACCCAGATTTTCCATTTTCTTTACTTCAAAACAATAAACTTTTAAAAATTGCAGACCTCGGTAAAGAATACGGTGTAACTACTGGTCGCAGACGTAAAGTTAATTGGTTAAACCTTGATAAACTTATTCAAGCAGTTTCAGTTGGTGGTGCAACTCATCTTATCTTGAATAAGTGTGATATCCTTGAAGAAGCGAAGTATTTTAGACTTTTCTTCGATAGAACTTTAATTGAATTTGATTCTCTTAAAGAAATGCAGAAATTTATTTCAGATATGTGTTATAATAACTGCGATGGATTGGAAAAGATTTATTTCTCTTCAAGTCCTCATGAAGTTGAAGGATTAGAATATGAATAGAAAGCAACGAAGAGAGTCGCAGAAAAGTGGAGAAAATCCAGTAATGCAAGAAAAACTTGCTTTATTTGGACTTATTCCAGATAAGTGTCTAGGTTGTAATGAGCCATTTGACAAAAAGAGTAGAGAACATGCTACTACTTGGACTGTCATGGTGTTTAATGAAAGCAAAACAGTTAAACTATATTGTCCTAAATGCAGAACAGACATTCAAGCATGGGCAGAGGAATTGGAGAAATAAAATGGCAAATATTGATAGGGTGCAATTGCAGCAATTAAGCGATATAAAACCAAAAGAACAAGTAAACCATCCAGACCACTATAATCAAGGTAAAATTGAGGTTATTGACTATATTGAAGATTTAGGCATGGGTGATGATTTTTGTGCTGGAAATGCAATTAAATATATTTCACGATATAAGTATAAAGGTAAACCACTTGAAGATTTGAAGAAAGCAAAGTGGTATATCGAAAGGTTAATTGCAAACTATGAAAAATAATAATGTGTCAGAATTAAATTTGGCTTTGTTTCGTCAAGCGATGAACGATACAAGGCCAACAGTTGTTAAATTTTATAATCCTACGTGTCATTTGTGTGCTGGATTAGCACCAATATATGATAGTCTAAGTACAAAATACAAAGATTTTAATTTTGCTAAATTTAATATTATGCAAGATAGTACAGCAAGAAGTATATCAAAAGTTTTCAAAATTGAAGGCGTACCAGAAATTTATGTTATAATGAAAAACTATGTAAAAAACATTCCATATCCAGAAGAGGACAGAGTTAGTCAAACTTCTGGATATCCAAAAGATTACTTAATTGAACATCTAGATTCTATTTTAAACGACATTAACGGAAGGTAATATGTCTCAAATTAAAACCACATATAGTTACGATGATTATTTATTGGTTCCACAGTATTCTGATATTGAATCAAGAAGAGAAGTAGAAATTGGAAATTATTTAGATACAGAACGAAACTTGTTCTTTAAACTTCCAATTATTTCCTCTCCTATGGATACCATTACAGAAGAGAAAATGGCTATTGCTCTTGCAAGAATGGGTGGTCTTGGTATTATCCACAGATATAATAGCGTCGATGAACAATGTGAAATGGCAGAAACTATTTTTGAAAATGTGCCAGCAGAAAAAGTGGGATTTGCAATTGGAACAACAGGAGACTTCCTTGAACGTTCCAAGAGACTAGTTAGTTTAGGAGCCAAAATCCTATGCATAGATGTAGCACATGGCGACCACATTCTTGTTCAACGTGCTGTTGGGCAACTAAGGAAAGTATTGGGTGATGCGCCACATATCATGGCAGGAAATGTGGCAACTCTTGACGGATTTAATCGTTTGGCTAGTTGGGGAGTTAATTCGATTCGTGTTGGTATTGGTGGTGGCAGCATCTGCTCTACTCGCATACAAACTGGTCATGGGGTTCCTAGTTTAGAATCAGTAATTGATTGCGCTCAAACACACCATAATGTTTCTGTTATTGCTGATGGTGGAATTAAGAATAGTGGAGATATTGCTAAGGCTCTCGCTGGTGGTGCGGACTTCGCAATGATTGGTTCAATTCTTGCAGGAACTGATTGTACTCCCGGCGAAATTATTCTTTCTGAAAATGGTGATAGACGTAAAGTATATCGCGGTATGGCATCGAAAGATGCACAAATGGATTGGCGCGGTAAATCTTCTTCTCTTGAAGGTATTTCTACTACCGTACCATACAAGGGTGCAACTTTTGATGTTGTAGAACAACTTGAAAATGGTATTCGTTCTGCTTTCTCTTATTCTGGTGCTAGAACAATCGTTGAATATTGGTCAAAAGTTCAATTTATTCGCCAATCTTCTGCTGGTATGCACGAAAGCAGAACACACATTCTTGATAGAAATCACTAATGGATTGGAAAAAGGTATATATTTGGCTTGAAACAAGGAAACAAGCAGAATTACTTGTTAAATTGATGCAGGATGGTTATAAGCGTCAAGCATACTTTATACGTGATGTAATTGAGGCTTATATCAATGATGACCCAGAATTCATGATTTGGATGAACAAAAAAAGAATTGAAAGGGGAAATTCAAGAACCAAACTATATATTGATAGAAAACAGAAACTTATCGATAAATCAAAAGAACTTGATGATTTTTTGTTTTCACAAGAAGATTTAACGAATATTTTTGATTTAATTGAAGAAGATAGTTAGCATTTCAGAAAATTGATACTATTTATTTTTGTTAGGAGTAAAATACATGGCAAAAAAGACATTACTTTCCGAGAGTCAAGTTTCAAAGTTTATGAAACTTGCAAATATTAAATCAGATAAAATCAATGGTTTTAAGAAAAGATTAAATGAAGATTATACTGGCATGGGTGGAACTGTACCAATGCCAAGTATGGCAGAAGATGAAGAAGCAGCCGACGCCGGTCCAAGCGACGAAGGCGATGATATGGGAACTGGTATGGAAGCACCAGAAATGGATATGGAACCAGATGCACCAGCAGGTGATTTGGAAGCAGACCCAAGCGATTTCAAAGAATTTTTACGTGATGCATTAAAAGAAGTATTGCCACAAGTTATGGCTGAACTTGAAGGCGGCGGCGAAGAAGAAATGGATATGGGTGAAATGGACCTTGAATCTGACGAAATGACTTCTGACGAAGAAGGCATGGATATGGAAGATGAAGGTGATGAAGAATTAGATATGGAAGAAGAGGGTGAAGGCGAAGAGGAGGAAGAAGAAGAAGAACAAGAACTCCAAGAAGCCAAAAAGAAAGCAATGAAAGCCGATAAAAAGACTCGTAACCTTGAAGGGGGTGATGCCAAAAAGAAAATGAAAGAGTCTTTGGCTTTCGATAATGTTGATTTAGTCACAGACGACGAAATTATCAACGAAGTCCTCAAACGTGTTATTCGCAGAATAGTTTAATAAAATAATACTTGCCATGTATTGTGGGCCATGTTAGAAATAACATGGCCCTTTTACTTTTGCGGGGCACTATAATATGAATTTACTATCTGGCA
>Ga0214917_10007004_pt1 | contig 11545 bp, 17 predicted proteins | sample LL_1208_BB_MetaG_FD_177983 | JGI IMG/M metagenome (GOLD analysis project Ga0214917, IMG submission 177983) | Freshwater microbial communities from Lake Lanier, Atlanta, Georgia, United States - LL_1208_BB | ecosystem: Environmental > Aquatic > Freshwater > Lake | place: USA: Georgia | collected...
AAAAAAGTTACAACATCATTACAACCAGCCTTTTTAAAAAAAAGCGTAAATCGAGAAAAAAAGGCCTGTAAATCAGTGGTTTACAAAACTTACTCTACGAGGGTTCGATTCCCTCCAGCCGCACCACCTTAGTAATCAACGATTTAAGTCTAAAAACTTCTATAACTTAGACAAAACCTAGACAAAGATCAGGTCTTGTCATTGGTGTAATTCGTTCGCTTTCTCCTCCTTGCAATAACCAAGATTCGAACCTCCTCAGCAAAAAAAGGGGTTTTCGGTTGGATTGTAGGCCGCACGCCAGGAAGAGGTTTTTGGATTTTCCGTCCTTGGTGGGTTCTGGGTTCATCAAACACTTTAATTGCTTGAAATAAGAAATCTCTCCATAGAAGTAAGGCATGCAAAGTAGCGACACTTTCTTTTTTTACGATGGGACTAAAGTTGTCGGCTCTCATACGGCACAAGAGATTTCCGAAATGTTCCACAAGGGACTACTAAAAGAGGATAGCCAAGTTTGTACAGCCAATGATCACGGATGGAAGGCTCTCAAGGATTTTCCAGAACTTACTGCAAAGGTTAAGGAGAAGAGTCGGGTGGTGGTTGCTTCAGATAAAGGGGTTGGCGATCAAGAGGTGACAGTCAAAGCGGCACAAAACGAAGAGGACTCGTCAGCCCAGGACGACAATGATGATGACGATGAAGGAGCAGATGGGGAAAGGCGGTTTACTCCTATCCGCTCGATTCGATCTCTGTTTAATGAGTTATGGGAGGCACAAAGGGAAAGCATTATTGCCAGAATCAAGAACGAGGAACTGGACGACCGATACGAAAAAAAGCGTAAGGAGCATCTTGAGATAAAGGCCAGAGTTGAAGCGGAGGTGCTGGAATACTGGCGAAAAAGTGGAGTCTTGGATGATTGGATCAAGGATATGATCTGGGAGGGAAAGAACGGAGAACGGGGGGATTATCGCAAGAAGCTAAAACAAGCCGATCTCCACGGAAACTTTGAAAGGGCGATGAAGTGGCTCGATGAATCTGGCCTAGGTGAATTGGCAGGAGTCTATTCTTTCAGAAATGGGAAAAAGAGGATTTACATAGGGCAAACAGATAACCTTGGCCGAAGACTCAAACAGCACGAAGGGCAATTTTTCTGGGGTGAGGCAACCGAGCTGCGCATCCTAATTCCGAAGCACAAGGCGAGCACGATGAGGCTAGAGCGGTTAATGATTCTGCGACATCAGCCAGAGCGGAACAGGAATGACGGCAATTCCAAGGTGGGGTCAGAAGCAGATGAGGTTTTGGATTTTATTATTTCGGAAATAAACGACCTCCTAACAGACGGATGAGCCTACTGCTTGCCTCGATAATGGTTTCGCTTGCCTTGCCTTGCTACGCGCAAGGAACCCGCGATTCTTTGCAAGAAGGGGAATGCTTCCGCAAAATCTCGGAAGCGGCCTACGTATCGTCGGTCGAAGTAGCAGCAGGGGATATTAATCACGGGATGGGTGTAGTGCTGGAGAAGGGCTTCACAGTCGCAACATGTGCACACGTCGTGCGCGATTACAAATGGGTCAAGGTAACCAAGAACGGAATCTCAACTAAAGGTCTTGTCCTGGCCCGCGATGAGGTCCTAGACCTGGCAATCATTGTTACAGATAACACTTTCACGGCGTTCCAATACTCGCCTTCGGTAATGACTCCTTTAATCGGAACCCCCGTTATGGCTTTGGGACGTGAGAACGAAGAACCAGTGATTCAAATGGGCAAGGTACTGAACATACCTGAGACAGACACGGGCAGGTTCTCAATCGACGTTCTAGGGGGCTCAGGAGCCTCAGGAGGACCCGTTATGGACATGAACGGTAATTTGGTCGGTATCATCAAGGGAGGCTGTGCCAGCCCGATCTACGGCGAATCTGTTACCTTTGTAATACCGATCGGTCTAATCGTCAGATTTGCAGAGCTGACTCGCGAGAATTTAAATCATTGATATAGAGGTTGAAGAACCAAGGCATGGCAACCACCACTAATCAGCCTCGAAAAAATGCAAAGTAAAAACTGTAAAATAAGAATCCTCGTTTTTCTGGCATGCCTTTTCAGGGTTAGCATTCTTTTGGCAGAACTAAATGTAGAAAAAGAGAAAAAGAAAAGCCCTGAACAAGAGATTCAAGCACTTTTTGACACTCTGGACGGCAAGAAATCGAATAGCACACTTACAAAAGAAGAGTCTGAGCAGATTGATAATCTTTTAGGCAAGATTAGATGGAACTGGGAAGTTGTCTTGTGCCCATGGGTAAACAAAGGAAGGTCTGACCTGCATAAAATAAACGAGGAGGACGAAAATCTGTTAACCAAAGGGGCTAAATACGGAGACCAAAACGCATTAATTGGATTAATGTATCTTTACGAATATCAAAACGACAGTGAAAAATATGAGAAAGTGGAGAGATCTATCATCAACAAACTTGTTAGTGACGGTGACTACAAAAGGGCCTTTTGTATTGCAATTGGTTTATTCATAAAAGAAAAAAAACCAGAAAAGCTTAGAAAATATGGCTGGATGACTGCTATTAATCTTTATGAACAAAAAAAACTAGACGGAACCTTTGATGGGGTGGAAGAAATCCTGCCTTTCTTAATTGATAATCAAGATCCAGTAGTCGTATACAGACATGGATTTATAGACGTTGATCGAGAAACTATAAAGCGTCCTAGCTTTTATGTTGAGGACTCACTGCTAGCTAGTGCTGTGATTGATGAATGGAGGAAAATCAACCCAGAGAGTGTAAATTATTGGGTAGGAAGAAAAAGCGAGGCAACACTACACAAAGATATGCCTGCTGCCTTTAAGAGCTACAAACAAGGTGCGTTACTTGGTGAGCGACGCTGTATTCATAAGGTTATTGAGCTTATTGAAAAAGGGAAAGGAGTCGTGCCATCTATTTCTGAGGAGCTTATATGGAGATATGTAGCTCAAGCACTCGAAACTGATCCCGACGGAGAATGGGCAATTTCAAACAAGCAAAAGATATCACTTCTTGAATCCTCGTTTATCTCCTCCAGCGTAAGCCTAGAACCGTTTCGCATATCAGCAAATAAACTAGTTGATCAGATTAACATAACTTCATCACAAACTAAAAAATCAAAGCCTAGTAAAGAAACGACATTGAGTCTTGGTAGCGGATTTATAATTAGTGCTGACGGGATAATACTTACGGCATGTCATGTCATTAAGGACCGCAAAAAAATCTTTGTTAGTCAATCAGATGGAAACCTACCTGTGCAAATAGTTGCAAAGGATGAACAAAACGATATAGCCATCCTCAAGTGTGATGGTCTCACGTCCAAGACGTATTTATCCTTTTCCAAGGCCGAGCCTAAACAAGGAGACAAAATATCGACCTTTGGCTTTCCGCATTCAAATATTGAAGGCAGGGACTGCAAGTATAGTTCGGGTGAAATAAGCAGCCTCATTGGCCTTGGTAGTGACAAAAGGTATCTTAGGTTAAATCTTCAAGTATCCCCAGGGAACTCGGGCGGGCCCCTTTTGGATGCCTCGAATCGCATTATCGGACTTTTAACTGCCAAACTTGATTCTGTTAAGATGTTGGAGGAAACAGGCGACCTTCCCACAGGTGTCGCTTACGCAGTTAAAGATGAATGGATATTGCGTCTTTTAAAAACCAATGGTCTTTTCCAAAAAATCTCTTTTACTGAAGCGGGTAGCAAGCCCTCGGAATCGATCGTGTTAATCTCTGCAGAGTAGTTAGATGCGTAAGACTTGCTCTTTTAGGAGACTTTAAATGAATCCGTCAGGTTCAGTATATTCTCCATCTCCTTGAGGAACATTAGTGCAAGCAAAGGTGTCTTATCGTTTGAAATATTTGCGTGAATCTGGAAACAGCCACTTATTTTCTTATTCCTTCGGAAGGTGCTTCATATGTTCTTTGGCGCCTTCCTGTGTGGCTATCATCAAATTGCCCTCTGAAAAACCATAGACACCTACTCTTTTAGTTTCTGGCTCAATAAAGTACTTCATCTCGGGGTCATCTGGCTGACTATTATCTACTCTGAAGCCTGACCCTGCTTTGTTCTCTTCAAGAAAAGTCTGAATCTCTTTATCGCTTAATTGCCGTTTGTTGCCTCGTGAGATCATCATCAAGGCTGCTTTGTCGCTGTAGATTAAGAAAAGAATATTAAAACCGTTTACCTTATAATAAAGTTTATTGCCGTTCTCTTTTAGGGCTTTGCCATATCTTGCGTTCAACTGTTCTCTGGTTTCTTCGAGTCTTGCTAAACATGATAGTGGAAGAAGGAGGATTGCAACAAAGCATAAAAGTCTAAGAATCACTTCACTTTTATACAAAAACGCCTTTTGATTCAGCAAGCTTCTTATTTTGTGAATCCCTTAAACATATTTACAGTGTCAATCGATCGCGAGCCCTAAGGTATACGCGCACTACCACCGTGATCATCTGCTTCTCACGGCCTCCCACCCCCCCTCCGAAAGCAACTTCGCATCATAAAGCTCTTTGGCGAAAACTCTCGCTCTATCTGTCACCTTGTCGCTTTTGGCTCGATTCAGCGAGGCAGGAAGAAGTTCTAGGTTCATCACTTGATTCTGAAGTTCGGGACAGACTGCCCTGGGAATCACATGGTCGGCCTCGGCCTCTTGCCCCGCATACTGGCCCTTGGTGATGGTGGCTGACTTTCCACGCCTCAACTCGGCCATTCCCTCGGGGGTTAAGAGACCCAAGTCTTTGGCAATTTTAAGGTTTTCCAGTAAGCCCCAACTGACAAAACCTGCGTAGGGTGTTCCAGCTGTCTTGTTCAGCTTTGCGGATTCATTCAGGACAGCTTCGGGCTTCTCCCCTTGCTCTTCGGCGTAGGCCAGCCAATAGATGCATTTCTCAAGCCTAGACGTGGTTTTTAGAGGCACACAACCACGTTCAATACGCGTTCAACACCATGGTCAATGCCATACGGGACCACAGTCATCCACGGTCAATCCATAGTCGATCCACAGTCAACGCCATAACTGGAGAAGGTGGGGGTGTCTGGATGGTAAAGTCCTTACGTTTTGCCTTGATAGATATTTTTTAATCTACAAAATATTATGCAACTGAGGGACTCGACCAGAAAAACTCCTCGGCCTTAAATCAGCATGAATTATTACTGCTCTTTAAATGGTACTGAGGTAGTCGGACCGTATTCGTTGGAAGATATAAAAAAAGAATTCTTAAGAGGCTCATTTCCTCCGGCGACCCAAGTCTGTGTCGAAGGAACACAAGATTGGCAGAGATTAATTGCTCTCATTCAGCCCTCACAAGCACAAGCCGCCCAGCCCCCACTTATTTTTAAGCAAGCCCAGCCTTTACAATCCGTGCCAAAACAAGCGACTCAGAAATCCTCAACTCCATATGCTGTTAAAGTACTTACAACAAAAGACCGATTCTTTAGCGGTAAGTTTGATCCAGAGAAACTTGAAGCAGCAATTAATTCATACGCTGCCGAGGGTTGGTCAGTGGCTGCTTGCGATTCTGCTGAGTTTACTGGTTTTCTTGGGGATCGCTCGGAATTAATAACCGTGATGCACAAAATCGGAGGACGAATGAAGAAATATAAAATTCTGACCCAAAAAGATCGTTTCTTTGGTGGTAAATTCGATCCAGAGAAACTAGAGAGTGCGATCAACTCTTATGTTTCTGAAGGGTGGCAAGTCCGTGCAATAACAAGCGCAACCTTCCCAGGTTTCGGGAGTTCCCGTGAGGAGATGATTGTCGTTTTGGAGAAGGAGGTGTGAGATGGAAGAGTTTCTAGGCGCGCGGGGCAACTGGCATCAAGGAGTCTTCTTTACAGAAGGGGTCATTCGTGCCCCCTCTGCACCGAATGGGCGAATCCAGGTTGAGATTAGTCGCCAGAACTCTAACCTGACCGAGGTTAAAAACGAGATGGCCCGTCAAGCCGTAGCCAAAGGCGCAAACGTGATTCAGAACTTTCAGTACGGCCAGAAAGCGCACAAATGGTGGGATCTTGTTTTCTCTTTTAAGTGGGATACAGAGAGTTGGCATGGGGCAGGAGACGCCGTTATTGTCCGTTGAGATATCTGCACGTTTGGTTGGCACAGATTTTGCCTCACTCAATACGAAGAACCAAGTACCTGGAGACGTTTCTTTTTCAATCTCAACATACTCAAAAAGCCGATGTCATTGACACGATTAGCCTTGGTAAATGCCTCGCCTATCAGACGAAAGGCTTAAGAAGGTGGCCTTCAGGAGGCAGGTAAGCATCAAGACGGCTAGGGATTGGCGGGATAGCTCCAATGATAAGTGGTTTATGGCCTTGAAAGAGATTGAGGCACAGGAAGCCGTGATTGATATGCCCCCGGAAGAGTTTCACCCGGGCGAAAGTTGGAGCCTTGGATAAGGCAGGGCAGGACTTGGTTGATCTCTTTCCGTTGGAAGACATCTCCTTATAGGACGTGTTTCCCTCCAGCCGCATGGTTTCGGCGTTCATCTTTACCTTGCTCGCCCCGTTTGAATTAGGGATTCTGTTTTCTTGAAGCCGAAAAATAAGCAAGCTTCGCCGAATACAGCCCAAGCTCTGGTTCGCATTTTGGAAAAAATGGGCGTCGAGACGATTTTCGGTATTCCCGGGGCCAAGATCGACAGCGTCTTTGAGGCTTTGCTCGATTCCAAAATCCGCCTGGTGGTCTGCCGCCATGAGCAAAACGCGGCCTTCATGGCCGCAGCAGTGGGTCGCCTCACCGGAAAGGTCGGCGTAGTCCTGGTCACTTCCGGTCCCGGCGTGGGCAACCTGGCCACCGGCTTAGCGACCGCCACCACGGAGGGTGATCCGGTTCTGGCCATCGGCGGGGAAGTGCCGCTGGAGGAGCGTTCGAAATCCACCCACCAGTCCCTGCTTTCCGTCACCCTCATGAGGCCGGTCACCAAATACGCTGCCGAGATAGTGACGCCCGCGCAGATCGGGGAACTCGTCGGGGAAGCGGTGAGGGCGGCTGAGACGGGTCGGCCCGGGGCGACCTTTCTCTCTTTGCCTCGCGATGTGGGATTGGCTCCATGCGACGTGGATTTGGACCTGACTTTTGGACGAGTGCCAGCCGCCGGGACGGGAGCCACTTCGGAAAGCGAAAAGGCGGCCAAGATTCTGGCAGCCAGCAAAAAGCCCACCCTGCTTCTGGGTATGCAGGCGAGTGATCCCCGCTTCAGCGAGCAGGTCCGTCATTTCATCGCAACCACTGGCATTCCTTTTGTCTCCACCTTTCAGGGGCCCGGGGAATGGGCGGCGGAAAAAAACCGCAATCTGTTCGGAGGACGAATCGGGCTTTTCAAAAAACAGCCGGGCGACCGGTTGCTGGCCGCGAGCGATTACGTAATGACGATCGGGTACGATCCGGTGGAATACGATCCGGAGTTTTGGAACGATGACCCGCGCCGACCGATTGTGGCGGTGGATTCAGTCCCTGCCCGACAGGATCGGCACTATCTGCCTGTGGCGGAATTGATCGGCGACATCGGCGCGAGCCTGACGATGTTGCAAAAGCAAGCGGGGGTGAAAATCGATCCTGCTCATCTGGCCTTGGCCTCGGAGGGCCGTGCGGAGATCGACGGGGTGATTGCCGCCGGCGCAAAGAAGGGTGGATTCCCAATCCATCCGCTTCGGATTCTGCATGAGTTGACGAAGGTGATCACGGAGGATACCACCGTGGCTCTGGATGTGGGGTCACACTACATCTGGATGAACCGCTATTTCTCCGCCCAACGGGCTCGTCAGATTTTAGTCAGTAACGGGCAGCAGACCCTCGGAGTAGCATTGCCTTGGGCCATCGCCACCCATCTTCTTCGTCCGGGAAAACCGATCATCTCGGTTTCCGGAGATGGGGGTTTTATGTTTAGTGCCACCGAGTTGGAAACAGCGGTGCGGGTGGGGGCCCGCTTTGTCCATCTGGTCTGGGATAGTGGTAGCTACGACATGGTCGCCTTTCAGGAACAGGCCCACTACGGAAAGACCGCTGGCATTGAACTGGGCCACGTGGACATTCCAAAATTTGCCGAATCGTTCGGTTGCCGCGGAGTCGCGATTCAGGATGTGGCTGCGCTCGGTCCGGCTCTCCGTGAGGGGTTGGCCTCCCCGGTGCCGTTTCTGATCCAGATCCCGGTTGATTACTCCGAAAATCTTTCGTTGATGAAGGAACTGCGCATCGCGTCACTGAACTGAGGCGGGGATGGATATAACCCGGAAGCTGAACTGTTCCCTCCCGGAGGATCTTTGGGCGGACTTGGACGAGAGGGTCAAAAATACCGGCAAACCGTTGGATCAAGTGGCGTCGGGTTGTTTGGGAACTGCGCTACAATTAGCCCGCCATTCGATCTTTCAGGTATCAACGTCGACTGCGTTGGTGGAAGGGGTTTATCAAGGCGCGGCCACGATTGCCGAGATCGAGCAGCATGGGGATTTCGGCTTGGGCACCTATGAGGATCTCGATGGGGAGGGAATGATGTTGGAAGGGAAGTGCTATCAGGCGAGGGGTGACTCCGTGATTGTGCCGCCGGGCATGACAAGAGTTCCCTTTTGGGTGGCGACCCGATTTCGGGCTGATCGGACGGAAACCTTGTCCGACATCCTGAACTGGGAGGATTTGTGCGAGCGGCTGACGAAGTTGCGGACTTCCGATAATCTGTTGGCGGCGATTCGGCTGGATGGGTTGCTGGACTTCGTCCATGTGCGGACGGCAGGCAAGTCAGCCCCGGGAACGGATCTGGTCACGGCCGCTTCCCGGCAAAAGGAGTTCAAGTTCGAGTCCGTGAAGGGAACCTTGCTGGGCTTTTACACACCGATGTACGCCCGGACGATCAACGTGCCTGGTTATCATCTGCATCTTTTGACAGACGACCGCAAACACGGGGGGCATGTGTTGGAGGTACGCGCGGCCCGGTTGCAAGCGTCGGTTCACTTAACGTCCTTTCTGCATCTGGGTTTCCCGGATAATCAGGAGTTCCTACAAGCAGACCTCAATAAGGACCCAGCCGAAGCTCTGGCGAAGGCAGAAGGAGCCTCTGCTACCAAATCCTGATTCGGCCCGTGATTTTTTTGGCAAACTCCACCTAATCCTGTCTCTTGCCCCCCCCGGGAGCCCTACCCCCGTAAATGTCCTAGGGTGGGCAGTAAGATTGTTTCAGAACGATGGGGTGTGCCGACAGCTATAAATGCACGAATCCGAAGTGTGGTTACGAAGCCACAATCTCGGGAGGGAAGGACTGTGGATTTTGTGGAGAGGTCGAGTCGATGGTATGTCTGGACTGTAAGGAGTGGATGGATGTGCTGATTGCACCTGCACCCAAATTGAAACCGATTGAACCGAGGTGCGATGAGTGTAAGGGCCAAAACCTAAAGAAATTCTATCCCGGCAGGACCCGTTGCCCCAAGTGCGGTTCAAAAATGAAAAAAGACCCTTATTCAATGATTATGTGGGACTAACTAAATAAAGAACTGAAATTCAAATGAAACTGCCACCAGGATTTACAAAAGAGGAATTTAAAGAGGCATCGGATGAATACCTAAAGGGTCTGTTCGGAATTAAAGACACACAAAAAGCAGACAAAAAAAGTGCAAACAAAGAAAAACAAAGAGTGAAGCCGGATTGTGCCTGTGACGATGTAACTGATAAGAAAGATTAGCCTTATGAAAAACAATCAACGGCGGGTTCCTTCGACCTGCCCCCTTTCGCCGAGCAGGGTGTAGCCCTGCGGATGTGACAGGGGGTGGTAGAGGATTAAGGCATGCAAAGGACAAAACTTGTTAGTCGATCCGGCGGTGGGCTGGGCGGGGATCGTGTTCCCGATCCTGGGGATGAAGGGGGCGATGGAAGCGGAGGGGAGAAGGTTTTCTTTGATGATGGGCAGGTGAGGGTAACGGAATCTTTGGTCACCATTGGGTATCCTTGGAACAAGGCCTTTGCTGTTCGAGAGATCACTTCGGTGACGTATGGGAAAAACCGGTCCAACGATCTTGGTGCATCGCTTTTGCGAACGGTGGGTTGGTTGGCGTTAGGATTTGGGCTTCTGATGGGCTTAGGTGGATTTATCCCTGGCCTAGTCTTTGGACTTTTTGTGGGAGTAGGGCTGCTGTTCGGAGGTCATAAAAAAGATGCGGCCTATAGCGTGACGCTCAGCACCGGCGGCTTTTGGGAGACGGAGTACTTGAGCAGCAAGTCGCTGGAATGGTGTGAAGCTGTCGCCTCTGCGGTTCAGCATGCGATTGCTTATAAGCCAGAACCACCTTCGAACGATGGCGGGCAGTTCATCCCAGCGCCGCTAAGCAGGTTGAGGAATTAGGGCATGTGCCAGCCCCTCGTGCAACAGGAGGGATGGATCGCTTGATTGAAGAAGAAAAGTAGGGCGTTGCCATATTGTAAATATAGTGTATTTATACTGTACAGATGATCGAACTCTCCTTTGAGTGGGATCCTGGCAAAGCGGCGACCAACGCCGGAAAGCACGGGGTCACCTTTGAGGAGGCGAAGACGGTGTTCCACGATGAGCACGCCTTGTTGATCGATGATCCGGACCACTCGAAATCCGAGGACCGCTTCATCCTGATGGGGCACAGCCTCCGTGGTCGGGTGCTGGTGGTGGTGCACTGTTTTCGCCAAGGAGGTAAAGTCATCCGTTTGATCTCGGCCCGGTTGGCCGGGAAGCAGGAAAGAAAAACCTACGAGGAGAAGAGAAAATGAGAAAATCCTATGACTTCAGCCATGCTCGCAAGAATCCCTACGCCAAACGGCTGAAAAAGCCCGTCACGATCCGGTTGCAATCCGACATTATCGAATATTTTAAGGCGATGGCACTGGATACGGGGATTCCCTACCAGAACCTCATCAACCTGTACTTGTCGGACTGTGCGGTGGAAGGTCGGCGATTGGCGCTAGGCTGGAAGAAATAATTAAAGTTTAGGCAATCTTCGGAGCCATTCCGTCATTTGTCCTTGGCAGCGCATAGCCTACGGATCTAGCCAGAAAGCGTTTGCAGGGATCCGGAAGAGGTTTAAAGTTAGTTTATGGCCGCCAATTACACAGCGATTATAAAAAAAGACGGGGCTTGGTGGTTGGGATGGATTGAGGAAGACCCGGGTGTGAATGCCCAGGAAAAAACAAAGTCTAAGCCTATGGCCTCGCTTAGAGAGGTGCTGGCAGAAGCGTTGGACGGCTTGGTATCCTTTCGTAAGTTCGCAATTGTTTTTAAGGGAGTGAAATAAATGAAGAGTAGTGTGATTCGCCGGGACGGCGAAATCCTGAGCGGCACGCCGTGCTTTCTGGGCACACGAGTGCCGGGCCGCAACCTGATCGACTGCCTGGAAGGCGGCTACTCGATCGACCAGTTTCTGGCGGACTTCCCCACAGTTTCGCGCCAGCAAGTGCTCACTTTTCTTGAGGAGACCAAGGCCGAGTTGGAAACAGCTGTGCCAGCATGAAGGTCATTCTGGACGAATGCCTTCCCAAACGACTGATTTCTGAACTGCCCGGATATGA
>Ga0214917_10007005_pt1 | contig 11544 bp, 6 predicted proteins | sample LL_1208_BB_MetaG_FD_177983 | JGI IMG/M metagenome (GOLD analysis project Ga0214917, IMG submission 177983) | Freshwater microbial communities from Lake Lanier, Atlanta, Georgia, United States - LL_1208_BB | ecosystem: Environmental > Aquatic > Freshwater > Lake | place: USA: Georgia | collected...
TGGTGTCTAATCCACCAGCATAGACCTTGGGGGTCGAAGCACTAGGCAATGTGGCTTTCACTGAGTCAATCGCGTTATTTAGCAGCTCAGACGCTTTAGCCGAAGTGGTTCCAAAATCAAATGTGACTCGAACTGTTGAGAGCGAACTCTGACTTGTTGAAGTAGTTGACTTCACCCCATCTAGGGTAGAAACCGCAGATTCAATGGTTTTAGAAACCTGACTATCCATAACCTCTGGAGATGCACCAGGGTAGGTGGTCACAATAGCTGCTTGAGGGAACTCAAGTGAGGGGAATAGTTCTTGCTTTAGCTGTCCAACCGAGATGAAGCCGAATACGGCCAAAATAACGGTTAGCAGAGCAATCACTGAACGGTTAGCTAGCGACATTTTGGAAAGACGAAACATTTGATCTCCGGATCTTAAGTATTTACCTAGGTAAATAAGTATAACTAAATTACAAGGTTCCTTTCAATTCTCCCGCCTCAACGGCTAACTATTAACCCACTGGTAAACTTCTGGGGAATCCCACAGGAAAGAGCCCCATGCCTTCGGAAATTGACTTTAAGGCCATAGAAACAGCCAGTCTGGTACCTGCAGAGTGGGCGAAACTGACTGAAGGCTCAATCAACCTTTTCAACATGGCACTAATCCCTACCGAAGAGGGTTATTTAGCTGCCTATCGCTTTGTTTCGAGCATCGATCAGGGTCGCAGAATTGCCATTTGCAGAATCTCTAAAGATTTAGAGGTAGTTTCAGGTTCCGCATTGGGCTTTTCCGACTTAGTTGAATTTGCAACCAATGTTCCGGCTCAAAGCAAGGTTTGGTTCGCTGACCCAAGGCTTTTTAGCCTGCAGGGCAAAACCTACATGGTTTGGAATAACGGCCATACCGATGATGACACCAATCACCAATACATGGTTGAGTTAGATCCAAAAACAGGTAAGCCAGCGGCTAAAGCACGTGAAATTATTCTGCGCTCTGGCAGAAGAAAAACCGAGAAGAACTGGGCCTTCTTTGAAGCAGAAAACCAGGTTTGGGCGGTTTACTCAGTAACCCCACATCGAATTCTAAAAGTAGACCTAAATTCTTCAGAGACAGATGTGCTCTGTGACCTAGATAACGTATCAAGCTGGAAGTCTTCTTTTAGCGAAGTATATGGAGCTATGCGCGGTGGAGCTCAACCGCTTCAAATCGGAGACAAATTCATCAACATCGTTCACTCCAGATACAACATGCCAGAAGGTGCCGAGTATGTTGCTGCAGTTTATGAGTTTTCTAACACCTACCCATTCCAACCGGTGAGAGAAAAACCATATCCACTAGACCTAGGTTTTGACCCACACAGCGATCCGTCAGAACATGGCTTTGTTGATGATCCAGGACAAAACCTAAACCCAACCACTTCATGGGTGCTCTATCCAACTGGGTTCGCAGTTGCAGGGGATAGGTATGTAATCTCCGGAGGCTATAACGACTCTCACTGCTTTATTGCTTCAGGAACTATTTCTCACATAGAAACCGATATGAAGGCAATCAAGACTTCACCTCAGCCAAAGATACTTCCAGTTGGTTCGGTTGATGGAATTACTGTTACCAAGGAACATAGAGTGGAAACTCAGAAGGAGTTACCTTTGTTCTGGTGGCTAGCTAAAGACCGGTTGATGAACGGCAAGATTTACCGAGGAATGTTCAAACACGGTAACTTCGGTGACGATGCTTCAGAGCTTTTAATTAAGAAGCTAACCCCTTTCACCCCGGTTCAACCAGCTGCAGACCAAAACAAACTTCTGGCTATTGGTTCAGTTCTTCACCGCGCTATCGATGGCGATGTGGTTTGGGGTTCAGGACTTAAAGGTACTGATGCGCTAGAAGGTCATCCAGGTGGAGACATCTTTGTTAGAGCAGTTAGAGGCCCTATGACACTCGATGTTCTAAATAAAGCCGACTGGGATACCAGCAACATTACCGAGATGTTTGATCCAGGAGTATTGCTAGTTCACCTGTGGAAAGAAGAGCTAGCTAAATACAACCCAGAGAAGAACAAAGCCAAAGGCAAGATCAGAATTCTTCCTCACTACCGTGACGAGATTGTATTCAAGAGGTGGAACCCTAAACTTCACCACCACTTTATTTCTGCAGATAACCACCCGCTTACAGTTCTAAAGCAAATGCTTGGAGCTGAACTGGTTATCTCTTCATCACTGCATGGAATCATATTTGCGGAAAGCCTTGGCATTCCAGCTATCTGGATTGATTCACCAGGTAAAGAAGCTCACTTCAAATACTTAGACTATTACGCCAGCACTGGAAGAACCAACGTAAAAGCTTTAGACAGCATCCAAGATGCCATGAAGGCTAATGCTACTGAAATTCCAACCTTTGACTTTGAAAAACTTCTAAAAACTTTCCCAGAAAAAGAAATCAAAGAACTACAAACTAGATCTCAAGGTAAATACAAAGGTGTCTTGTTCACTGCACCAGATTTCAACACCAGCAACGATACTTTTGCAGTGAATTGGTCTGACTCAATGATCAAAGCTAACGATGCAGTTTGGATTAAAGGATTATCTGGTTCATTTACTCTGCAACCTAAGAAACTCGACTCAAAGTTCGCTTCGATAAAAATCATGCTGAAGCGCTGCGATACCAGGCTTTCACCAGTTGCCCAGACTGTAACTGTAACGACCTCAGCTGGAAGCCAAGCAACAGTGGTTTGGAATAAGAACGATCTTCGTTCAAAAGAAATTTCACTACCAATCAGCGGAGAAGCCCTAAAAGAAGGCCTAACCATCCACCTAAAGGCCAAAACACTAGGACCTCAGAACAACTGGCTAAAACCAGTGCCTTTTGCCTCGGTTGGTGTTGTGACGCTCAGAAGTGAGTAAGGTCGCGATTCGATAATTGTTGAGACTTACATCTTTGTATAAAATTTTCGCATGACAAGAAAAACACACAATCTTAGACGAGCACTTCTCAAGCGTCTATTGATTGCGACAATTTCAACTGGACTGCTTTTTGCGCAGTTGGTTAGCCCTGCGAATGCCTTGGTTTCAGAGGGTGAGACTGTTAAGGGAATTCAGAATTTTGACATCGCTGTTAATGGTTCGAGTTATGACTTCTTTGATCTAGGTTCGTTATGCGTTGAAATTGATGGTAGCCCACTAAACAAATTCGGTGTAGATTCAGTCACCTTAGGTGGTGTCAAATTCTATAACTTTGGTGTTTCTTCTGATTTTGATTTAAGTTCCTCTGGCTGCACACATCGTCTTTGGATGGTTGAGGACGTGGAGAGCTTTGAATCAGTTCAATTCAGGTTGAATACGGCACTGCTTTCCAACGGCGATCATGAGGTAAAAATAACAATTAGAAATGACAGCGATACGTGCAGTGGAACTTGTATTCCCGATGCAGAGACTTTTTTTACTTTCTCTAGCCTGAATTCTGGTTCATCTGGACCTGTCATTTATTTCAACTCAGAATTGTTCAATTGCGCCGACTGTTTGGCAATTGGCCTCCCATATAACCTCACTGCAACCTTTGGGGTATCCTCTCTCGGTGAACCAGTCAAGGTTTCCAGTCATCTCAAGGTAAAAGGAACATGGCAAAAATACTTTCCTGCTGTCTACAAAAACAAAAAATGGGTCTTATCTTCAATAACTGTTTGGGGGCCAACGTGGCTTGAAGTTAAGGCGCAATTCAAAAACGGAAAGAGTTGGTATTACAAGCAACTTTTGAAGCCAAGATACAGATTTGCAGTTTCAGGTCCAAGTGAGGTTCGAGTAGGAAGGTCGGCCACCTCAAAGTTGGTGCTGCCAGGGGTTAGCTTTGCGAGATGTATTGTTGAAGTAAAATTCTATCCAGACTACGGTCGAAGCACTGTAAGGCAATATGGAGCAAATTTAGTTTCTGGGAATTTGTATGTAACTGGGAGTTATTCGTCATCAGGCACAGTTGACGGATATGCTACGTGTCGGGTTAATTCCGAAGAGGTAATCGGATCCTTTGGTTGGGATGTGACATATTGGTAGCTATTCAGCACCAAACAGATTTTGCAGGCCGGTTTTAGCCGCTGCTGGTCTTTTCTTGATTGAGAACTGCTTTGAATTTAGAAGTTTTTGTATCATTTCGAATACTCAACTTGGATTTAAGGATTTACCTCATAGGCAATCTAACGGCATTTGCTTCCACTTGATAGACTTAGGAACTAGCCGTGTTGCCTAGTGTTTATTGCACTTCAGCATTCTTTCGGCTAGATGCCCTCGTAGCTCAGTGGATAGAGCAAGAGCCTTCTAATCTCTTTGCAAGAGTCCATAAACCCTTGATATTTCAAGCATATATTCAGTTTTAGTTTTTGTCGTGCACCCTACGTGCATTATTGAGTGCAACTCTGAAAGTGCTCATAGGCTTAGGCATTAGCCATGGCACTGTAAAGTTCGAAAAGTGTAGTCAAGATCTCTGCATCAGTGGAAGTCTGCTTAAGTCCATAGAAAGCCAATACACACTTGTTGTTCTTCTCGTGTGCCTTCCTTAGATCTATAGGCATTGTTAGTGGATTATATAGGTCAGCCAGGTTCGAAGTGGGGTGAGTTGATCTTGCCTCAAGGATGCCTAATCCAACGGAACCTAGGGCTATTTCGTCATCTTTTGACAACGTAGGAACAGGAAAGTTGTTATAGGTAATCTCTTGCGAGATTCTGTACCGACTCTCAAGCCTTCCAGAAACAGCCCTATTCCAAATATTAAATACGTTGGAGTTCAGGAGAGCAAAGACGAAGTGGCTTGCCCCAGGAACTGTTAGCAGAGCATTTGAAGCTATTATCTCTGGTCCAAAATAGCCCATCGGAACATATTCTCGATTTTCAGACGATACACCTGGGACTGCAATATAAGAAGTTTTAGGTTGAGCGCGTTGTCCAAAAAGGTGAGCGGTATTTGCCATTTGTCGAGTGGATGCCGCTTTACTTTCAAGACGCATGGCTCTCACGTCACCCACTCTTTTTTGCAGTACTTTTGAACTTCCCAATTCATGGGGGGTGGCATCTTCAAGCCATAAACAGTAGCGTTCGGTGTTCTTTATGAGTTCATCAGCACCAATAAGTCTTCGCAGATACTTTGCAGCGACTGGGTCGCTTGTTTTAATAAAGCTTGCTTCTATTGGATCTATTTTGGAAAGGTGACCATTATCTCTAGGCATTGAGCCAAAGAACATTTGGGGCATTTGAGGGTTTATGGGTAACTGCCTTGTGCCGATGATTACGTTCGGACCATCAGCAAGGTAGCCATTTATGTTTTTAGCTATCTTCAACTTGGGTTTTGATTTATAGGTTTCGTAAGAATAGAGTTTCTTAGGCGAGCTTGATGGAAAAGAGCTGAACCCGATAATTACACAGTGAACTGCGGCTTGTCCCGAAGACTCGGACTGCCATGCGAAAGTTTGATGGGCGAAATAAATGTGGATCGGAGTTTTTGAAAGTTGATCCCAGAGAATAGCCGGCTGTTCACCTTGGGTGATGCTGTTTGTTGAAACAAAGGCTGCTCGAGCTTTCTTCCCTTGCAAGTGTTTTGCTGCAAGCAAGTACCAGTTGGAAACGTAATCCATCAAACCTGACTTCTTGTTATCGCCCCACAAGGCTTTTTGATCAGCGCGCTGCTGTTCATCAAGCATTAGCGAACCTAAAAATGGTGGATTGCCCACGATGATGGTTGAGTCGTCGATAGGACAGACGGTCTTCCAGTCGATTTGAAGTGCATTTCCAAGCACGATATTTGCTGAATGGCTTAGGGGGAATCTATTTGCCGCAACTCCAAGCACTGCTTCAAGCTTCATGTTTTCTTGGTGATCGGTTAGGTAGATAGCCACTTTAGCGATTTGAGAAGACCATTCAACGTATTCAATGCCATGAAGCTGCTCAAGTTTTACGTGAATGTCATCAGCCACGTCAAATAGGGAAGTCTGACCAGCAGTGCCATCAAGCTGCTTTATTCTGACGATTATTTCAAGTTCAAGTTGTCTAAGGCGTGTATAGGTGGTGATCAAGAAGTTTCCGCAACCACAAGCAGGATCAAGGATTTGATAAGTGCCTAGTTCTCGTTGAAGCTCTTTTAGCTTGCCTGAGTTATCCCAAGACTTTTCCAGCTTTTCATGAAGTTCGTCAATAAATAGTGGACCGATAGTTTTATCGATGTTTTCTTCTGTGGTGTAGTGTTCACCGTTGGCACGTCTTTCATCTTTGCTCTTGATGTCCTGAAACAATGCACCAAAGATAGTTGGGTTAATGCTTGACCAGTCATAGTTACAGGCGTTGATAAGAGCCTGTCGCATAGGCTGATTGAAATGGATAGTTTCTAGGCGTTCACTAAAGATTCCACCATTCACATAAGGAAAATCGGCTAGGAAAGGATCTTGTGGACCTTTTCTTTGGTCCTTAGGAGTATCAAGCACCGTAAAGAGAGTAGATAAGCGTGGACCAAGATCAGAGCCTTGCTCATTAGTGTCTTTGACTAAATCTTGGAAGATACCGGACTTCCACATTCTTGTATCGTCTGCAAATAGACAGAACAAAATACGAACCATGAATACAGACGCTTCGTGACCTTCGTAGCCATATTTCTCAAGTTGGACATACAAGTCAGCCATTAACTGGGCAGCCTTTTGATCTGCTTCCACCTGAACAGTAGTGGCGACATTTGTTTTATGGCTAACAATTGCCTCAATACGATCAAGGTTGTCAGGTAAGTCTTCAAGCCTGAATTCATGCGATTTGTTAAGCACGTAATCAACGATTCGGAATCTAGCGAAGTCGCAGATGATGATAATTGGGGGTCTTTGCGCTGGTGGAAGGCTGAATAGGTATTCTCTAGCCTGTAGTTCAGCAGATTCCAGGTCTTTTCCAGCGCTCTTGTGTTCTACAAGAAAAGTATCTTTCCAGAAAACATCGATACGAGTAGTGGTATCTGTTTTGGAGCTTTTTACTTTTTTCTGGAACTCAACACCAGATGCCTGAAGATCACTTATACCTAACAAATCCCTAAAAAAGTCTTGCCAAAAAGCCTGATCATTTTGTTGCTCTTCAATCGTGTCTTTCCATTTATCGGCAAACCTGGCAGCAGCAGACCTTGAAATTGACAAATTAGATCCAGAATCAGGGGTCTGACCATTTTCAGTGTTTTCAAGGCTATTCATAGGTCTAATACTAAGCATTACAGGGGACATAAGCCTTGAGTTTGAGCACTAGTGGATCACTGTTAGTAGAGCCAATTGGTAGTTTTGAGAGTTTTTGCGTCTTATTTATCTAATAGTTATCAGATAAGTTTGCGTTCCCGATTGGTTTAGAATTTGGAGTAAGCAATGGTGGGAGGTTATTTACCTTGAAGGTCATAAGAACGCTATCAGCAACTCTCGTTTTAGTTTGCTGCATGTCTTTTCTTACGTTTGCGCAATCAGCTCGAGCAGACATTCTCGCTGACGGAATGTGCGCTTTGAAGAGTGACGGCAAGTTGATTTGTTGGTCTTCTGGTGATAGCTGGGATGACACAATCTTCAATCAATTCAAGAACTCAGACGAAAGTAAGAGACCTAAATTTCCTGAAGTTGCAGGTATGACTTCTCCCAAAATCTCCGGTATCGAAATGGATACGCAAACAGGGCTCTATTGCGTACTAGTTAGCATAACGGGGTCATACTATGGGGAAAATCCCTATAGAACTAGATGCTGGGGTAGTGGTTACCAGAATGGCGAAATTGCTAAAAAGATAGATACGGTTTGGATGGATTCGAGCAGATCTTACTTACTAAACATATTTGTTAGATCTTTGTCATTGCAGGGCGGCTCTGCTTGCGCAGTTATTGGGGCTCGCTCCTCATCTTTCGATGCGACTAAAGATGGCACTCTAAAATGTTTCGGCAAGATGGAGAGGTCTAAGGTACCTACATCAGATTACAAGTTTAAAGTAGTCGAAACTGCAGGGAGTGCAGCCTGCGCTATTGACGAAACGGCAAAGTTGACTTGCTGGGGCTCTTACATATCTGTTCCAAGAGATCTTGGATTGGTGTCTTCAATTTCACTTACTAATGCAAGCGTATGTGCTGTGACTCAGGTAGGAACCCTACGCTGCTGGCACTACGGAGATGATAACCTTGAAGTAACTTTACCGAGCTATACGCAAAATCCAGGAAGTGTTGTAACAGTAAGACAAAGAGACGTTCGAATTTGTGTGATTGATAACCTATCGAGTTTGCGTTGTTTTAACCGTGAAAACTCTACAGATTTATTTGTTCCTTCTGATTTGGGCAAAGTTACAGAAGTCTCTCTAGGAAGGGTTTCATTGTGCGCAGTTAAAACCAACGGAAAAGTTCGCTGCTGGAAATGGGACAAGTCAGATGTAAATCTGCCTGTCGAATTGAATTATGTAAGTGGATTCCCAAAGATGTTTACATCTGCACCGGTGCCAACAATTACTGGAACCCCTCTGGTCGGAAAGAAGTTATCAGCCTCTTCTGGAGATTGGGGTGAGGAAGTGACATTCAAGTACCAATGGCTCAGAAATGACAAGGCAATAAAAGGTGCTTCCAACGCGTATTACTCAGTTACAAAAGCAGACAAAGGGGGAAAGATTTCAGTTCAGATAACTGGGAATAAAGATGGATTTAGCCCACTTACGAAAACGAGTAAACAAATAGTGATCAAATAGATGGTTTCCATCTGTGCTACTGCCCAAAAATATCAGACAGTAACCATTATTAACACCTGGCTACTCGCTATTCTCAGCCGAATTAACCGGTACCTTTCTTAGTTTGAGTCTTTGAAATCAGAGATTCAAGTTCAAGTAAATGATTCTTAGATTGAGTTTTATCTATTTTTTCCTGAGCCTGTGTAATTAGATTGAGGTATTTTCTCTCAGTGGGGTCAGATATGTTTGGTTCAATTCCTTTAGCTTTCATTTCAAGATAACTCACAATTGACTCTCCAATTCTTGGGTGTTCTAAAAGAATTAGATCCTTGAGCTTCTTGGATACCTGGATAACTCTGAAGCCAGCCTTTTCCCACCTCTCCTTAAGTAACCCCCATACGTTTAGGCGATTTATTTGAGAGAGCCTAATTGACCTTCTTAAGCGAGCATCCTTAAGCTGGGCTTCAAATCGGTGGACTTTTTCAGGGATCTTTATTCCAAGTTTTCTATATAACTGATAGGTCTTGTCGTAGATATGGTCTTTACCTTGAGATTCCGTATGAATTTCAATAGTTGTAGTCATCTTTGTTTTTTTGTAGATGACCTTTATGTTTTGACCAGGCACTCTAGCCATTTCTAAATCGTGCAAGTTGGCTTTGGTTACGTTTCTCAGGTTTATAGCCACATCAAGTCGAGAAAGCCTTATTTGCTCATACCAATCAGGGTATCTTTCCACTGGGTTTCTGTATTTGCGCCAGATTCTAAAAGAAGAAACAAAAGGAAAAAGAAAGAGAATTAGATTTTCAATTTCTTGACTAAGTTGGTCTGGATCAAGCAATTTAAGTGGATCTGGATGGACAAGCCTGGCTGCATTGAAGTTAACTACACACCAGCCGGTTGTATAGATTGTCAGAGTGATAGAGGTACCTCGGTACTCTATAAAACGCCTGTAACAGATTAGTTTGCCGAAGCTATCTCTTTCCTGCTTCCAACCGTCAGATAGGTCATAATCACCACTTCCGACTTGGAAAGTGATAGAAACAGTGTCTATTCCCCATTGACTATCTGTGATGTCCGGGTAGTTGGGCTTGTAAGTAATTTGACGTTGAGTAAGACCTGTTAGATAGGAACTCAACGAAAGATTTTTCTCGTGGTAAACCATGACGAGAACTAATGGGTAACAGGTCTAATGAAGTTGTAAAGATCCAGTTCTTCTATGCGTAGGATCCTCTTGCCTAGTCTTTGCGCCCTTAGAGAGCCTTCGCTGATCCACTTATAGATGGTTTTTGTAGATACGCCCAGATAGTCTGCAGCTTCTTGCACGGTATACATGTTTGCCAATATGAACTCCTTTGTTCAAATGATTAGTTTTATGGGACACACTCCTTTCTGTCTAAAAAAGCGGGCATGCGTTTTTTTAAAATATGGCACACGCTTTGTGAAGGTGTTGGTCATGTTCGCCATGGGCAAAGTTAAATCTCAATTTTCATTGAATCAACCAACTGGGTTTTGTCTTTGGTGGCATGGACATAGCCAAGCGCTGCACTTTGAGTATTATCGCCAAGCCACTTTTGAAGGTCAGCTATGGAAGCACCTGCTTCTAGGTAAGTAGTTGCTGCAAAGTGCCTGAAGCAGTGTGCGCTAATTTTTATCCGTGTAATGCCTACTTTCCTGCAAGCAGTGGCTAGCGCTTTGCGAAACACGCTGTTTCTCAGGTATCCACCTTTTGGTGCCGGTATTAGTAATTGATTTGGACTTGTGGCTTTGACTGCCAAAAGTAATTCAGCTACCAAAGTGTTTAATTTTGCAGGCAAGGCTACTGAGCGTTTTGAAGCCTTACTTTTGGGATCTGAAAGAGTAAATGTACCGTTACTTTCGGTAACTGCCTTATTTACCAGAATCACTATGTGATTTTTTCCACCCTTAGTTGAAACTTTGACGTCTTTTCTTGTTAGGGCAGTAGCTTCACTAAAACGCAATCCTCCATAAGCCATCAAAATCAATAAAAGTTTGTATTTTGCATCTATTTTGTTTATTAGCTGTCCAACTTCTTGGGGAGTTGGAATTTCCTTACCTTTGCCAGATGTAAGGCTGTGTGCACCACGTATTTTGCATGGGTTATCTGAAATCAGACCATCTGCGACTGCACGCTTTAGGACTGAATGGAGCAGTTTGTATGCCTTTGAAGCTGTGGTCGCCTTGCCGGTTCTTACCTTCTTTTGCCACCATTCGTCTATTTGGCGTTTAGAAATCTTATCTAAAGGCTGATCATGAAATTCGGTCAAATGAAGCCCTAGGAGCCTCATATACGTGTCTTGGGTATTCTTGCGAAGTAATTGACCTTGAGCGTTCGTTTGCAGCTTTATATGGCGTTCTGCATATGATTTGAATATCTCTGGTGTGGACTGTGGAGCCTGTTTTTGAGCCCAGGTACCTTTCTCTATTGAAAGTCGTTGCTCGTCTAGCCATAACCTTGCCTGAGTCTTGTTGGTAAAGGTTGTCGGCGCATTATGTCTTTTCTTGTCTGGACCCAGATAACTAGCCTGATACTTCTTTGAAGGTAACTTTCTAATAGTTCCCCAACTACTTCTTGCCAATTGATACTCCTTAAATCGATACTTTAATTTCGTGCACTCTACGTGCATTTAAGGATTTACTTTGCAAGGAAATAGACGGCACTTACTTCCACTTGATAGAATTGGCTAATAGCCGTGTCGCCTAGTATTTACAAGGCAAACACCTATTAGCCCTCGTAGCTCAGTGGATAGAGCAAGAGCCTTCTAATCTCTTGGTCGCAGGTTCGATTCCTGCCGAGGGCGCTACTTTTTTTGAGTGTATTCTTTAGAAAAGGGGGAAATGTGAACCTAAAACCT
>Ga0214917_10007007_pt1 | contig 11536 bp, 11 predicted proteins | sample LL_1208_BB_MetaG_FD_177983 | JGI IMG/M metagenome (GOLD analysis project Ga0214917, IMG submission 177983) | Freshwater microbial communities from Lake Lanier, Atlanta, Georgia, United States - LL_1208_BB | ecosystem: Environmental > Aquatic > Freshwater > Lake | place: USA: Georgia | collected...
TTCTGGCGCCAAAGTATGCTGAAAATGGTTGTGATTCGGTAACCTTTCATTTTGAGGCTGCGATAAACGTTAAGCAAACGATCTCAGATATTAAATCCAATGGTTCAAAGGCAGGTTTAGCAATTAAACCTGGAACAGATTTTTTACAAGTTGAAGAGTTTATTAATGAATTAGATTTATTATTAATCATGACAGTTGAGCCTGGTTTTGGCGGACAATCTTTTATGACGGACCAAATGAAAAAAGTTTCTCAAGCTAGAAGTTTCATAGATATGGGAGGGAAAGCATTACCGTTATTACAGGTTGATGGTGGTATTTCTGAATCTACAATCGAAGCAGCTGCCATTGCAGGTGCGAATTGCTTTGTCGCAGGCAGTGCGGTTTATAAATCCTCTGATCCGGCAGCAACCATTGTTAAACTTAGGAATCTGGCAAGCAACAGTTTTAGAGGCTAGTGTGTATTCCCATTAGAAGCAGTACTGTTGAAAGATCGGAAGTACTAATAGTTGTTGCGGCAGCTGCGGCAACTTTTGGTTTTGCATTAAATGCAATTCCAAGACCGGCTGCTTCGATCATATCCAGGTCATTCGCGCCGTCGCCAATTGCCACTGTCTGCGATAGTTCAACTCCTTCAATTTTTGCGAACTCTTCTAAAGAATTTAGCTTAGCGACTCCATCAATAACCTGACCCTCCGTTTTGCCAGTCAGTTTTCCATTCACTATCTCTAATTTATTGGCCCGATAGAAGTCGATTTTTAAATTTTTGAGAATAGGTTCAATTACATCCAAAAATCCACCAGAAACAACGCCAACCTTATGGCCTTTTCTATGAAGAGTTTCTATCAATTTCTTTGCTCCGTTTGTCAGTGTTATTTCCTTTCGGACCAAATCAATAACTGATTGATCAAGTCCGGTGAGCAATGAAACTCGGGCTGACAAAGCCTGAGAGAAATCAAGTTCTCCAGCCATGGCGCTTTCGGTAATTTTAGATACCTCTTCAAGTTTCCCAGCATGTTTTGCAATTAGATCAATTACTTCTTGCTGGATTAATGTTGAATCCATATCCAGGAGAACTAATCGTTTAGCTTCGCGTGCCCTAGAACTTGGCTCTACTGCAAGATCAATACGATTTGTGATCGCTACTTTAGCTAGCGATCTTTGAACCTCTTTAATCGATTTATTAGGAATCTCTATATTTAATTCAATTGCTAGTACTGGGGTAGCCGCTGTTCTGCGTATGGCAATAATATTTCCACCTAAACGGGCAATTTCATCTGCTACGGAAGCAAGTCCAATCGGTTTTATACTCTCGCCAATAATTACTACATTTAGTAGCTCTGAATTTTCGTTCATTTGCTCATGGTGGACGAAATCGATAGCTATATCTAGGCCGATTTCCTCTTGCAAGATGTTTAAATCAGCAGCCACTGCTTCAGCATGGTTTTCATCTAACGTGATCAAAACTGTTAGAAGTAAGCGATCTCTAATTATCAATTGTTCGACATCAATTACGCTCACTGAAAATTGCGAAAGTACCTTCATGAGACTTTGCGTAATCCCAGGGCGATCCTCGCCTGAGACCAGAATGAGTCCAGTAAAGGCAGGGGGATTCTTATTAGGCATTGGGTCAGATTAACCGTATTCGCCACCTACTCGGGGTATCTTTCACTCCTATGAGCGCGATATTAGAGTTATCAAATGTCAGCGTCCGCAGAGGTGAGCGAGTAATTCTTGGTCCACTTGATTGGCAAGTTCTTGAGGGTCAAAGGTGGGTAATCCTGGGACCGAATGGCGCTGGTAAAACTACTCTGCTCCAGATTTGTTCCTCTTTAATTCATCCAACTACGGGAACAATTAAAATTTTAGGCGAGCAACTTGGCAGGGTTGATGTGTTTGAACTTCGAACAAGAATCGGATTAACCTCCTCGGCTTTGGTCGAACAATTACCCAATGATGAACTGGTTATGGATGTTGTGTTGACCGCAGCATATGCAATGTTAGGCAGATGGCAGGAACGTTATGACCTTTGGGATGAATCAAGGGCTATGGCTTTGTTAACCGCTCTTGGCGTTCGCGAACTGGGAGATCGCCTATTTGGTTCATTAAGTGAAGGGGAAAAGAAGCGTGTACAAATTGCTCGCGCACTGATGGCTGATCCAGAGTTACTGCTATTAGATGAACCAGCATCTTCACTTGATTTAGGTGGACGAGAAGATCTCTTGAAGCGAATTGAAACCTTTGCTAGAGATCCATTAGCACCAGCTACCGTGATTGTTACACACCACATTGAAGAAATACCAGTGGGCACCACTCACGCGCTTTTATTAAGGAACGGTTCGGTAATTTCTCAAGGTGAAGTTAGATCAGTCATTACTGATGCAAACTTATCCGTAGCGTACGCGTTAGAGATCTCTGTGCAAGAAGAGGCTGGTCGATTTTTTGCTCGAGCGCGTTGATTTAATTAAATTGCTTCCACGACCATGGCATCAATTCGTGGATAAAGAGCAATTACGGCAAATAGCAGATCACTTGAAAACTGGCTTTATTCCTAATGAAGAAAATATCTTTCGTGCGCTACAACTTCCACCTGATCAAGTAACGGTAGTAATCGTTGGACAAGATCCATACCCAAATCCTCTATATGCAATGGGATTAGCGTTTTCAATTCCTGCCGGAGTAGCACCCCTTCCGCAATCGCTTAAAAATATATTCGCGGAGCTTAAAAGTGACTTGAATATTGATAGAACCAATGGCGATCTTTCGGATTGGGTCAATCAGGGAGTACTGCTACTAAATAGATCTTTAACTGTGGAGACTGGTAAATCTAATTCTCATTCTGAGATGGGTTGGCAGGATATAACTGAAAAAATTATTCAGGCTGCTGCTAATTTAGGTGCACTGGCAATTCTATGGGGTAATGATGCGCAGAAGATGAGTCATCTATTTTCGGATTCAGATGTATTCAAATCCGCTCACCCGAGTCCACTTTCGGCTTATCGTGGTTTTTTTGGCTCTAAGCCTTTTAGTAAAGTAAATAATCGTCTGAAGGAAAAAGGCTTAATTCCGATTAAATGGTAAAGGGGCGAACCATTGGTCCGCCCCTTTATTTGATTTATATTTATGCAGTCCAGATATTAATTGGTGATTGCAAGAAGTAAACCATGAATAGTCCAGATACTAGGTACATCAAAGGATGGATTTCCTTTGAACGGCCTTGGAATACTCGAATTACCACATATGAAACAAATCCTGCACCGATACCTACCGAAATATTGTAAGTAAATGGCATCAAGATGATTGTTAAGAATGCTGGAATTGCAATTCCAAGATCATCCCAATCAATTCCCTTGATTTGAGACATCATCAAGAAGCCAACAATTATCAAAGCTGGGGTGGCGGCTTCGTAAGGGATAACTGCAACAAGAGGTGCTAAGAAGGTTGTAAGTAGGAATAGAACTCCAGTAACAACTGAAGCGAGACCTGTTCTGGCACCTTCACCGACACCAGATGCTGATTCGATGTATGAGGTATTGGATGAAACTGAACCAGCACCGCCAGCGGCAGCTGCTAGTGAGTCAATTAGAAGAATGCGCTCAGCACCCTCAACATTGCCATCACGATCAACTAGGCCTGCTTGGTTGCCAATTGCAGTCATTGTTCCCATTGTGTCGAAGAAGTCAGCTAGTAGAAGTGTGAACACTAGAAGAAGTGCTGCAACGATTGAGATTCGGTCAAATCCACCTAGAAGGTTGAAATCACCAATGATGTCGAATTTAGGAGTAGCAGCGATTGCCTCAGGCATGGCAGGAACGTTCAAGTTCCAGCCCTTTGGATTTACTTCACCAGTTGCGCCATTAAATAGTGGACCAATCTTGAAAGCAGATTCAACAATTATTGCAAGAACGGTAGAGGTAACAATTCCAATAAGAAGAGCACCTTTAACTTTCTTAACTGTCAATCCGATCATTAAGAAGAGACCAAATGCGAAGACGATTACCGGCCAACCAACAAGGTTTCCGTTATCACCCAGTGTTACAGGAACTGGACCAGATCCGGTTCTGCGAACGAAACCGGCATCAACTAATCCAATTAAAGCAATGAAAAGGCCGATACCAACAGAGATAGCGATCTTTAATTGACCCGGTACAGCTTTGAAAACCGCAATACGGAATCCAGTTAGTACCAAGACAAGAATAATTAGGCCTTCAAGAACAATAAGACCCATGGCATCTGCCCAGGTCATCTTGGAAGCAATGCCAACGGCAACGAAAGTATTTAAACCTAAGCCGGTTGCAATGGCTAATGGAAAGTTTGCGACTACGCCCATCAGGATGGTCATAACGCCTGCGATAAGTGCGGTGGCTGCTGCAACTAATGCAAGATTAGGTGCGTCGCCTCCGCCAATGAATTTTCCATCAGCATCTTTTGCAAGACCGATGATTAATGGATTGAGCGCAACGATGTAAGCCATGGTGAAAAATGTGACGACTCCGCCACGGACTTCACGAGCTACGGTTGAGCCACGCTGACTGATTTTAAAGAAGCTATCAAGCATGGAGGTACCTTTCTGTTTTTTATACATGGTGTTTTCGACATGTAGTCAGATTCGGTCTAACAAGCCGTGGGAATGGCCTAAATCTAATAGTTACTTGGCAGTAAGACGGTCTACGACACCAAGAGATATGGCTACTGATTGGCCAATAAGGAGCGCAAACAGCAAGGTTCCGATACCCAGCGAACCGCCAAGAATGGCACCAGTGCTAGCGGCAACTATCTCGATTCCTAAACGAACTCTGCCTACTCGGACTCCAGTTTTGTAATGTAATCCGGTCATAAGGCCATCACGGGGACCGGTACCAAGTCCGCAGGTTATATAGAGAGCAGATCCGGCACCAACTAAAGCTATTCCGAATAAAACAAAGAAATACTTTAAAAAAGTATTCTCAACTTCTGGAATAAAAAATAATCCAACCTCAATAGCAGCTGCGATTACGACGATATTAGCGAGTGTGCCGAACCCAGGTTTCTGTCGCAGTGGAATCCAAAGGAGAAGTACCAGTACTGAAACTAGAAATGTTGATTCACCAATATTTAAAACAGTATGGATCGATATACCTTCTGAAAGAACTACCCAAGGTGAGTTACCAAGTCCGGTAACAACTAAAAATGCTTCACCGATTCCGAAAATAGTAAGACCGAATATAAGAATTGCAAGCCTTTGAATATGGTGTTTGCCAGTACCAAGCGACCATGTTGATTCAGCTCGCCAAGGGGTATTTGGAATTGTTCTTGATGGACGAAGCATATTTACGATTCTTTTATATAGATTATCGCCGTTAGATGACATGCTCACTGCTAAACTCTATCTCACAACAACTATCGATTGGGTTATCTTGAGTTTCACCTATGAGCAGGCAGTTATTCTTGGATTTATTCAGGGGATAACTGAATTGTTCCCAATCTCAAGCCTGGGACATGCAATCTTGATACCCGCATGGATAGGGGGATCATTTAGAGATTTTATTAGCGAGGAAAATCAAGCATATTTGCTAATCACCATCGCTATGCACCTTGCGAGCTCAGCTGCATTATTTATCGTTTTCAGAAAAAGATGGATCGGTTTAATCGGCGGAAGTTTTAGGGCCTTAAAATCTCGGAATTTTCAATCGACTCCATTTAGAGTTCTTGGATACATCGTAATTGCAACAATTCCGGTTGGAATTCTTGGATTTGTTTTCGGTGATTATTTTCAAAGTATTTTTGGTAAACCGCAATACTCAGCAGCCTTTCTTGCAATCAATGGTGTTTTGTTAATTTCCGCTGAGAAATTATCTCGGCGTGATATTGCTCATGAGTACCATGATTCTGACGCAGAAATTGACCATCGAGTTGATGCTAAAAGTGCAGTGGTAATTGGTTTTGGTCAAAGTTTGGCATTATTTGCCGGAATTAGCAGATTCGGTATAACTATGAGTGCAGGATTACTTCGGAAACTCAACCATTCAGTTGCATCGGATTTTGCCTTCTTGCTCGCACTGCCAGTAATCGTTGGGGCTTCAATTTTGAAATTACCTGAATTGTTTACTAGTGATGCTAGGCAATTTCTCGGTCAGATAATGGTGGGTTCGTTGGTTTCATTTGTTGCAACATATTTTAGTATTTCTTTTCTAGTTAGATGGTTCAAAACTAAAACTCTCTACCCATTTGCTATTTACTGTCTAGTTTTTGGCATTGCATCGTTTGTCAGGTTTGCCTAATGTTCCCAGGATTTGGAACTGTTTTAAATATATTAGCTATTGTCATCGGTGGAACCCTGGGTGTTTTTATTGGTGGCAGAATAAGTGAAAAACTAAGAAATTTAATTACTGATGTACTTGGTTGTGTAACTATTATTTCCGCAGCTGACGCACTATCGGCTTATTGGGATAGAGATTTGCAAGATTCTATGCCTAAAGGTTGGGTAATTTTAGTTGTTGTTTTTTCATTGCTGGTTGGAGCAGTAATTGGTTCTTTGCTTCGCATAGAAGATCGACTTGAAAATTTTGGATCAACTTTAAAAAATAGGTTTAGTAAAGATGGGGGATCTAATTTTGTCGAAGGGTTTGTGTCGGCTTCATTAATTTTTGCAATCGGTCCGCTAGCGATTTTGGGTAGCATATCTGATGGCATGGGTACTGGGATCGATCAGTTAGTTTTAAAAAGCACATTAGATGGTTTTACATCCCTTGCTTTTGCTGCCTCTCTGGGCTGGGGAGTAGCGCTTTCTAGTTTGCCAGTCGGCATTTACCAATTTGCTTGGACGGCTGTCGGTTTGTTCTTAGGCTCGATTTTGGCTGGATATCAAGTTTCCGCAATGACTGCAGTAGGCGGTATTTTGCTAGTTGGTATTGCCCTTAGATTGCTTAGGATTAAACAGATTGCGGTTGGCAATCTTCTGCCGTCACTTGCACTAGCGCCATTGCTAGCGCTAGCAGCTCATCAATTTGTTTAGAAAGTTTTAGCGTCAATCACAAAGCGGTATTTAACATCACTTGCAACTGTTCGATCATATGCCTTATTGATGTAATCAGATTTTATTACCTCAACATCGCTTACGATGTTTTTCTGACCACAAAAGTTAAGCATCTCTTGTAGTTGAGCGATTCCACCAATCATTGATCCGGCGAGGGATCTTCTTTGGCCGAGTAGTGTGCCTGCGTTTATTGAGTATGGCTTACCCGGCAGGCCGATCACAACCAAAGTTCCGTCTAGTTTTAATAGTTGCAAGTATGGTTCAAGATCTAAGTCAGCTGAAACAGTGTTTAGAATTAAGTCATATGATTTGTTAAGTTTTTCTAAGCTCTTAATATCTTTTGTCACTACAAAGTGATCTGCACCCATAGCCTTAGCATCAGATTCCTTCTCAGGTGAGTGAGAGAAAACTGTTGTTTCTGCTCCTAATGCGTGAGCAAATTTAACTCCCATATGGCCAAGTCCGCCTAAGCCCATGATGCCTACTTTTTTACCAGGTCCAGCATTCCAATTCTTAAGTGGTGAATAAAGAGTAATACCTGCGCACATGAGTGGTGCTACTCCGGCTAGATCTAGATTTGCAGGAACATGAACTGCGTAATCCTCATCAATAACAAACTTATCTGAATACCCACCCATAGCAACTGTCTTACCATCGCGCTCAAGTGTGTTGTAAGTGCCTGTCATACCTTCAACGCAATATTGCTCAAGTCCAGCGTTACAGCTTGCACACTTGCGACAAGAATCTACGAAAACTCCAACGCCAATGATTTCACCAACTTTAAACTTGCTTACCTGCGAACCGATTTCAGTAACTTTTCCAACAATTTCATGACCAGGCACCATTGGGAATATTGATGGACCCCACTCTTCCCGTGCTTGATGGATATCTGAATGACATATGCCGGCAAAGTAAATATCAAGTGCTACATCTCTAGGACGAAGCTCTCTTCTATTAAATTCGTAGTTCTCAAGTAAAGCTCCAGCAGATTTAGCGGCATATCCTTTGGTTTTCATGTTGCCTTTCGATTAGTTATTAAACGGCAGAGATTGTTCTGCCGCTGGATTAGAAATTTTTGAGGTTACTTTGCGCATATGGTGACGGCGGCATACAACTTCATAGGCAACTGTTGAGCTAGTGCTTACATCGCCAACAACAACCTGTTCACCTTCTGTGACCATTTTCCCATCGACAGTTCTTGCATTATGTGTTGCACGCTCACCACACCAACATAATGCTTCAACCTGCAATGTCTGAACCCGATCTGCTAGCTCAACTAACCTTGCACTGCCTGGGAATAATTTAGTTCGAAAATCAGAGAGAATTCCAAAAGCGAAAACATCAATTCCTAAACCATCTACAATCTTTGCAAGTTGTTCGATCTGTTCTGCTGTATAAAACTGTGCTTCATCACAAATAATGAAACTGATCCGGCCACCGATTGATAACCGTTCAACAATTAATTTATGAATATCTAGATCAACATCAACCTCTAATGCCTCAATTTGTAAACCTAGTCGTGAAGAAATTAAACCTTTGCCGGCTCGATCCTTACTTGTAAAAATAACTCCATCACGGCCACGAGAGCGATGATTATGGGCAGTCTGAAGTGCCAATGTGGATTTACCGCTATCCATTGTTCCGCAGTAGTAGATGAGTTCGGCCATGTGATTATTCTGCCAATATTGTCTGGATTTTTAGACCACTGTGGGCTTGTTTGATCCGTGATCTTCCACCCAATGAGGGTATTTCGAGCAAAAAGACAAGAGAAGTTGGGATTAGGGGTGCAGCGATTATCAAATCTGTTGCTGCCACAGCAGTCCCACCGGTTGCGAGCACGTCATCAACAATTAAAACTTTCTTGCCCGCTGGAATTAATTTGGCATGGATTTCAAGGGTGGCCTGGCCATACTCAAGGTCATAACTCTTTGAAATTGTTTCGCCAGGGAGTTTGCCACTTTTTCGGATTGGTATAAATCCCTTATTGGTCATTGTTGCAACTGCAGCTGCAAAAATAAATCCACGGGCTTCAATGCCGGCGATGTAATCTGTATCAGTTGCTAGATCTGAAATCATTTGGCAACACTGCTTAAACATTTTCGGATCAGCAAGCAGGGGCGTAATATCTTTAAAAAGGATGCCAGGTTTTGGAAAATCTGGAATGTTCCGGATTAAGTGTTCTGCTGATATACCCACCTGCGGATTGTATTGATAACCATAGAAAATCAAGCGTGTCCGGGAGGGGAGTTGAACCCCTAAGCCCTTACGGGCACTAACACCTCAAGCTAGCGCGTCTGCCAATTCCGCCACCCGGACCTGCTTTTATTTTAACGCAATCCGAATTCAATGGAAATCGCAGTTATATAGGAGAATAGTCCTATGAAATTGAGCAAAGAGCAGATCATTGAATTAGAGAATGAAACGATCACGCTTTGCCAGGAAATGATTCGAATTCCAAGTGTGAATCATGGCGAAGGCAAAGGCGATGAGAAAGCAATGGCTGAGTATGTTGCAGGCAAATTAGCTGAGGTTGGCATCAAGAGTGAATTAATTGAAACTGCACCAAACAGAGTAAATGTGGTTGCAAAGGTTGAAGGAGCAGATCAAAGGCGGCCCGGACTAGTTTTACATGGACACATCGATGTTGTGCCCGCTAATGCCGCTGATTGGTCAGTCGATCCCTTTAGTGGCGTGATTAAAGATGGATTTATTTGGGGTCGTGGGGCAGTTGATATGAAAGATATGAATGCCATGATTTTGGCAACATTCAGAATGTGGCAACGCATTGGTTATAAGCCACCAAGAAATATTTTATTAGCTTTCTTTGCTGATGAAGAAGCTGGAGGTGATTATGGCTCTCGTTGGTTAGTTAAGCATCGTCCAGAAGTTTTTGCTGGCTATAGCGAAGCAGTCTCAGAAGTTGGTGGATTCTCAGTAACAATTACGGGTGAACACCGCCTTTATTTGATCGAAGCTGCTCAAAAAGGTATTCAATGGATGAAGTTGACCGCTAAGGGTACTGCCGGACATGGTTCATTTATAAATCAAAATAATGCGGTAACAAAAGTTGCAGATGCTGTTGCAAGAATTGGTAATTATGAGTGGCCTCAATTAGAAACTAAGACTAGTAATATTTTTTTCCGAAAAATTGCCGAACTAACTGGTGATAAATATGACCCAAAGAATGTTAAACCACTCCTTCATCATCTTGGCGATGCAGTAAAGATGTTAGGTGCGACAATTTCAAATACAGCAAATCCAACAATGCTAGAGGCTGGTTATAAAGTTAATGTGATCCCACAGAGCGCAAGTGCGATGGTAGATGGAAGATTCCTTCCGGGGCATGAGAATCAGCTACAAGAAACTATCAAAAAACTTGCTGGCGATGAGATTGAGATTGAAATATTAACTCGTGATATTGCACTCGAGGTTGAGTTTGCTGGCCCATTAGTTAAAGCCATGTGTGATGCGATCTCTGGTGAGGATTCTGCAGGAATTCCAGTTCCATACTTAATGAGCGGTGGTACAGATAATAAAGCGCTTCATGATTTAGGAATTGTTGGTTATGGATTCTCTCCTCTTAAGTTACCCAAGGATCTAGATTTCTTTGCACTCTTCCATGGGGTAGATGAACGTGTACCTATTGAAGGTTTGAAATTTGGAGTTCGAGTCTTGTACGAATTTTTGGAGAATGTTTAACTAGAGGCTGAAACCTCATTTAATGCTTGTCTAACTTGCTCAGGCAGAGTAATTTGTTCAACAGTAAGAATTCCACGTAGTTGTGCTCCAGTTCTAGCTCCTATTAATCCGCTTGTTACACCTGGTGCATCTCTAACCCAGGAGAGTGCAACTTCAAGAGGTGAGTAGCCCAATCCTTCAGCTGCCACACAAACAGCTTCAACAATTTGTTGGCACCGCTCAGAAAGATATGGTTCAACAAAGTTAGCAAAGTGTGGTGAGGCACCACGAGAATCAGATGGCACACCGCCGCGATACTTTCCAGTTAAAACACCTCTTCCTAGCGGTGACCAAGCTAGGAAACCAAGGTTTAGTGCTGACGAAGCAGGAATTACCTCTTCCTCTGCTTTTCTATTTAGCAAGGAGTATTCATTTTGCGCCGCAATAATTGCAGCCTTACCAAATATTGGATTTTGCAGTGTTGCACTTCTTGCAAGTTGCCAGCCATTGAAATTGCAAACACTCACATAGCGAGCTTTTCCAGAACTGGTTGCATAATCAAGTGCGGATAAAGTCTCTTCTAGGGGAGTATTTTTGTCCCAAGTATGAATCTGCCAAAGATCCACATAATCAATATTTAATCTACTTAAAGATTTATCTAAATCAGATATTAATTCATTACGGGAGTTATTTACTTGGCGATTACCATCTTTAAATGTTAAGCCGCCTTTGGTTGCAATAAAAAGATCATCTCTCTTTACTAACGTGCCAATAAAGCCACCGAGAACTCGTTCTGCATCACCATCACCGTAAACAGCTGCGGTATCAACTAAATTTCCGCCAGCT
>Ga0214917_10007008_pt1 | contig 11535 bp, 11 predicted proteins | sample LL_1208_BB_MetaG_FD_177983 | JGI IMG/M metagenome (GOLD analysis project Ga0214917, IMG submission 177983) | Freshwater microbial communities from Lake Lanier, Atlanta, Georgia, United States - LL_1208_BB | ecosystem: Environmental > Aquatic > Freshwater > Lake | place: USA: Georgia | collected...
GACGGCTCGCACAGCGGCGCATCGGCTGGGCAACGCATGAAAGTGGGGTCGCAACAAGTGGGGCAGATCGGCATGGGCTTGTAGCAAGTAAAATTCATAACGGCAGGGAATGCGGGACAGCACTCATACCACGTGTTGTTTATCAACGGCAACTTGACGCCGCAAATAGGGGTCTGAGGCGTACAGGCACCGCTGGCGAGGTCGCAACATTGTCCAGAGTTCGGCGGGGGTGGAGGAAGTGTGCTGTTCGCGTTGGTTCCGCAAATCGGCGCCTCCGCGGGACACTTGAAGATCCGTGGGTCGCAGCAATCAGGGCAAATCGCCATAGGCTTGTAGCATTTCATTTCAGAAGGGCAGCATTCAAACAGTGTATCATTGACCGTCATAACGCGAATTCCGCAAGCAAGACTCTCTGGGGGACACATGCCAGACATGGGATCGCAGCAAGTCGCATTTTGAGTGCTGTTTTGCGTTGGTGGTTGCGTTGGTGGTTGCGTTGGTGGTTTGCAAATGGGTGCATCGGTCGGGCAGATAAAGACTGTGGGATCACAGCAAGTTGGACAGATTGCCATGGGCTTCATACACGTCATTCCAGACGGACAGCATTCAAACATAGTTCCATTTACTGTCTCAAATCGCACTCCACACATCACGTCCGCCGCTGTACAATTCATCATACAACATGTGGGTGCTGGAGAAACAGAAGGGCGCGGCGAGGGTGCGGAAGAGAGGGAAGGCGCTGTCGAAGGTCTCGGAGACGAAGATGGCATTGCTGAGGGGGAAGGGCGAGAGGACAAAGATGGTATAGGCGACATGGAAGCGCGAGTAGAGGGCGCCGATGACTGCGAAGGCTGTGTGTAATTCATTGAAGGAGAAGGCCGTGTCGAGGCACAAAGCGTCGCATTTGCCGGGCAACGGTAGAGTGTAGAGTCGCAACAATCCGGACAGACCGGCATAGGTGTATAACAAGTCATCTGTGGCGGGCAGCATTGGACCGTTGTTCCGTTGACTGTCATCATATTGACACCGCAAAGAATATCAGTTGTTAGACAGTTTGTTGTCATAGGGTCGCAGCACCGGGGCGCAATAGGGGACACAGAAGGACAAAGAAACACTCCTGTTGGGCACTGGGTTTTGGAAGGATCGCAGCATTGCTGAGTGGGCGTTGAGGAAGGGCACGGAAATCCCGTTGTTCCGCCACACTGCGTGCCATTGTTCTGTGCATTTACTGCCACAAATGCCGCAATAAGACTGAAAAGGCGAATCATTTTCGGCTCTAAAGTCTTCTGAGAAAAGTTTTTCACGTTTCAATTTTTAGACCGTCATTCCCACATGCCCTCGCCACGTTTTCGCCGCCCTGCTTGCGCCTGCAACACGTGCCGTAAATGTGTCTATCCATCGATTAAACATTCCTGTGATGGATGTGTTATCGCGCCAATGTGTATGAATTGATTGGAGCGGCACGTCATCGTAGCGCAACCCAATGCTTTTATCGTACCGATTGAAGCGAAAACGGGATTGAATGACGGGTGGCGCCTCGGCAGATTGAAACATTCGCCACCAACCAAAATTCACTTGAATCGGAAATTCATACAATCCACCTGCCGCCGCCGAGGCGACTGATTCAAGCGCCGATTGTTCGTAAAAACGAGCAGTATGACCCGCGGTGCGCCAGACTTCCAACAGTGTTTGATCGCGCATCCATAAATAGCCCCCATTGTATTTTCCAAATCGCATTTCATCTGCGGTGCGAATGTAATGGGGACTAAGGGCAACGGTTGCCCAGGTCGGCGGCGCCTTCAGAGGTGCCAAAAAAGTAATGTCGGCGTCCATAAACCAAGCACCGCCGGTTTCGGCATAGGCAAGTTCCGGATACGTTTCAAAAATCCATTGAAGAACCGCGGCTTTTTCATACATGAAATCCGTCCAAAGTGTTGCATAGACTTCACCACTCATGGCCTCCATTGTTTTCCGGTCCTTGCCTGTGTATTTCGTCAGGGCGGGCCGTGTATGAATTTTCAGGGGTGTTTTCAGTGCCTTGATGTGCGGCTCCGTCGCAGCATCCGTAAAGACAAATAGTTCGGCGTCGGTGTGCCACATTGCCAGGGTTTTCATGAAAATCTGAAAGTCCAACAGTGTCTCGGTGCCGGTCACAATGAGGCCAATGCGGGGATTTGTCGCCTCCGTGGCCAGAGTTGTTATTGCTGCCGCCATTTCCTTGGTGATAGCAATTTCTCACAAATTTAGACCGCTGTTCTTGTCCGCCGGTCTAACTCTTAATAATCAAACGACCCTTGAGTCGGTTGTGGGCGGCTTCCGCATCCACGTCGCGTGCGGCAACCCGTTGCTGCCGTTGAATTTCCGACAATTCCCGTGCGCGCTCAAAGGCCGCAATCGCCGCGGCCTGCTCTGGTGTCATGGCGGCGGGTGCGGTTCCATATTCACGCTCGGCCTGCTCCATCGTAGTGGCACGGCCAGGAAGTGCGGCGTCTTTTGCGAATCCAAGCATGCCTGTATCCGCAACATCCTGACTAAAGGTCGCTCCATCACCATAGGCATACATCAAATCTGTGAATGCTAGACCTTTACCATCCGACATGGACCCCGTCGCCTTCGTGAACTGCGCTTTCTCGGCGCCAATTATTGTTCCAAATCCTGGTGAAAGAACAAGGTCCTCTGGCGCTTTTCCAACAGTTGCCGAACCCGTCACCTTGCGCGCATTTTCTTCAAACACGCGATTGAAGGTATCTTTGCTGACGTTTTTCACACCCGTTGCCATATCATTGCGCCCTGTCGAAGATTTCAGCCAATCACCGTAACCGTCCGCATCAGGGTCGGGCAACCGATTCTCTTCAAACAGTTTGTTGAAAAGTGTCATATCCAGTTTCTTCGGATTCAGGGCAATTTGGGGGGCGTCTTCAATGCGCATGGCGGGCTCCACGACGGCCCCTGACGCCGCCGCAGTGGCACCGCGTGCCCTCATCGCTAACTCAGGCGTCACCTTCATTGTAAATCGCGGGTCTGCTCCTTCCATTGCGGACTTTGGAAGAAGTTTGTTCAGCACTTCCTCTAAATACAAAAAGGCGCGATTCACAGCGTCGAAATCTTCGGCCTTCCCGCCTTTGTCGGGATGAACCTTCACAGCAGCCCGCTTATACGCAGATTTCAATACTTCATGCGTAAGAGGTTTCGAATCATCAATTCCCAACAAAAAATAGGACTCGTGAAGAACATCGAGTGCCCGTTTCGGAGGTGGCACAGTTGCAAGTTGATTTGCCACCGTGGCAGCAGGTGGTCGTGGTGCCACCGGTCTTGCCGTCGGAAGTCGAAACGGTGCAGACGGTGGCATGGACGTTTCACTTACATGAAGGCGCGGTCCCGTTTCCCGTGTAAGAGTTGGTGGAGGAAGGAAGGAGGCCGGTGTACCACGGGGGATTTGTGGTGGCGGCATGATCGCAGGACGCGCAACAACTGCTGGTGCGGCGGCATAGGGCTGGGGCCAACGATAATACTCCCCGCGCCGAATGGCTGCCATCCAGCCAAGTAAGTCTGCGTAAATTCCTGCTTTCCGTGCGGCAGCAATGTATTCCGGACCCGCCATCAAAGCGTCCAACATCTGAAGCCGGGCCTTGTCCGCGTTCAAACTATCCAAATTTTGCCAAATCCGCACATGGCGCGGATCGTGTGAAGAGGCACCCTGTCCCATTTTGCCCTCGCGTGCGGTTTTCTTGGGTGCCGCACGCCGCAGAATGCGCGTGCTGAGCACGGCCTAAAGCCTTGCTGCAAAACAACAATAGAATGGCCTCAACAGCAACGATGGCTTCTCCAACCGAAGTGCCCGCCTCCATGAGCATTACACAGGCACTCGCTCGGTTGAAACTTCTTCGTAAACGGATTGATAACTCGATTGGAGATGGCGAGTTTATCAAAATGAAGACAAAGCGTGCCTCCTTTGATGTGGATGAGTTCACACGGCATGCGAAAGGGTCGTATCAGTCGTTCAAGGATCTTCTTACACTGTATAACACCATCAAATCTGCCATTGTAATCAGCAATGCAATGACAAATGTTTCGATTGGCGGCAAGGCCTATACGGTGGCCGAGGCCGTTGAGCGCAAGCGTTCCATTGAGTTTGAGAAACATCTTCTTGACCAGATGAGAAGCCAGTATAATAGTGTTCAGCGTGCCTTTGAAGCCCACCAGGTCGCAGAGCAGGCGCGTGTTGAGCGACTGCTGTCCGTTGAACTGGGAAAAGACGCCAAAACGAACCCTGAAACAATCAAGATTTTGTCCGATTCTTTTTTGGCGGAGAACAAGGCGACGATTGTGGACCCCCTTCATCTGGAGGCACTCATTAAAGGAATGAGCGAGGAGATTGAACTGTTCGAAACGACGGTTGATTATACGCTGTCTGAATCTAATGGAAAGACAATGATTCGTATTTAGTCCAGCACCTCCCCTTCGGTAGTGAAAGTGTGCAAAAAAGATCGCGCAAAATCTATTGCTTAAACGCTAAACAAGGAAACTTCAACACTCACAAAGGCAAGTTGCCGGCATTTACTTGTTCGGAGATTCGCCGTCTCAAACACCAACTCGTATCTAGCAAAGAGTAAATAAGAACTCGCAACGATCGATAAAATCCAGGGGAAAAGTTAAAAAGGTGTTGATCTTCCACCCGCATACGCTTCCTGGCTGCTACTCGGAGGGACCATCAGAATGTTTTACAGTCTGATGATTTCTGCGTCTTCAGGTGTCGGTTAAAAGTCTTCTGCGCCCCCAACACTGATTGCGACGTGTGCTTGAAGCCATGCCTCCGTCTGCGCCACCTGATTGCTGGTGTACTCTGCAACAAGAAGTTCGTCATCACAAATCCGAATTGTCGGAACTTTGGTAATTGCCTCTTTTTCATCGTCGCCAAGGTCGGCATCATAATCACGAAGTTTGTAGGAAATGCCGAATTTCTTACAAAGTTCCTCAATGCGTGGTTTGACCACGCGGCACGGTCCGCACCAAGCAGCGCCAATATAGATAAGATGAATCATTTGTGAATGCGAAGTGGAGTTTAAAAGGGGTGTAGGAAATTCAGGGCGCTACAGACCGCATTCATTTTTTTCTCCACCATCATGAGGCTTCATACACCTCCTCCAGCCAATTTTTCATTTGCGCAGGCTGGATAAGTGGAATGAGAGGTTCGCATTCCCATAGAAAACGCCTGCCAAACGAATGAAGACCCCATGTGTGCGGCCAGGCGTACGGATGGGCCGCCGGCAACTTGGCGCATTCCGCGGGAAGAAGATGAAAGGAGCGGGTCGGCAGGACCATTGCCAACTGTTCCACAGGTGTCAAGGGCGAGCGACGAGTTTTGGGTGCGACAAGAGGAGTGTCCGCGGCTTCTAACACCGCCTTGATTGTCGCTGCGCGCGGTGGATGGAACCAGGGGTAATACCACCAAAGATCCACGGGTTCGCCTGCATAGTATGCAAGGGTCCACGCCAAGGCGTCCAAATAGGCCTCGCCTGCCTTTTTTACGTCTGCTCCTGAAAGCGCTTCACGGTCATACACAGTGGCCCAATCGGGCTTGAGAGAGCCATCCGCTCGCAAGAGGCACGCATCAGCCGCCCATCGGACCGGCAAGTCATTGTACTCCGCAAGGGCGATTTCTTCTGGTCCACCACGCGCAGAGCCGCCGATACGCGAATCCAACTTCTTTTTAACGGACCGTTGGATCGCCGCGGATTCAAGGGGTGTAAGATGTGTGAAAAGTTCCACAAGACCGGCGCGATTGTAGACGCTTGGGCCAGAAAGTAGTGGTGCCTTGAGCGTATGCTTATAAAGACCCAACAGGGTTTCAATACCCTCATCGCGGATTTTCAATCCCATACCGTGCGGCACAAAATCATTTCCCAGCAAATTCATAAGCGCAATAAAATCGCAAAGAAACGCAGGTTTTGTGCTACCGTCGCGGCCCCACGCATCAAACAGGACGTCCCCGAGTCGCGCCATGTCCATGTACAGAAACTGTTCGACATCAAGGGTTGTTTTGATTCCACCGGCACCGCCAAATTCCAACTCTTCGCGGAAAAGATCCACTTGTGTCTCCGTCGTTGCATTCATATGGAGCGCCAAGACAATCAGATCAGCGTCCAGCCCATATACAACGGCTGACGCGGGTTTCACGGAACGCAGCCAGGCCATAATCTTCTGCTCGCCCTCGCCCGCTTCGTCGGCGGGGCTAACCACAACACGACCTGCGGGCGCCGCGGCAGCGTAGGCCCGCAACGCGGACCCAAGCGCACCCATAAATGCCGTCCCAGGTGTGATTGCATTGGTGTCCCATCGCGGCTTTGCGACATAAGCAACACGGGAAGCCGCTGCGCGAATCTGCGCCTCCTCTTCGGCTGCCACCGCCGATTTGAAACGCCGCATCCTCTGCTGTTTGATTTTTGCCATTGGTGCCACACCATCCACAGCAATATAGGTCGCTGTCGTGGGTGCAACAATCACCGTCATTTGCTTGATGTAAGCAAGAACGGTTTCAATGAGCCGAGTTTCCCATTGAAGCCGTTGGTCGGGTGCGAAGGGAAAACGGTCCTGAAGCCGCTTCACACAGTGGTAAATCGCACAATTCAGATCGAGCGCAAAGACGGCGGGTGGGGTCATGCGCGTCTTGGCGACAAGTCCCGTAATTGATTGTATCAAGTGTTTATAGAAGGAGGGAATTCCCATGGCAACTGTTGTTTTATCTGCGAAGTCGCTTGCTGGTTTTATTAACACAGCGTTTAAATACAACCTTCAAGTTTTTCCGGACACGATTACGGCGGGTGCTCTGCTCTTTTCCATGCTTTTTCAATCACCACCCTTGGCGACCCTTGGCGCCAGTTTCATTCTCCTGAACTTCCTACACCCCTCCATCGCTGCGCTTACGACACGGGCAATCTCTGCGACACTGGGGGCCGATGCAGACCCTGGTATGTGTAGCGGTCACTTTCCCGGCGTTTCCTATGAAGACTTGCTTTCATTAAGCAGCGAGCGAACCATGGGTGCGTTAAGCCGGCCAGGGTGGCCCAGTTTTTACACGGTTTTCATGGGCTATTTGGCGGCCTGGGTGGGCGCGTTGCCGGCGTTGTATAACCGTGAAATCACCGCATCGCCGCGGCGCATGGCGGCGGCAACGTTCGGCATGGTTGTCCTGGGGCTCGTGCTTCTGATTGCGCTGGTCTATCGTGTTGGAAGCGGATGTGATACTGTGTTCGGCTCACTGATCGGAATGGCGGTCGGCGCTGTACTCGGAGGCTTAGTGGTCTTTGGGCTTGCCTGGGTCAGTGACCGGCGGCTCACAAACTTGTTGAATTTCCCACTGATTCGTGGGAAAGCAGTAGATGGCAAACCGATTTATGTGTGTAAAAAGGAGGGCGCGGGTAAATAAGAATGAATCGGGAAAGTAGAAAATGAACGCAGCCCCCAACGTTGGTACACCAAATGTCTCCACTCTTTCCCCTGTATCTCTCACAAATATTGAGGTTGGCAAGTATTATGTTATCAAAAATCAAGGCCTTTGGCAAATTGTGAAAGTAACCGGAATGGATCGTGCGGCGAACGGAAGTAGCACATTAACTGGTTATATCCGTGTCTTGTTTATTTCATCCTACTTGGAGTGGTTTGATTCTTGGGAGTCGTTTGATGATATTGTAGAAGGTGCATTTCCCAAATCTCGTATTGGTGAGTCGATTAAATTTTACAAGAAGCAGGAAGGCGGTCGGCGGCGCAAAGGGACCCGACGCAGTCGTCGCGTGATTGCGCAAAAAACTCGTAGATCCGCGAAAAAATGAAAACAATGATTCAATCAAAAGATACTCAATACTATGGTATCAATTAAACTCTTCAAAGTGGGCGGTTGTATTCGCGATGAATTACTGGGCCTGAAACCGAAAGATATAGATTATACTGTTGTAATTGAATCGGTGGAGCCAATTTCTGCGGCAAAGGGGTTTGACATTGTGGAATCATTTTTAAGGGAAAATGATTACACCATCTTTCTAAAGTCGCCGGACACTTTTACATTTCGTGCAAAAACAGCCACTGGAGAAGTTGCGGATTTTGTGCTTGCGCGGCATGAATTGGGATATGATGAAACAAGTCGCACACCGCATAGCGTGTTGGGAACATTGGAACAAGATTTAATCCGGCGGGACTTTACAATTAATGCAATGGCACGCGATGAAGCCGGAAATTTGATTGACCTTTTCGGCGGACATCACGATTTGGCACATCAGATTCTTCGGACACCTCTGGACCCTGTTGAGACAATGATGGATGATCCGCTGCGGCTCTTTCGTGCGCTGCGCTTTTCAATCACGAAAGATCTGTCTCTAGATCCGGCATTGTGGACGGCGTTTTCAAACCCGCATCTATACGAGAAACTCTGGCGCGTCGTTTCGCGTGAACGGATTCGCGAAGAACTTCATAAAATGTTTGCGGCAGACAGTGTAAGAAGTATGAAATGTTTGGTCGAATTCGGTGAAAGGGTACAACCAGTCGCACCAAACTTCCTAACCAATCTCTTTACGACTGCGGGTATCTGGCTCAAACCAACCACTGAAAAAATCCGGTGATACATCAAGGAATATGCCAGCACCAATTGTTGCCGCTCGCAAATTTTTACTTGGGGCTTATCACGACCTTCCAAACGTGCTTTTCATTAGTTCACTTGTGCTTGGTGCGCTTATTGGTTATGTGCCACTTGTATGGGTTTCACTTGGTCTTATTGCGAATGCGGGGCTCATCAGCCTGTTTCAGAATTTCCTCGCGTTCCTCTTTCCCACCTGGGCGCAAGTTGTCCGACCTTCCCACAACTTGATGTGTGAGATTTTCGGACGTGCACGGACACCCATGCCCGTGAATCGCGATGATGTGACAATCATTGCGCCCAGCCAATGGCTCGGTGCCGCCGCGTTTTTTGCGTCCTTTATCATCCACAATTCCGTCATGCTTCTAACACGTCCCGCTGCGACTGGCGCGCCAGCGGAAAAGGTCGTGAATCGCCAGGCCTTTTCCATCGCCACACTTGTCATTAGCATCGTCTTCTTGTTGTTCGTGTTGGCCCGCGGCTTCACGGGTTGCGAGTCCTGGTTGGGCGGTGTGACCGGTGTCGGGATCGGTGGCGGATTCGCGGTCCTGTTTTGGTATTTACTCGATGCGTGCGGCGCCGGATCCGCGCCCGATGTGCTTCAAATCACGAGCGCAATGGCGCCCGACGCAACGGAGGCGGAGACGCCGGTTGTGTGCGCATAATTTCCCGAAATCATTCACAGCCATTGAAAAACAAGGTGATTTAACCACGTCGTTTTTCTTTTTTTCTTTTTTTGTTGCGTTATGCGTATTCTATAGGTCAAACCTTCGTAAATTTCTCACAGCCGGCCGCGTGACGAAGCGTGAATGCGCTGCGCTTTTTCCAATCCCGTCCCACCGCCTTGTCGCTCATGACATACAAATCGCCGTGGCCCAACTCAAACCGCATATTTTCACCGACCGGCTCGCCCTTGTGATACCATTGAAAGCAAATCGGCATTGTTTTTCCAAGGCGAACTCCCACGACTTTTGTCCGCTCGGAATCGCCGTGATATCCGATCCCACACTTGGCCGAATCGTAATAATAATTGCCCTCAACCACCAAACCTTCGGCAGCAGCACCCAGAATCACAGGCAGGCGCTGACGAATGTGTTCGAGATACGGCACTGCATCAAAAGGCACAATTGTCCCTTCGCCCTTCTCATAATTTGCCTCTTGGGCCTCTGGCCCAAAACACAAATTCCAACGGGCGTGCTTATTCACAACGCGACCATACATGAAGGCCTTTTTATCCATATCCAGGGCAGCCTGCTCTTCAAACAGGTCGTCCGCGGTCTTGCCCATTTCGGCTAAAATCGCATTGACTCCGCCGCGGGCAACAAGCAAGTAGGCTTTTTCTTTTTCTTTTTCTGTTTTCGTCACCGTTGCTGCAGCCCCTCCGCCACCCACAGCAGCACTTTCTGCTGCAGGGCGACCATCCAATTCAAACACCGTCGTCTCAATCCCCCTGCTTGTAAACCACGCCTGTGCTACAAGCAATTCAGCGTGCGTAAAACCGGCTGATCCCATTTTGCCAATCATTTGCATTCCGCGATGATTCTCGGCACAATCGCCATAAGTGAGCGTGAAGGTACTTTTAGCCTTTGAACACATTTTGAGGAAGGAAGAAAGGAAAAGAAAGGGGAAGGAAATGATGAAAAGAAAGGACCCTTCTTTCTTGATTTTACCAACAATCATTCAATTTTTCCGCAAACGGCGATCAAAAATTGAGTGTGAAGGTGCAAGGGTCAGCAACCCCCAACATGACCAAACTCTTTCTTTACAAGGCCCGCGACGCCCCCATCGTTGCCATTCTTCGCCGTGGTGCGGTGAAAGATATTTGGGAACTAATTCAATGGAATACGGATACTGACACGTTCACACGAGGACAATGGTTGACAAAAGCTGTCATGAATGGCGCGTACAATTCAATTTCGCCCGACGGTCGCCATTTTGCCTACTTTTATAGTTCAACACGCGATGTATTCAAAAGTTATGCGGTCATTAGTGAAATCCCTCATTTCACGGCATCTCTTATAACAGATCATCACGCGGGTTGTTGGGACGCAATCTCCTTTGATACAGACGGGGCAGTAATTCATACACAATCAAGTTTGGGATTCACGAAAAAGCGCCCCTGTGATTTACCGATTCGTGCCCATTTTGATGAAAGTCGCCGATACACGGGATTTGTTGAAAGTTTTACAGATTCAAGGGGTCGCAACATTACTGTGGCCGGTGCGACCATTCTTGCCAATGGAACACTGCTTTACGATACGACGAGTCACACCTTTCAGTCAGTTGCCTGTCCAATTGAACCCCTTGCGGCCGACGAGGTGGTCTTTCCAACCTAGGGCGCCCTTGGCACCCTAGGACCTAAAGACCCCGTGGGCTTAAAGAACACGGCAACCCTACGTCGTCCCCCCTGCAGATACCAACGCCACCATCAACGCAAGATGCCCTCGCCACGCTGTGTAAACGCTGGCATCAATTTGACCGTAAAGCAACGGGGTCCACGCCTGCCGCAATTTTTCAAGAATGTCTCCAATTTCCGCCAGCAATATGGCGCGCGTTCTTTCCGCATTCACGCCATACATCGCGACAACATCCGCAACCGAGGTTCCAAATACCGGTTTCCCAAGCCGCACATTCACTTCATTGTGGAGGCGCCATAATTCACCCCGAACTTGTGTTTGAACCGCGGGGCCACTGATTTGATCTGCGCGACCCATGCGCAAAAAGGGGCGCCCACGAAGTGTGGCCGTCAAGTGGGTTCGGCAGGCTTCACAGGGCATGAGCGCAGCGGTCAACTGTAGGAGTTTTGGCCAAAGAAAGGGAATGTCACGCCGGTCGGATAATTCGGCCAAGTCGTGGAAAAGTCGCCAAAGAAGTGGCCCCCAATAAAATTTTGACGCCGTGTCGGCCAT
>Ga0214917_10007009_pt1 | contig 11534 bp, 15 predicted proteins | sample LL_1208_BB_MetaG_FD_177983 | JGI IMG/M metagenome (GOLD analysis project Ga0214917, IMG submission 177983) | Freshwater microbial communities from Lake Lanier, Atlanta, Georgia, United States - LL_1208_BB | ecosystem: Environmental > Aquatic > Freshwater > Lake | place: USA: Georgia | collected...
GTATTAATGTAGAAGATATTCCATTCCGTTTCCAAGAGGCTTTGATTGCAGGATTAGCTTATAAGCTATCCATGAAGGTTGAAGGTGGTATAGAGCGCATGGGTATGCTCAAGGCTCAGTACGATGAAGCATGGCAGTTAGCGGCAGATGAAGATAGAGAGAAGGCTCCGTTGCGCCTTGTGCCGCGCCAGGGATTTTTAGGATCAGGCGGGTACTAAAATGCCTCTCAAAGATCCTGAGGCAAGAAAAGCATATCTCCGTGAGTATGCCAAGAAGAACCCTGCCTACAAGCGAGTAAAAGAATGGAAAGCCAAAAATCCAGAAAAGGTAAAAGAATCAAATAAACGATACGCTCAAAAGCATCCAGAAAAAATTTTAGAAAAAGCTCGTAGGCACAAAGAAAAACATTACGAGCAAATCTTAGAAAAAGACCGCAAAGCAGCAGCAAAATACCGCGAGGAAAACAGAGAGAAGGTGCTTGAAGCAAAAAGAAAGTATCAAAAACAAAATATGCCAAAAATTAACGCAGCTATAGCAAAAAGGCGGTCAGCCATTTTGCAAAGAACTCCGTCATGGTTAGACGAAGAATTGCTGTGGATGATTGACCAAGCATATGAACTGGCCGCCATAAGAACACAAATGTTTGGTTTCAAATGGCATGTGGACCATATTCTTCCGTTGCAGGGTAAATTAGTATCAGGCTTGCATATTCCAGAAAACTTGCGTGTAATACCGTGGCGCGATAATTTGCGTAAAGGTAACCGCCTAGAACATCATGCCTAATAAATTTGCATCAGGGAAATTTGCTATCGCGCAATGCGATAGATGTAATTTTCGATACAAATTAAAGCAGTTGAAGGTGCTTACAATCAAGACCAAGAATGTTAACATCTTGGTGTGCCCGGAGTGCTGGGAGGAAGATCAACCACAACTCCAGTTGGGCATGTGGCCCGTAGATGATCCGCGGGCCGTTAGGAATCCACGTCCCGATTCCAATTCGTACTATCAATCAGGCTATAACGGGATGCAGACTGTCGATAATGTCGTCAATACAAACCCGCTTTACACCGGCGTTCCACTAGAAGGAAGCAGGACAATAGAGTGGGGATTTAATCCTGTTGGCGGCGCACGATCTATAGATGCTGGCATGACCCCCAATCATTTAATCGGTCAAGCCTTGTTAAACAGTGTCACAGTCTCATAGGAGCCGACATGAAAGATGATATGAAGCAGGATAAAAAGATGATTGCCGGGGCGGTGCATAAGCATGAAAAAGCCATGCATCCTGGCAAGCCCATGACCAAGCTACGCAAAGGTGGACCTACATCAGAGATGATGAGGAAAATGGGCCGGAATGTAGCCCGTGCGCGTAACCAAGGATAAGCCATGAAATATTCAATGAAGGTCAAAGGCAAAGAAGTTGGCTCTGCGTCAGTTTATGCAGAACCGCATACGATGAAAGGCACCAAGGTAACGGCATCCATGAACCCTGGTAAGGAAATGCCTTACAACATGGTACCTAACTGGCATCCAACATCAGGCGTTGCCATGAATCCTAATACACAGGTCAAGACATCTGGTATTAAGATGCGTGGTACGGGTGCTGCAACCAAGGGTACGATGTCAAGAGGGCCGATGGCGTAAGTCATGAATTGGGGTGAACTCAAGACTGCGATACAAGATTATTGCGAAACGACGTTTGAGACGGCGACGCTTCAGACGTTTGCTCAACAGGCAGAGCAGCGAATCTTTAATACGATTCAGTTTCCGTCACTAAGAAAGAATGTAACGGCGACATGCACGATCAATAACCAGTATTTGCAAGCACCTACAGACTTTCTGGCGCCCTATTCGTTAGCAGTAATAAATGCTTCAGGGTCTTACAAGTACCTTTTAAACAAAGACGTTAACTTTATACGCGAGTCATTTCCTGTCCCAACAGGTGCGGGTAATACTGGCGAGCCGTATTGTTATGCACTCTTTGGTACGGATTACCCAACATCTACAAAAGAGTTGGTATTTATTCTTGGTCCGACGCCGGATGCTGCGTACTCCGTGGAGCTGCATTACTTTTATTACCCGGCATCAATTGGTCTTGCTGATGTAAGCACAACGACCACGTGGCTTAGTGATAACTTTGATTCGGTGCTTTTGTATGGCTGTCTTGTGGAGGCGTATACCTTCCTAAAGGGTGAGGCGGACATGATTCAGAATGTAACGAATCGGTATAAAGAGGCACTTATTCTTGCCAAACGTCTTGGTGATGGTCTTGAGCGCATGGATGCGTACAGGTCTGGCCAGGTTCGGGATAAGGTGGTGTAATGGCGATCATCCAAACCCTGACAACAAGCTTCAAAGTAGAGTTAGCTCAGGGCCTGCACAACTTCACAGCGAGTACGGGCGATGTCTTTAAATTGGCCTTATATACCGCCAACGCGGATCTTGGTTCCTCAACGACTGCGTACACAGCAGCAGGTGAGGCCAGTGGAACCAATTACACCGCAGGCGGGATTGTCCTCACAAACATCACACCAACCTTTCAAGGAACTACTGCGTATTGGACGTTTGACACGGCCACATTCACAAACGTGACATTGACGACTAACGGTGCTTTGATTTACAACTCGACCAATGGAAATCGTTCGGTTGCCGTATTAAACTTTGGGGTAAATATTTCCAAGACGGCTCAGAATCTTGTGATTACATTCCCGGCGGCTGATGCTACGAATGCAGTATTAAGGATTGCATGATATGTGGACACCGATTACTCCCGGCGTGACAACGACATGGTCATCAATAACTCCTGGTTCTACGACAACGTGGACGCCAATTACGACATCTTGAGGCAGTCATGACCGTTAATTACACCACGCTATTAAAGCTTGCCCAGCCTGTTAACGGAACGGAAGATGGTACTTGGGGTACGACCATCAATGATGCGCTTACGTCACCGGTTGATGTAGCGATTGCAGGATCGGTCACACTGGATGTGACATCAGGAAGCATCACCTTAACGAATGGTGATGGTTCGGCAAGTAACCAAGCAAGATATGCAATTCTGAATGTGACGGGTACGCCAGGGTCGGCAAGGAACATTATCGCCCCCGGTGGATCAACAAGCCGTAGTTGGTATCTCGTAAATAACGCGTCAGATGCAAATGTTGTTGTTAAGGCTTCTGCGACCACAGGAGTGACGATTACATCCGGTGCTGCTGCGGTGGTGTACTGGAATGGTTCTGATTACGCATTTGCGGGGATGAATGGTCCGGCATCTGCGACCGATAATGCGATTGCACGGTATGACGGTACGTCAGGTAAGCTGATTCAAAACTCGGCAGCGACCATTGCAGATAGCACTGGTGACATTACTGCCGGAAAATACAATAAAGTAACAATCACGGCGCCCGCCACGGGTTCAACGCTTACGGTTGCTGATGGCAAGACGCTTACCGCAAGTAATACACTGACATTTACAGGGACTGATGGATCATCGGCAGCGTTTGGTGCTGGTGGTACGGTTGCTTACACACAAAACAATTTATCGGTCTTTGCATCAACAACATCTGATCAGCTTCGTGGTGTTATTTCTGATGACACAGGAACAGGGTCGCTGGTATTTGCAACAAGCCCAACGCTTGTAACGCCCAATCTTGGGACGCCATCTGCGGCTGTACTAACGAATGCAACTGCATTGCCTTTATCGACGGGTGTAACAGGGACGCTTCCGATAGCCAATGGTGGTACGGCGCTTAATTCATTAGGTTCGGCAGGCCAAGTATTAAGAGTAAATACAGGCGCCACGGGACTGGAATATGCAACGGTCGGGTCTGGCACGGTTACTTCAGTCAACATATCGGGCGGCAGCACAGGGCTTACAGCTTCTGGCGGTCCAATTACATCAACAGGAACTATCACACTAGGTGGTACAGTTGCAATCGCGGCGGGTGGCACGGGCCAGGCTGATAAGACATCGGCTTTTGATGCGCTTGCTCCGACAACGACCAAGGGCGATTTAATTGTCAATACAGGAAGCGATAACGTAAGACTTCCTGTTGGTACTGATACGCAAGTTTTGATTGCTGATTCGACTCAACCTTATGGCGTGAAGTGGGGGTCTGTTGTAGGTGTAGGTACAGTGACTTCGGTAGGCATTTCAGCGCCTGCCATGTTTACGGTGTCTGGCTCTCCGGTTACGGGTGCCGGTACGCTGACACTTTCTTATTCTGGGACGGCACTTCCGATCACATCGGGTGGAACGGGACTCACGGCATTAGGTACAGCGGGCCAGGTTCTTAGGGTTAATTCCGGTGGTACGGCGCTTGAGTATGGTGCTGCTGTCGGTGTTGGTGATGTTGTTGGTCCTGCTAGTTCAACAAACGGACAACTCCCAGTATTTAGCGGAACCACTGGTAAGCTCATTACAAACTCTACGTTGTCAGGCATTCTGAAAGGAACGACGGGGGTTGTTAGTGCGGCGGTAGCGGGTACGGATTACATCGTTCCAGGTGGCGCTTTAGGCACTCCGAGTTCAGGTACGTTAACCAATACAACAGGTTATCTAACATCAAACCTTTCAGGTCTTGGCACAGGGATTGCGACGGCTTTAGGTCAGTCCGTTGGAACAGCCGGTGCGCCGGTATTATTTAATGGTGCATTAGGTACGCCATCAAGTGGCACGTTAACAAACGCCACGGGACTTCCTATTACAACGGGTGTATCAGGACTTGGCACAGGCGTTGCGACAACGTTAGGTCTGACGGTTGGAACGACGGGCGGGATTGTTACTTACGAAGGTGATGCAGGAACGCCATCATCGATTGGTTTGGCAAACGCCACGGGGCTTCCGTTATCGACAGGTGTTACAGGTACGCTTAATTACAGTAATGGCGGCACAGGTCTTTCGGCTCTTGGCACGGCCAATCAGTACTTACGTGTTAACGGTTCGGCCACGGGTCTTGAGTATGCAACCTTGTCGGCGGGTGGTGATGTTACTGGCCCTGCAAGTTCTACTGACAATGCGATTGTTAGATTTGATTCAACAACCGGCAAGGTCATTCAAAACTCCACGGCAACGATTACAGATATTGGGCAGGCTAGTTTTGTTGGCTATGCTCGGGTAACTGCTAATACAGGCGCAGGAACATCAGGGTACTTAGAGCTGCAATCAAATGATGCAGGGTCGGGTACCAAGACGCTTCGTATCCAGCCTAGCAATGCAGCGACCACGTCAACACAGACTTACACCTTCCCAACGGATTATGGTTCTGGTGGGTACTTCCTACAGACAGATGGCACTGGAGGATTGACATGGGCGGCTGCTGGAGGTGGTGGGGGAGGTGGTGGCCCTGTTCTTGAATCTCAAATAACCATCAGTCAGAATTACACGATTACAGCTAATACGAATGGGCTGTCAGTATCGCCTGTCACAGTAGCAGCAGGCTATTCAGTAACCGTTGGTACAGGCCAAGCCTGGATGATTTTAGGATAAGGAATATGAGTAAGATCAAACTTCAAGGCAACGCCAGCGGGACGGGAACGACGACGTTTCAGTCTGCCAACACCTCTTCTAATACGACGTTCACGCTTCCTGGTACGGATGGAACGAACGGACAGGTACTAAGCACTGACGGATCTGGAACCTTAAGTTTCAGTTCAGTAGGCTCGGGAACGGTCGCTTCGGTATCTGTCGTTTCAGCTAATGGTTTAGCTGGATCAGTTGCAACCGCAACAACCACGCCAGCGATAACGCTATCAACAACCATTACTGGTGTGCTTAAAGGTAATGGAACGGCAATATCTGCCGCTACAGCAGGTACTGATTATGTTGCGCCAAGCGGTGCATTAGGTACGCCATCGTCGGGAACGCTGACAAACTGTACTGGGTTGCCAGTAAGCACTGGTGTATCTGGCCTTGGTACTAGCGTGGCTACGGCTTTGGCGGTGAATGTTGGTTCTTCTGGTGCGGTAGTAGTAAATGGTGGTGCGTTAGGTACACCAAGTTCAGGCACATTAACAAATGCCACCGGGCTACCAGTTTCAACCGGCATATCGGGCCTTGGTTCTGGTATAGCAACATTCCTTGCTACGCCATCTTCAAACAACTTAGCCTCTGCGGTAACGGATGAAACGGGATCTGGAGCGTTGGTATTTGCAACATCACCGACACTTGTTACGCCAGTGCTTGGTACGCCGACATCAGGAACGCTAAGTAACTGTACAGTAGATGGTACTAACAAAGTTGGTTATATCGGTGCGCCACAAAGCACTAGTACATCGCTAGCCTTAACTGACCAAGGTAAGCATGTTTACTTTACTGGTGGGTCTACTGCAACGCTTAGTGTGGCAACTAATGCTTCTGTAGCATTTCCTATTGGAACAACTATTTTAGTAGTCAACAACAATTCTGCTAATTTAACTATTCAAAACGCAACTTCCGGCGTTTCTTTTCAATTAGCTAACGGAGCATCAGCTACGTCAAGAACAGTGGCGACAAAAGGTATGGCGACTTTGTTGTATGTTGGTTCTGATACTTGGTATGTTTCTGGTGCGGGGGTAACCTAAATGGCTGGCGCATTATCGGCAATGATTGCCGCTGCCTTTTCTGGAGGCGGTGGCGGAGGTGGTTACACCGTCGTCCAAACCTTTACGGCTACCTCAACGTGGACCTGCCCTACTGGGGTGACAGAGGTTGAGTATTTGGTAGTGGCTGGTGGTGGAGGTGGTGGTGGTGCCGGACCCTCTGGTGGCGCAGGGTCTGGTGGAGGTGCCGGTGGATTTAGAACCGGAACAGGATTGGCGGTAACTGCTGGAACTGACTATACCGTAACGGTTGGCGGCGGTGGTAATGGCGGCGCAGGTGGCGGAGCAATTGGAGTAAAAGGAAGTGACTCAGTTTTTTCTACGATTACTTCTACAGGAGGCGGATATGGTGGATATGGCACTCCTGTAGCTGCTGGAGGTCCTGGCGGATCTGGAGGTGGGTCTTCTAGTGCAACAGTAGGGTCTGGCAATACTCCGTCAACATCCCCGTCGCAAGGAAATAATGGCGGTACTGGAAGTGGTGCAGCACCTAATTACGGGAACGGCGGTGGTGGTGGTGCTGGGGCTACTGGATCTAATGGTTCAAGCACTGCCGGAGGAAATGGCGGAGCAGGAACAGCATCGTCAATTAGTGGCACATCAGTGACTTACGCAGGTGGCGGCGGGGGCAGTACATTTAATGGCGGAACAATAGGTACCGGCGGTTCTGGCGGGGGTGGTAATGGGGGTGGTAATGCAGCAGGTTCGGCAGGTACGGCAAACAGAGGGGGAGGAGGCGGGGGTGCTGGATCGGCACAACCGGCGATTTCATCATTTGCAGGCGGCGCAGGCGGCTCCGGTATCGTAATCCTAAAGTACACCGTACCTAGCCAAACCGTATTTACGTTCAAAGGCACTACCAAATGGACTTGCCCGACAGGTGTGACCAGCGTTGACTACCTTGTGGTTGCGGGTGGTGGTGCGGGAGGTAATTGGTTAGGCGGTGGTGGAGGAGCCGGTGGTTTTAGGACGGGAACAGGTTTGGCCGTTTCTGCTGGCACTGATTACACTGTAACAATCGGGGCTGGGGCAACTGCTGTAGCTCCGTCTGCTGCATCGGGATCAAACTCAGTTTTTTCTACTATTACATCAAATGGCGGTGGCGGTGGTGCTGGCTTTACGCCCGGCAACTATTACAACGCAACATCAGGCGGTTCAGGCGGTGGTGGTGGTAACGGACCTAGCACCCATACAAATGGTGCTGCTGGTAATACACCTTCAACATCTCCTGCACAAGGGAGTTTTGGTGGAAATGGTTTAGGCGCTCCGGCATATAACGGTGGTGGCGGAGGCGGGGCTGGTGCTACAGGATCAAATGCTGGCCCAACATCAGGTGGAAATGGCGGGACAGGAACGGCATCATCAATAAGCGGATCATCGGTTACTTATTCCGGCGGTGGCGGTGGGTCTGGATATAACGGATCGTCAAGCACAGCCGGATCAGGTGGTGCAGGTGGAGGAGGGGGTGGCAATGCTGCGAGTTCAACAGGAACTGCTGGAACGGCAAATACAGGCGGTGGCGGTGGTGGTGGTGGTAATAATTCTTTGGGTGGCAACGGCGGCTCCGGTATCGTAATCATCAAAATCAATCAATAACATGACTACAAAAGTTTATAAGTTCCTTGGTATCGACACAGCAATGCACCTGCTTCGTCCCGGTGCTAAGTGGGAAATATCTAACAACGTATTCACACGCTGGGATGATCCACGGCCTTGTCCAAGTATTGAAGAGGTCTACTGGGTTATCGACAAGATCAGAGAGTTTGAGGACAGCATCCCTACGATCTACACCGACGAGCAACTCAAAGAAATGGGCATAGCCAAAGAGGAATTTGAACGTGCAGTTGCATAACTTATTTCCCATCCCTGTTGGCTTTGCTGAACTAGGTCGCCCCTTGTCAGATGAGGAGTTGTTCTTCATCCGTGAGCTACAGACAAGGCCTAATCAGGGCAATACAACAAGCACGAACAACTTTGTCTTGCGTGATCCAGCTCTAACGTCCCTGCGCTCATTCATTGAAGACGCAGTCTCGGAATACTTCAAGGCCACAGTCAATCCTAAGCACAACGTATCGTTAAGAGTCACGCAAAGCTGGTGCAACTACTCAGAGCAAGGTCAGTATCACCACAAACATGCTCATCCTAATTCGTACATCTCAGGTGTGTTTTATGTGCAGACCAACCCTGATGACAGGATTTACTTCTACAAAGATGGCTGGCAGCAGATCAAATTCCCACCTGACCAGTGGAACCCGTATAACTCTGAATCGTGGTGGTTTGAGGCTTATGCAGGCAGACTGATTCTCTTTCCTTCGTCGCTCACGCACATGGTTCCTGAAGTCAAAGGCGAGGACACAAGAATCTCACTTAGTTTTAATACCTTCCCTGTCGGAGTTGTCGGGGAAGAAATGGATTTAACCGGACTTAGGCTGGAGGCTTAGATGGCACATTTTGCCCGCATTGATGAGAACGGTGTCGTACAGCAGGTTGTCGTAGTTGATAACAAAGACACAGCGGATGCTTCAGGCGTTGAGAAAGAACATATCGGCGCTGCTCATTTAGAAAAAATCCTCGGTGGAACGTGGAAGCAGACCTCTTATAACGGCAACATGCGTAAGAACTACGCAGGGATCGGGTATGCCTACCGAGCAGACATTGATGCGTTTGTTCCTCCGCAACCCTTTGCTAGTTGGGTGCTAAATGAAAACACGGCACAATGGGAAGCGCCCACGCCAATGCCAACTGATGGGAAAATGTATAGTTGGGATGAAGCAACAACTAACTGGGTAGAAATAAATGGCTAATACCATCAACGCCACATCAGGGATTGGCATTGTCTCTACGGCAGACAATACCAACATCCTTACCCTGCAAACAAACGGTACAAATGGCTTGACAATAGATGCAAGTCAGAACGTATCTTTTGCCAATCAACTGGTGCTGGGTGTTAGTGGATCATTGATGCAAGTTCGCCTATCTGCCGCCGCAGAGACGGTCACGATAGCAGCGACAGCGGCAACAGGTACAATTAACTTTGATGTATCCACACAATCGATCCTGTACTACACAAGCAATGCTTCAGCCAACTGGACGCTTAACATCCGTGGGTCAAGCTCAGTAGCCCTAAACAGTATCATGTCTACAGGGCAGAGCGTCACGATTACGCATCTTGTGACACAAAGCGGGACGGCTTATTACAACTCAGCGGTTACGGTAGACGGTACAAGTGTTACGCCTAAATGGTCAGGTGGATCGGCCCCCAGTGCAGGCAATGCCAATAGCGTAGACGTTTACAGCTATACGCTTATCAAGACAGGGAGCGGTTCGTTTACAGTTTTTGCTAGCCAGACAAGGTACGCATAATGCCGATTCTTTCAGCATTTGGTGCGGCTAGACCTCTTGGTGTAGGAGGCGGGATTATCGAAGGCGAGTACTCATACGATTTTAATGGCTCGTCATACTTTACTTACCCTGCATCATCATCGTTTGCTATTGGAACCCAGCAATTCAGTATTGAGTGTTTTGTTTATCTAGACTCTTACCCTGCAACAACTGCCCCAATCCTAGACTTCGGATATGGTACAGGTAGCTCGCAACCACAACGGGTGCAGTTTTATATCAACTCATCGGGTCAGCCAGCGTTTGTAAGAAACAACTACCCAACAACGCCTGGGTCAACTACGGCAACATCATCGATTGCGGTGTCACTAGCAACATGGACCTATATTGCTGTATCTAGGCTTTCATCTGGCGTAGTGCGTGTCTTTGTTGGTTCGTCGCAAGGCGCATCAGCAAACATACCTGGAACCATTACAAGCGGTTCTACTGTCACTCCATCTGTAGGAAGCGGTACGGTGCAAACAACACGTTTCTTAGACGGAAAAATAAGCAACTTACGATTTAACCTTGGTTCGTCATTTTCAACGGCTACAGTTCCAACACAGCCATTGACGGCGCAAGCAACAACCAAGATGCTGACATGTCAGTCATCGACCATTAAAGACAACAGCGTTGCTAATGGCGGCGGGCCATGGACGCTCACTAATTCAGGTGTCACTGTTTCAACATCAGGGCCATTTTAATGTTTGATCTTCTTTCAGGCGGCTTACTAGGTTCAATTTTTGGCGGCCTGTTCAGGCTTGCACCAGAAGTGCTGAAGTTCTTAGATAAGAAGAATGAACGCGCTCACGAGTTAAATATGTTCCAACTCCAGACGGATCTGGAGAAAATGCGTGGTGAATTCCGAGTGGAGGAAAAATATGTGGATTACTCCATCCAGCAGACCGAAGCGATCAAAGCGGCATTTCAGGAGCAGGCTGAAACGGCTAAAGCAGCAGGCTGGTTTGTGGCTGCAATCTCTGCTCTTGTACGCCCCGGCATCACTTGGGCATTATTTTTTATGTACGCGACAGTTAAAGCGGCAGCGCTTGTTATGGCGTTTCAAACTGGCGCGGTATGGACCGAGGTTGTAACTCAAGTCTGGGATGAGGACGATTTTGGAGTATTTACCATGTGCCTCACATTCTGGTTTGTTGGTCGCAGTATAGAGAAATATCAAAAGTCGTGAATGAAGAGGCAAAGAAGCTAGCTAGAGATGTACTAATCAAGCCTTTTGAAGGGCTAGCTAAACGTCTGCCTGATGGAACCGTAACCTCTTATCCCGACCCCGGAACCAAAGGACATCCTTGGACAATCGGTTGGGGGGCTACCGGCCCTGACATCCAGCCGGGAACTATTTGGACGATGGCTCAGTGTGAGGATGCCCTAGACCATCACATTGAATACTTTTATGCGGGTGTTTGCAAACTTAGTCCGGCGTTTCCAAAGACATCTCCCAGAAGAATTGCCGCAGTTACAAGCTGGGTCTACAATTGCGGATTAGGAAACTACAGGATTTCCACGTTTAAACGACGTATTGACGCAGGAGATTGGGATGGTGCCGCAGAAGAATGTCT
>Ga0214917_10007011_pt1 | contig 11531 bp, 6 predicted proteins | sample LL_1208_BB_MetaG_FD_177983 | JGI IMG/M metagenome (GOLD analysis project Ga0214917, IMG submission 177983) | Freshwater microbial communities from Lake Lanier, Atlanta, Georgia, United States - LL_1208_BB | ecosystem: Environmental > Aquatic > Freshwater > Lake | place: USA: Georgia | collected...
CCAGCGCGTTGGCTCCTTTGGATGACAATATGGTCATTGCATTTAGATTGGAATTGTAGAAAAACACACGAATGAAAATCGCGATTGAAATCACTAAGATAACGACAAATGCATAAATGAAATGGGGTTTGTGCAGTCGCAGCATCGTATTGAACAAGTGGGCGCGTTCTATTGTGATATACATAATGCACATAAAAAAATGTGCATGGTGCAAATGAATCATTCAAACGAAATAGGGGGCCTGCGTCGGGTGCGGCCTTGAGCCGACGCTCTCGGCTTTCGCGAACGAAAAGCCGTTGCATTGCGTTGCCTTCGTTTGGGGCGCTCAACTTCTTCAACCTGCTCGGTTTGTTCCTGCTGAAGTTCATCCTCGTCCTCGCGAGAAAGCATTTGTCCCATCTTTGATGATTATTTGCTATATAATAAACCATCAAATATAATTCCAAAGGTGTAACGCACCTAGTCTTTTTCTGACCGCATGAAATTGTGCAACAGAACGTGTTTATTCGTGTTGCTTATTTCGCCCGTCATTTTTGCAGATTCATAGATATTGCGCAGCACATCGGGCGGCGCGTCCGATCCCACTTTGATCAATCCATGATCGTGAAGATATTTGCGTATCTCCACGATGGACTCGCGTCGCAAAACGCCGTGTTCTTCTTGAATGCGACGGCGGGTGTCGCTGTTTTTTATCAGAACCCCCACCACATTGCCACCCTGGGTTTTGCCCAGTTTGTATTTTTTGGTTATGGTTTGTTTAATTCTGTTTTTTAATTTGGGGGGATCGGATTGTCCTAGCGGTGGCGGTTGGGATTGTCCTTGATTGTGTGCAGTTTCTTGGATCTCTCGCAATTTGCGCTGTCGTTCATGTATCATGGGATCCGCATTTTCATTTTCATTTTCATTTTCATTAGACACAGTCAGATCGCTGAACAACGGTTTTTTCAAGGTGGTATTGCGCGGTTGTGCACGATGGTATGTGCGGTATGTTGGTTTATTTCCACCGCGCAAGCAACCGTATGGCACATCTTTTAGCACGATCGGGTTTGCAGTTGCGTTTGAGTCATCCGGAGGAAGATCAACCACTTGCATGGGAGGAGGATCCACAACTTGCATAGGAGGAGGATCCACAACTTGCATGGGAGGATCCACAACTTGCATAGGAGGAGGATCCACAACGTGTATAGGAGGAGGATCAACCACTTGCATAGGAGGAGGAGGAGGAGGAGGAACAAATTGAACCGGATTAAAAGGAACAGACATCATTTGCAAAGGCATCACTGGATTTATTTGCAATTCAGGAGGCAATTCAAGCGACACTTGCTGAAGCGGTTGCACTTGCTGAAGCGGTTGCACTTGCTGAAGCGGTTGCACTTGCTGAAGCGGTTGCACTTGCTGAAGCGGTTGCACTTGCTTCAGCGGTTGCGGCGCCTTGAGAGATTTATGTTTTCGTGCCTCTTTTTTTTTATTCATAAGCTGTTCCAAATAGTTGGCAGATGACTTGTATTGGTTTGCCAGATCATTGTCAGAGAGTTGTTGCGATTGTTGCGATTGTTGCGATTGTTGCGATTGTGGTTGGGACCCGGATGTTTCTTCATTGCGACGCTGATAATCTTTTATTTTCTGCAGCAAATTGTGTCTCGCGGTGCTGGGACGAATGAGAGCGGCCGGCGGCTTCACTTTTTTTTGTCGTTTCAGTGTGGTATTATGGGGTTGATTAATGCTGGTCGCATCAATTGTGATTTGTTTTTTCAAAGAAGAGCTCATCAATTCAACAAATATATGTCATAATATAAAATATTTTGGCATTTGTTGCACATTGAATGGGGATTGATGGACGGAGGTTTATAAATGCATGGATGCAGATGCAAGCGATTTCACATCCTTGCGCTGTTTGACTTCCTCGTTTGAAATGAACATGGTCATGCCCTTCTCTAAATCCGCGCGAGTCAAACGCCGCTTATCCGCCGGCAGTCGTGCACTTTTTTTTCGTATATTTTCGCGAGTTGTGCCGGCGGTGTAGTCGTCGTTTTTGAACCGCCACGTGAACCGCGAGTTCAGACCCGGGTTGGCGCTGAAAAAACACTCGTTCAGGTCCTTTTCATACCCCGCAACAATGACCATGAGGTCCGACTTGTGGTCACGTCCGCCGTTTTAATTGCAGTTTGCCTTAAATACCCAGCAATCAAATCAGAACGCGTGACCTTTCGGAACTTGCTCTTTCTTAAAACGCCCATGCGGGAGAAAATGTCGCCGATCAGCTGGGCCACCTCGGTTTTGCCAGTGCCTAGCGGGCCATAAATCACCAGTTGAATTTGGTTTTTATTTATTTAACAATAAAAACATAAACAACGTGCATAACATATACAATATATAGAATACATAAGATATGGATACGAACCCAAATAAATTAGTATTATTGCATTGGATCGGGCGATTTGGCAACCGCATGTTTCAATACGCATTTGGATGTTCTTATGCAAAACGCTACAATTGCATTTTTTATATACCATCCGAATGGGAAGGTAGTATTATTTTCAAACAGAATAAGTATTGCAGAATTATCACTGATGAATTGTTGAGCATGGACATTAATGATCCATCTGCAACAGATGAGATGAGAGAAAAAAGTCTGGCCAATTACAATGATAGAACGGGGGATACCGTGGAATACATTTCATTTCAAAATAAACACGTCATTGGTAAGGTCAATGTTGCTTTTGCGGATTTACACTGCATGTATTTCCAACATTTATTTGATATATTTGATGAAGACTTGATTAAAGAAATATGCACATTCAATGAGGCGGTGTTGCAGTCGGAAATGTATCAATGGTTTTATGAGAAAAAACACACGCAATCGGTGTGTCATTTGCGCAGAGGCGATATAGCGGAGTTGAATTACATTGGGGCCCATTCCATGATTTCCAAAGAATCTTATTTAAAACAATTGCACATATTGGGCATACGTGCATCGGATGTGATTTGGATTAGTGAAAGCAAACAAGACCGGTCTCATAACACATGGAATGATAAATCGCGAGGTCATAGTTGGTCTTACCCAAAAGGGGAAAGCTATTGTCCTGAGATATTTTTGGATTTTTTACCGGATTTTCTAAGCATGATATTCGCGAAGACTTTATTGCGGGGTAATTCAGCGCTGTCATGGTGGGGAGCCTTTTTTAGCTCCGCTGAAATATATGCCCCAGTTATTAATCCCAAACCACATGATCGTAATAACAAATATTATTGTTGTGATTGTGAATTTGTTAAAGGAAATGCCCCGCATTTTATGGGGAGCAAATTAGATGCGTTCTCGTTTATTGACATCATTTTTCCCACAAAAAATGACCATCATGCAATTTGAATCATTACATTTGAAGTGTGTAAAGTTTATCAATATACAACCTCAGTCGCAAAAGAAAATCATCAGTTTTTCATTGTATGGCACCACTTCACAATATAGCAATTCACGCGGATTTTACAAAGGCATATATGTGAATTATCATTTGGCAAAAAAATGGTATCCAGGGTGGATTGTGCGTGTGTATATGCCCTCCAATGAACCAGCTCATATCATTAATGAATTGTCACAATTTACGGACATTGAATTGATTTTGGTGGAAACAAACATCTGTTTACGGGCCTTGCGGTTTTTACCGCACGATGATGAGAACGTGTCCGTGTGGCTGTCCAGAGATTTGGACTCCATTTTAAATGAACGAGAGCAGGTTGCCGTATCGGATTGGTTGACAAATTATCCCACGAAAGAGTTGCACATCATGGCCGACCATGATCAACATTATTGGACGATTGCCGGCGGCATGTTTGGCATTCACAATGATGTTAAGCGCAAACGTGTTTCCGGTTCCGGTCCGTTGTCGCTGACGGATTTTATTATTGATTTTACTAAAAATAAATCACCATTGATTTATGATCTTGATGCATCAATTGCTGAACATTTTTTTTTCAAAGATGGCAATTACATTCAACATTACGGCAGTGGCAAAGCGTTAAAGAATCGCAAACCTTTTCCACCCCATTCTCCCATAGAGTATGATTTTGTTGGATGCATTGTAGACATTAATAGTTATTATGGTGCATTGAATATAACACAGCACTATCCGTCGTTGCGTATCAAAAAACCAATGACGCTTAAAAACAATGACGTATTTTATTATCCTCCGTGGAATTCGAACTGTGTCGTGAATTGGTACAATGACACAGACTTCACAATAACGCCCATTCAATCGGATACGACCACAACGATCGCAAACAGTTGTTTAAAAACGGAAAATGGTCTGGGTATTAAAATGTTAACAGCGGGAGATATGACTATTCCAGTTTTATGGGACGGTCAAGAGCAAAAACACATGTACATATCTGATGAAAATACGATTGCAGTGATTCATGGAATTCAACACTATTATTTTACTCGGGTGATCTGAAAGATTAAATGTCACAATCCCCATAAAAATCATGGACCGCAATGTTTGTTTCGCATTCATAAAATCAATATAAACATAAAAATTGATTTGATTATTAGCCATTCCAACGACCATGACATCACATCTTATCGCAATGCAATCTATGTCACCAACAAATCTGAAGGACGAAATTGAAGCCGCCATCGGCCAATACGTGGAGGAGCCGTGGGACATGATCGGCTCGTATTTTGAAAACGGGCATTTGGAGCGGCTGGTGCGGCACCAGCTGGAATCCTACAATGATTTCGTCGGCAATCAACTTGAACGCACGATTGAGATGTTCAATCCCGTGCACATTGCATCCGAACAGGACTACGACCGCACGCTCAAAAAACACCGCTTGGAAATCGTCATTGAATTCAAGCACTTCAACCTGTACCGTCCCCAGATCCACGAAAACAACGGCGCCACCAAACTCATGTTTCCGCATGAAGCCCGATTGCGGAATTTCACGTACGCGTCATCCATGACGGTGGATGTGAAAATCCAGATCATCGTGCGCACGGGCACGGACCTAGAAAACGTGCAGCACCACCACAAAATGCTGCCGAAAATCCCGATCGGCAAGCTCCCCATCATGCTGAAATCCAGCATTTGCGTGCTGAAGCAGTGCCAGCACATGAGCCACCAAGTGACGGGAGAGTGCAAGCACGACGCGGGGGGCTACTTCATCATGCACGGCAGCGAGAAGACCGTGCTGGGTCAAGAGCGCGCGGCCGAGAACCGCGTGTATTGCTTCAACGTGTCCAAGGGGAACACCAAGTGGAACTGGGTGGCGGAAATCAAGTCCGTCCCCGATTTCAAGTGCATCTCGCCAAAGCAAATCAACATGATGATTGCGAACAAAAACAACGGGTTCGGGTTCCCGATTTACGTGCAAATTCCGCGCATCAAGCAGCCGGTGCCGCTCTTTACAATATTTAGAGCGCTGGGCGTAACCACCGACCGCGACATTTGCGAAATCATTTTCCTAGATTTGGCAGCCGACTCGGCGGCATTGCACGCGGTGCAGGGTTCCATCATTGATGCCAACTCGGTGCTCACGCAGGAGGACGCGCTGAAAATCGTCACGAGTCACGTCATGTACACCCCGCTCAACATGGACAAGGAGTCGGGAGCCCGAAAAAAGCGGGAATTCACAATGGACATTTTGAAGAACGACTTGTTCCCGCATTGCAGCACGGAAAAGGAGCGACTGTATTTTCTGGGATACATGGCGAACCGGCTGATACGTGCCAGCATGGGCGGGGATGCGTCGCGTCAGGACGACCGCGATTCATACGTGAACAAGCGCGTGGACACGACCGGTGCACTGTTGAACAACCTGTTCCGCAACTACTTCAACAAGCTGGTGAAGGACATGAGCAAGCAAGTCATTCGCGAGATCAACACGGGGTCGTGGCGGTCCACCGACGACTATTTGAGCATTGTGAACAACACCAACGTGTACAAAATCATCAAGTCGTCCACGATTGAAAACGGGCTGAAGCGCGCTCTGTCCACCGGCGATTTCGGCATAAAAAACGTCAGCACGGCGAAAGTGGGGGTGGCGCAGGTGCTGAATCGGCTCACTTACATCTCCAGCTTGAGCCATTTGCGGCGCGTCAACACGCCGATTGACAAGAGCGGCAAGCTGATTCCGCCGCGCAAGCTGCACAACACCACGTGGGGATTCCTGTGCCCGGCAGAGACGCCCGAGGGTGGCAGCGTGGGCGTGGTGAAAAACATCAGCTACATGACGCACGTCACCACCATCAGCAATTCAGACAACATTCGCGAACAAATCCGGCCGTTCATCGTGGCGCTTGATGCCGCCACGCACGCCGAAATGCACTCCAATGTCCGGGTGTTTGTGAACGGCGACTGGATCGGCATCACCACAGATGCTGAACGGTTGTACGCCGCGTTCAAGGACAAAAAAACGCGCGGAATCATCAACGTTTACACGTCGGTGGTGTTTAATTACAGGAACCAAGAAATCCGCATTTGCACGGATGCGGGGCGGATCACGCGTCCCGTGCTGCGCGTGAATCAAAAAACCGGCGGGCTTTACATCACAAAAGACATCATTCGGCGTCTGAGAAACAAGGAGCTGGGCTGGGACGACTTGCTGACAGATTTAAGAATTGATGATGCGGTCATTGAATACATTGACCCAGAGGAGCAGAATTTCAGCATGATTGCCATGAAGCCGTCGGACTTGTATTTGCCTCGTGACGACGCGTTCAAATACATGTACACGCACTGCGAAATCCATCCCAGCACCATATTCGGCGTCATTGCGTCATGCATTCCGTTCCCGGAGCACAACCAGTCGCCGAGGAACACGTACCAGTCGGCCATGGCCAAGCAGGCGATGGGCATGTACGTCACGAATTTTGACAAGCGCATGGACAAGACGGCGTACGTGATGACGTACCCGGCGCGTCCTTTAGTGGACACGCGCGTCATGGGCATGATCAAGCTGGACAAGATTCCGTCGGGCGGCCCCGTCATTGTGGCGATCATGACGCACACGGGCTACAACCAAGAGGACAGCGTGCTGATGAACCAGGGCTCCATTGATCGCGGCCTCTTTCAGACGGTGATTTACCACACCGAAAAGGACGAGGACAAGAAAATCAACGGGGACGAAGAAGTGCGCTGCAAGCCCGACCCCGCCAAAACGAAAGGCATGAAATTCGGCAATTACGAAAAAGTGAACGCCAAGGGCGTCATGCCGGAAAACACGCTGGTAGAGAATCGCGACATCATCATTGCAAAGGTGGTCCCCATCAATCGGAACGACCCCACGAAAGTGCTGAAATTTGAGGACCAGAGCCGCGCGTATCGCACGCAGGAGGAGTCGTACATTGACCGCAACTTCTTGGAACGGAACGGCGAGGGCTACTGCATTTGCAAGGTGAAGGTGCGCACGCTGCGCAAGCCGGTCATCGGGGACAAGTTCAGTTCGCGACACGGACAAAAGGGCACGCTGGGCAACATCATTCCCGAACGCGACATGCCATTCACGGCACAAGGGCTCCGCCCCGACATCATCATCAATCCGCACGCCATTCCGTCGCGCATGACGATCGGGCAGCTGAAGGAGACGCTGCTCGGCATGGTTCTCGTGGAGCTGGGCTTGTTCGGCGACGGCACCTCGTTCGGCGAGCTGGACATTGAAACCATTCGGCAAGAGCTGCTGAAGTTGGGGTACGAGTGCAACGGCAACCAGCTCATGTACAACGGACTCACGGGGGAACAAATTGAGACCAGCGTGTTCATCGGTCCCGCGTTTTACCAGCGGCTGAAGCACATGGTGAATGACAAGCAGCACAGCCGCTCCATTGGGCCGATGGTGAATTTGACGCGGCAGCCGGCAGAGGGACGCAGCCGGGATGGCGGGCACCGATTTGGTGAAATGGAACGCGACAGCATGGTCGCGCACGGGGCGTCCCGATTCACGCGCGGGCGCATGTACGATTCGTCGGACAAGTATCAAGTGCACGTGTGCAAGTGCTGCGGCATGATTGCGGCGGTGAATGACAAAATGGGCATACACTGCTGCCACATGTGCGATAACCGCACCGAGTTCGCGTATGTGGAAATCCCGTACGCATGCAAGCTGCTCTTTCAGGAGCTGCAAACCATGAACATTGCCCCGCGCATCATGACCGAATGAAAACAATGAAAACAATGAAGATGAAAAAAGAATTGATGCAACTGCACTGCACATGCACATGACCGACCCCTATGACATGATTGCAGGGATTGGCGGCGGGCTGGAAATAGTATCCAGCCAATTGCACAAGTCGGCCTCCGTACCAATTTCTAAAAAGTATTCCGTAAATTCCATATTTTTTTTCTTGAAATCGCTGCGCTTGAACCAGTAAGCTTGTTGCGCATGCAGCAGTCCGAGCTGCGTGCAAGATATGCCCGGTGCTTGCATGCCACAAAAATCGGGTTACGAATGCGGCGTCAATGTCACGCGGGCAGACCGCAATCAATCTTAAGATAATGTGAACACATTTAAAGAGAGAAATTAATAAATAATTAATATCAGACCATACGGTCACAATGTCTCTTATCAAAGAGTATTTGCGCCTATCCGCCGAAGCAAGTGCAAAATACGGGCCCAAAACATTCCTACTCATGCAAGTTGGCGCGTTCTACGAATGTTACGGTGAGATCGCGAATCGGGCCAACATTGACGACTTCTGCCGCACGTGCGAACTGGCCTGTGCCAACAAGGCACCCGGTGTCCTCATGGCCGGCTTCCGGGATTACAGTCTGGAAAAGTATTTGAACCGATTGCAGGAATTGGGATACACCGCCGTGGTGCATGATCAAGACGCGCAAATCAAGGAAGAGCGCGCCCTGAGCGGCGTGTACTCACCCGGCACGTTCTTCACTGCAGAATCGGCCGCCCTGTCCAACTGCGTGGCCTGCATCTGGCTGGAGCGCATGCGCGCCAAAACCGTCATCGGCATGGCCAACATTGACGTTTTTACCGGCCGCTCCAGCGTCTTTGAAGCCGAAACGGAGCTCATGCACGCGCCGACCACGTATGATGAATTGGAGCGCTTTATTTCGGCCCACGCACCGAGCGAGGTCATACTTATTTCCGATAATTTCTCTCAAAGAGAGGTAGAAGATTTGCTGAATTTTGCGGGAATTGCGACGTGTGCCCGTCTGATCCATCGCCTAGATTCGGGCAATGCCGCGGTGCAAAAATCCAGAAAACAAGTGTACCAGCGCGAGATCATGGCGCGGTTCTTCGGATCCGCCGTGGGATCCGGGTTGATGCAGTTCGCCACGCATGAATTCGCAACCCAAGCGCTCACATACCTGCTGAATTTTGTGCACGAACACAACCCGCACTTGGTGCACCGCATTGCGGAACCCGCGTTTGAAAACTGCTCGGACCGCATGGTGCTGGCCAACCACTCGCTCAAGCAGCTCAACATCATTGACGACGACACCGGCGCCAAGGGCAAGTGCTCATCCGTGTACCGGCTACTGAACAACTGCATGACGCCCATGGGCGCGCGCCAATTTCGCACCCGGCTACTGAACCCGTCCTGCTGTGCGATGAAAATTCAGCGCGAATACGACATCACCGCGCACTTGCTTTCTTCAAATGCAATGGACGCATGGCGCCCCCAGCTGGCGCAGCTGAAAGACCTGGAAAAATTCAACCGCTTGATCATGATGCGCAAATGCGCGCCCCAAATGCTGCACTCGCTCTACGGCAGCTTATCCATCATCGGCGAGCTGCATTCCTCTGTATCTGATGACGCGCCAATCGTGCACTACATGGACGCAACGACTGCGACTGCGACTGCATTGGTGGAATCCGTTTCGGACATTTGCGCACGGCTGCGCCTGCATTTGGACACCACGTTTCACATGGACAAGTGCGCCACCGCGGGTGCCGACTTGGGCGAATGCGACTTTGTGCGCTCCGGCATAAGCGCCGAGCTGGACGCGTTGCGATTGAAAAACGAAACCGGAATTAAAACGCTGTCCGAATTACGGACTTATTTGAATTCTCTCGTTTTGTGTGGAGAGAAAACCCGAACCGCAGCAACAGCTGGATTGGCAAACCTGAAATATGGCGGAGGGTCTTCAGATGTCGTGAGAATCCATGAAACACCCGTGCAAGGGATATCCCTGCAAGCCACGAACCGACGCACCAAGCTGCTTGCCGATCAAATCAAGCAGCAGAAGCTGGATCAAGTGTGCATTGGACCCGACAAACGTTGGTTCTCTTTGTTGGCGCTCACGTTTCCCAATGCCACCAGTGCAAACCACGAAATCACGAGCCCGCAGCTGGAGGAGCTTTGCCGCGGCATCGTTGCGTCCAAACAAAAAATAAAAGAATGCGTGGCGCAAATTTATGCCGGCTTCGTGGACAAGCTGCGCGACTGGGACCCCGCGTTCCAGCAGCTCATTCGTTTTGCGACCACGATGGACTTGCTGCAGAACCAGTGCTACATTGCCGTCAAGTACAAGTTCTGCAAGCCGACGATTGCTGCTCCAACAAACGAGTGTTCCAAGTCGTTTTTTGACGCGCGCGACTTGCGCCACTGCTTGATTGAGCGGCTGAACGAGGACGAAACCTACGTGGCGAATGACGTGGCGCTTGGCTCATGCGAAGACAGTTCCAGCGGACCCCGGGGCATGCTGATTTACGGCACCAACGCGGTCGGCAAGACGAGCCTCATTCGCGCCGTCGGCATTGCCATCATCATGGCGCAGGCAGGGCTCTACGTGCCGTGTTCTGCGTTTACTTATCGTCCTTATACCACCGTTTTCACGCGCATCCTGGGCAATGACAACCTGTTCAAGGGGCTCTCCACATTTCAAGTGGAAATGAGCGAGCTGCGCGTCATCCTGCGCACGGCCACCGACCGCAGTCTCATTCTGGGCGACGAGCTGTGCAGCGGCACCGAAATGGACTCCGCCATTGCCATCTTTGTCGCGGGACTGTCGCACCTGCACCGAGTGGGCTGCACCTTTTTGTTTGCAACGCACATGCACGAAATCAACGGCTACGACGAAGTGCGCGCCCTGTCTCGGCTGTGCATGAAGCACCTAACGGTGGCGTACGACAAGAGCAAAGACACCTTGATTTACAATCGCAAGCTGGCGGACGGCCCAGGGGCCAGCATGTACGGACTGGAAGTGTGCAAGGCGCTGCATTTGCCCGACGCGTTTTTGGAGTTCGCGAATGCGGTGCGCCTGCGCCACCGTGCGCCGCCCTCCGACATCGGCATCCTGTCGTTTGAGCCGTCGCATTTCAACGCGCACAAGTTGAAGGGGGTGTGCGAGCGGTGCGCCGTGGAGCTAGCGCAAGAGGTGCACCACTTGCTGCCGCAAAAGGACGCGGACCACATGAATTACATTGGGCACGTGCCGAAAAACCACGTGGCAAACTTGATGGCGCTCTGCACTAGGTGCCACGATGAGGTGCACAAATGAATGCAATATATTTAAAAAATTGAACACATTAATCGTGATTTTAAATCCAAACCAGCAATCACACCATGCAGTCCGCAT
>Ga0214917_10007012_pt1 | contig 11529 bp, 13 predicted proteins | sample LL_1208_BB_MetaG_FD_177983 | JGI IMG/M metagenome (GOLD analysis project Ga0214917, IMG submission 177983) | Freshwater microbial communities from Lake Lanier, Atlanta, Georgia, United States - LL_1208_BB | ecosystem: Environmental > Aquatic > Freshwater > Lake | place: USA: Georgia | collected...
GCGGGTCGCCCTCGAGCGATGCGAGGTTTCGCAGGTTGCCGGCGTAGGTGAGTTTGTCGAGGTTCACGACGGGCTCGTCGCCGGCCGCGAGCCAGTCGAGCACGAAGTTCGAGCCGATGAAGCCGGCTCCGCCGGTGACGAGGATCATGCCTGGAAGTATGCTATATCCGTTCCTCCGGAGGAAAGGCTTCAGCCTGTCACGCCCTCCCAAGTCGGGCGAGTGTCCCGCTTGCCGGGTGGCTGCCGCGACGGTTGCCCAACGTGACAAGCCATCCGGCCTGCAGGCCCGGTAAGTTGGTCTCCATGAACGCCATGCCTCTTCTCACCCGCGTCCTGCGCGCTCTCCACGAGCATCGGCTCGAAGCGGTGCTCATCGGGAACGCAGCGGCGGCGATGCACGGCGCCCCAGTGACGACGCTCGACTTCGACTTCATGTTCCGCGAGACGCCCACCAACCTGCGGAAGCTGAAGTCCCTGGCCGCCGATCTGCACGCGATGATCCTCCGTCCGTTCTATCCAGTGTCGCGGCTCTACCGCGTCGTCGACGACGACACCGGCCTGCAGGTCGACTTCATGCCGCAGATTCATGGCGTGCGATCCTTCGAGGGCTTACGATCTCGATCGGCGGTGAGAGACGTTGACGGACTGCTTCTGCGCGTGGCATCGCTCGACGACATCATTGCCAGCAAGAAGGCTGCGGGACGCGATCGCGACAAGGCCGTGCTTCCGATCCTGGAAAAAACCCTGAAGACGATGCGGAAGCGTTAGCCATGGCCCGCAAAGGCAATCGTTCAGCCACCGTCAGTCGTCAGCGAGCGAAGGCCCTGGCTGCGCTCGAGGCCGAGAGCGAGCGGCAGCTCGACGAATTGATCCGCCGTCGGCTCGCGCTGCCGCTGGAAAAGCGGATGAACTTTCTCCGCCGTCGGCTCCCTGGCGGGGGAAGTGCCCTGTAACACGGGCTTCAGCCCGTCGTTCACCCCGCCGGGAATCTATAATCGGAGCATGCCTCATCCTGCCCCCGCACCGCGCACGCCGTTCGAAGAACGCTATCTCGCCCTCGCGAAGCGGATCTGCCTGACCGCGATCCCCGACCCGCGCTACGAGATCTTCCTGTTTGGCTCCCGGGCCCGAGGCACCTGCGACCGTTCGAGCGATGTCGACATCGGCATCGCCGGCCCTGAGCCCCTGCCTGGCGGAGTGTCGCGACTGATGAACGAGCTGCTTGAATCTGACGTACCCTGGCGGTGCCAGGTGGTCGATTTCGCCCTCGTCACCGACGAGAATTTCCGTAGGCACGCCTACCAAGGACGCGAGATATGGCGAGCGGCGAGCTAGGCCATGACAACCTCCAGCGGGCTTTGCAAGGCTTCGAGCAGGCCCTGTCCCTCGATGGCAGCAACTATCCCGACTTCGTGCGCGACGTGCTCGACAACGGCCGCATCCAGAAGTTCGAGTTTTCGGCCGAGTTGTTCTGGAAGTACCTGCGGGCGTGCCTGATGGCGGAGGGGCTCGACGTTCCCAACAGCCCGCGTGGGGCCATCAAGGCGGGTTTCGATCGGGCCTTTGTCCTCGAGGCGGAATATCAGCCCGCTCTCGACCTGATTGCCGACCGCAACACGTGCAGCCATATCTACAAGCAGTCGCTGATTCCCGGCGTGCTCGCCCGGCTGCCGGCCCACGCCCGCCTCATGCGGGCCATCTTCGCCCGCCTGCCGACCACGTAGCGGCCCGGCCAGCCGCACAACCGGTGCCACCATCCCGTCACCCCCTCCCGCGAGGAGTTTTCGTCCGGCCGCACCGGTCGCCGAACTCTCGGGCAAACCGCGTCCACACATTTCCCGAGGTAGAATTCGACCGTTCGGGCACAATGAGAATGTCGGGTGTCACCCAGGGGAACGGAGTGCGCGCGGACGGTGCCACGCCGGCCGATGCCGCGGTTCGGCCGGGAACCTTGCCGCCCGACATTCGCCGGATCCTGATCGTCGGAGCGGGCGGATTCGGCCGCGAAGTGCTCCACTGGGCACGCGACGCCTGGCCCGAGGCCTCGGCCAAGATCACGGGGTTTTTGTCGGCTGATGCACATTCCGTTCCAGTCGGTCGCTCCCTTCCTCCTGTCATTGCAACTCCCGCAGCGTTTCTTCCCGAGCCGGGCGATGCCTTGCTGCTGGCGATCGGGATCCCCGTGGTCCGGCGCCGTGTGGCGGAGGACCTCGTCAGCCGCGACGCCGTGTTCCTAACGCTCGTCCATCCCACCGCGATCGTCGCCCCATCGGCCACGATTGGCACCGGCTCGATCCTCTGCCCCTATGCGATCGCGAGTGATTCGGTGCATCTCGGCCGGTTCACGCTCATGAACTACCACTCGTCCCTCGGGCACGACGCCGTCACGGGTGACTTCGCCGTGCTCTCGCCCTATGCGACCCTCGGCGGCGCGGCGGAGATCGGGGCCGACGTGTTTCTCGGTCTCCACGCCTCCGTCGGCCCCGGCGTGCAGATCGGCCCGCGCGGCAAAATCGCTGCCAACTCGGCCGTCCTCCATGACACCCCGGCCGACTGCCTCGTCCATGGCGTGCCTGGCCAACTGAGCCCGCTGCTGGGGTCAGCGTCGTGACCGTCGAATAGCGTGGCTCGCAAAAACCCGCCTTGCGGAATGATACGTTTGGCTCAATCCAGGATGCACACGTGGTGATCTCGCGAGGTTGATGCCGAAGAACGAATGAGCACAGTAAATCCCATGAGCACGGCAAACACGGTCGACGACGCAGGCTCACACATCGCTTTGGCCAGTGATACGCCAGTTCGCGTCGTTCCGTCGCGTCCGCGGTACCTCTCCGGAGATGCCGCCGCCCTTCCGATATCAGCCGTGCTCGTCACGCTCTGGGTGCCGCTACTGGCGATAGCGATGCGGATCGCGCCAATCGGCACCGGCAACGCGGCCTACATCCTTGCGGCAGGGTATGCCTTTGTTGGTCCGCGTCAATCGATCGTCGCCCTGTTCCTCGCATGGTTTTTCAACGTGATGAACCATGGCATAGCGCCAATTGCAGGGTACGCAGCCATTTTACGGCATATGGTCACCGCATGCGCTTTTTTAGCAGCGGTGATTCACGCGAACCCCGCGCGAATCCGGCAGACCGGAATGCTTGTCCCTGCGACGGGCATTCTCTGCGGTTTTCTCGTCATTCACTCTCTGCTCTTCAGCCAGCAACTAGACATCTCGCTTCTTAAAAGCATCTCCTTCGCGATGACGGCGATGGCCCTCGTGCTCAGTTGGGCATCGCTCGGAGAACGAGACCGGGCGCTTACCCAAGCTTTCTTGTTCGGCATGTTGGGGCTCATCGCCGTCGCAAGCCTCCCATTCGTCGCATCCCCGACTGGCTACTTTCGAAACGGACGCGGATTCCAGGGAATTCAGGTCCACCCGCAGGGCTTCGGACCCACGATGGCAGTGCTCGCTGCCGTGTTGATCTCCCAATCGCTCACCGAACGCAGTGTTCGGCTGTGGAAAGGCGGCCTCGTGATGCTCGCGATGGCGTGGGTCTATCTCTCGCAGGCCCGCATTGGGGCACTCGCCCTGGTGGCCGGCGTCTCGCTTGGCGCCGTCGGCGAGACGGTCCGTGCATGGCTCTCGCGCCGGCCAACGCGAAACCCCGTACGCCGCGCCCGGCTCGTTGGCCTTGGATCACTGGCACTTTTGGCAGTATTGGTCGCGTCTCCCTGGATTGCTGAAAGTGCCTGGCAGTTCGTCACGAAGGGATCGAAGGCCGAATCCACCGTGGAAGCTGCTTTCAAGTCTCGCGGCGGCAAGATCGAAGACATGATGCTGAATATCGAGCAATACCCTGCCTGGGGAACGGGCTTCGGAGTGCTCGCAGGTGAAGATTATTTTGCGCTTGCTCGCGATCCGATTTTTGGCCTCCCGGTCATGGCAACGGTCGAGAAGGGGGTCCTTCCTCTTGCGATCATCGAGGAAACAGGCATTGTCGGGGCCTTGTTCACCTACCCTTGGATCTTTTTGCTCATCACGCGCTCGATACGGGGCGGCTTGGTCGCTGGAACCGTTTGCGCTGCCGTGTTGATCACAAACGTCGCTGAAGCAAATCTCTTTTCTCCCGGCGGCCAAGGGCTGTTTCAGTTGATTTGTGTCACTTGGGCTGCCACAACACCTCCGATCGCCGTTCCAGCAGCGGCCGACGGGCGAACGCGAAGGCGCCTCGCAGCGTGATCAGCACGATCGTCACGCTGGGTTGCTATCAGTCGACCGGAGGGCCCAGCAGGTCGATTCGCGCGTTTCAGCGAGCACTGGGCGCCAGGGTTATCGCGTGGGTCGACGCCCGAGAAGTGCAGACGGAAGAGTTGGTTTTCGACCAGCCTACCGTGGTTCGGAGTGCCGCCATGCCGGTACTTCGCACCGTTCTCTATCCCCGACAGCAGGACCTTTTTCCCGCCGAAGAGTTGATGGCCACGAGCAATCTCGTGTCATGCCATCTCTTCTGGCGATGGCACATCCCTTGGCTCGCGGCAATGGCGCGCAAGTACGGTTTTCCCTTTTGGCTAGCACCGCACGGCGGCCTTGATCCGTACGTGCTTAGCCAGAGCAAGGCCGTGAAGGCTTTGTTCGCAAACGCAGTCGCAAGGCCTTTCCTGAAGCATGTGTCAGCGCTGGTATGCTCGACGCAAGGGGAGTTCGACAAAGCCAGGAGTTTTGCGCCACATGCGCGGCGTTGTGTCACACCTTGGCCACTCGAGCCCCAGGACTTCAGGACGCAAGACGCCACAGCACGGGCCGCCGTCAGGCAGCAACTCGGCATTCCCGAGGATTCCCTGTGTTTGTTGTTTCTGGGACGACTTCATCCAATGAAGCGGCCGCTCGAGACGATTTCGGCACTCGCGCAGAGCCAAGCCTCCCGGGCACATTTGATTATGGTGGGCAATCCCTACGGCATCACGACCACGCAGTGCGAAGTTCACGCCCGCCGGATGGGGGTAGATGATCGCGTCCACGTGATCGGACCCGCGTTTGGCAGCACCAAGTGGGAATACATGGACGCGTGCGATGCCTATGTCTCACTCTCGCATCGTGAAAACTTCAACTTTTCAGCCGCTGAAGCTATGGCATCCGGTCTGCCGGTGATCTTGTCTCCCGGAAACGACCTGACGTTTGAACTGGCATCGCGCAACTGCGGATGGATGCTTCCGACGATCGATGCCGCTGAAGAGGCCATCGAGGCCGCAGCCTCGCTGCCGGCGGATCAACTCGCGGAAAAGGGGGCGCGGGCCCGCCAATGGGCCGTTGAATCGCTGCAGTTCGAAACATTCCAAAAACGAATCTCGTCGTTTGCGGAAATGGTCACGACAGGCCTCCGCCCGTCGTGACGGTATTTCCCGATTCAACGGCGGCACAACCGGAGAGCCAGTTCGTACTGATTCTCTGCCCACCGCTGGGCGCTGTAAGCCTGCGCAAACGATTGGCTCGCACGGGCAAACTGCGGAAGACGATCAGCGTGCTCGTGCATCCATGCGAATGCAGCGGCCAGGGCGGCAGGATCCTCCGGGGGCACGATGAGTCCATTGTGGTAATCCCGCACCAACTCCGCGGACGCTCCGCAAGTCTGCGTACAGATGACGGGCAACCCGGCAGCAGCGGCTTCGACGATCACCTGACCCCAGGGATCGAGCCGACTTGGCAGAACAAACACCGCCGATTTCCGAAACACGTTTCGCAAACGGTCGGGCTGTGTGAATCCAAGGTTTTCTACTCCGGCCTGATTCCGAAACACGTCCGCCATCGGCCCCGTCCCGCAGACCGTCAGTGGCCAAGCATCGACAACCATGCTTCGATATCGCCGATACGCCTCCACGAGCACATCGACGCCCTTGATGTGGGCGTATCGACCCGCGAACGCGAATCGCCTTGGCCATGGCTCGCCGGAATCCCAGCGAGATTCCGTGCCCTCGGCAAACAGGTCGTAATCTATTCCGTAAAGAAGTCGGACGATCTTGACACCCGGCACCTTCCAATACCGCATCACTTGATAGCCACGTTCCCCAGGCACGCAGATCGCGTCGGCTCGCCGTAGAAGCCTACCGATTTTTAAACGGGCGACGAGTTGACGCACATCAAACCGAATCGGCGTGTCAGCACCGATCACGAAGCGCGTCTTTTTGAGCAGTGGCTCGCGGAAAAGGCGCAGGTAGGGGGCATGCACCCATCCTGCAACCACCAGCACCTCCGGGTTGAGGTCGAGAACGAGATGCTTGATGAAGCGGTAGTCAAAACGCCCGGAATCGCTGAGGACATGATGATTGGCGACGTCCATTGCCGCCGAATCAAAGGGCGCTTCGGCATGAGGCGGCCACGTGACCAACGACGCGTTCACGTTTGGGATGCGCTGCAGTGCGCGGATGCAAGCCGCCAGATAGCCGGATGGAGCGGTCCACAAATAGGTGATATTCATCAACTTTGTTTACCGGCTCAGAACAGGAAGGAATTCAATCATTTTTCGCAAGTATCTCAAGGTCAGCCTGGCATGGCTGGTAGGAATACCATTATCCAGGCATGCCCGGAGGGTTTCCTGCTGCAAGAGCCAACGCCGGCTCCAGCTCGAATTGCTCGTTCCACCGGCCCGCATGTGGACCATCGCGGCTGGAATGTAGCAAAAAGGCAATCTCGCCGTGTGCAAAAATCTGATCAACAGGTCAAAGTCGGAAGAAATCTGAAAGTCGGTACGGTAGAGGCCCAGTGTTTCATAGTATTCACGACGCACAAAGAACGCCGGGTGCGGCGGCATGATGCCCGCCGCAAAGAGCGCGGGTGTCCAACCGCTTGCCGAGTAGTAGCGGGTGACACGGCGAAGGTTTCCTGGAGAGACGAACGCCACGTCGCCGATGGTTGCAGCAATGTGGTCATCATCGAACGCCGCACTTACCGTATCGAGCACCGAGTCCGAGGGATAAAAGTCGTCGGCGTTGAGGATGCCCACCACATCGCCGGTCGCCAATCTGATTCCCTTGTTCATCGCGTCGTAGAGCCCACGATCGGGTTCGGACACGAGCGTTTTGACGTGCCGAAATTGCGACACCACCGCCTGCGTGCCATCGGTCGAGCCTCCGTCGATCACGATGTGCTCGACGTTGGCATGGGTCTGCTTCGCCACGCTCTCGAGGCAAGTGGAGATAAGGCTGCTGCTGTTGCGGCAGACCGTTACGATCGAGATCTTCGCCATTTCTGGCCCAACCCTGGAGTTCCTGGTGTCCTTACTTGCAATCCTACACCTCTTTCTGGGTCGCCGGGAATCCCGTGACGAGCGACACCGCAGAATCCAGCGGCATGCAAATCGCGATCTTGACCGATGGCGTCTCGCCGTGGTCGATGGGTGGTATTCAGCGGCATAGTCGCATGTTGGCGATCGCGATGGCTCAGGCGGGGGCGACGGTGTCGTTGTTTCATACCGTGCGGAATCCAGCCGATCGGGCTGCGGCCGAGCTGCTATCCGGGTTTCCCACAGACGCGGTAGGCCGCATTCGCTCGTATATCGTTGACTATCCAACGCCGGGCCGGCTGCCGGGCCACTACATCAGCGACAACTGGCGATACTCCCGCCGACTGCTCGACCGCTACCGGAGCGAGGGCGTGACCGTCGACTTCGTCTACGCGCAAGGGCTCACGGGACTGGCCTTCGCGGCCGCGCGGCGCGGCGGGGCCTCCAGATTACCGCCCGTTGGTGTCAATCAGCACGGCTATGAGATGTTTCAAGCTGCCGCCGACTTCAAGAGTTATCTGCAGCAGTTGATGCTCCAGGGCACATTTGCTCGTCTTGCACGAGACGCGGATTGCGTGTTCGCATTTCCGGGCCGGATCCGGCAGATCGTTCGCGAGCGATGCGGCGTGCCAGACGACCGGATCATCGAGATTTCCAACGCGATCGACGGATCGTGGATCCGGGAAGGCCGTCCGCTGCCGACTGGGAAGCGGCGATTCGTCTTCGTGGGGAGGCACGAACGTCGGAAGGGCGTGCCGGAACTAATGCACGCGATTCGTAGACTGCCGCCCGATGCCGCGGAGTTTCACTTCGTGGGTCCGATTCCGCCGCGATTGCAGCTCGCGCAACCCAACGTCATCTATCACGGACCGATCAGCGACACGGCAATGTTACAAGACATTCTCGATGGGTGTGATGTGCTCATATGCCCAAGCTTCGCTGAGGGCATGCCGACAGTCGTGCTCGAAGGCATGGCCAGGGGCCTGGCTATTCTCGCGACCGATGTTGGGGCGACCAGTGAATGGGTCAGCAGCGCCAACGGCGTCTTGCTGCCAACGCCGGCAGTGCCGGCGGTGCGCGAGGCCCTGACTGCGCTCTTGCACATGGAGTCCCGACGGTTGCACGCCTTGCAGCTGTCATCGTTGGAGAAGTCAAAACGCTATACTTGGCGTCAGGTCGCCGCCACGACGCTCGCGGTCATCGCGAGCAAGGGGTAAGTCATGGGAATCGACAATAACTCACTCCGTTTCCTAGCGGAAGCAGCCGCACGTGGGGTCGATTTTTCGCGCACGATCACCATCGGCCGACAAAACTTCTACAGGCTCAGCCCTTCGTCGCTGCGGTCGGGCCTGGTCCGCGCAGGCCACCGCGTTTCCGCTCTCGACGCAGAACGGATCTTTTCCAACCGTGGAATTTACGCCGACGAGTTACTGCGAGTCTTGGGAGCGGAGACGCTCCACTCCGCAGACTACTCGGAATATGAAAATGCCACCCACATCTTCGACATGAATCGGCCAAGCCCGCCGGATCTCGATCAGCGGTATACCTTGGTCGTTGACGGCGGCTCTCTGGAGCACATCTTTAATTTCCCCCAGGCGATCGCCAACTGCATGAACATGGTTGCCGTCGGAGGCCATTTCATCGGCCTCACTCCGGCAAACAATTTCTTCGGCCACGGCTTCTATCAATTCAGTGCCGAACTATTTTTCCGGATCTTCGAAGAGTGCAATGGCTTCGCCCTGGAGCGAGTCGTGTTAGTCGAAGATGACCAATCTGGCCGCGGATGGTTTGAGGTCATCGATCCTGCCGTGGCCAAGGAACGAGTAACGCTGATGTCCGCGACGCCATCGCACCTGTTCGTGCAGGCGAGAAAAACGAGGCACTGTGTTCCGTTTCAACGCGCGCCCTACCAAAGCGACTACGTATCGACGTGGTTGGCCGAGCCATTGGCTCGGGGTTCGTCCAAGTCATACCGCTCACCCATGATGCTCTTGCGAAGTGCTGGGCAAGCGTTGTTACCCCGGGGATTGAAGGAGTGGCTGCGATGCAGGCTGTTCCCTGGGCCTCGCTGCCGTCGGGATCTGTTCAAGCCTGTGCGGTCGTAGAAGCAATGCAAATCTTAAACAGATCGTACCTGGGCCGAGTAGCGACCCGAATCAAGACTGAAGCCTATCGCTTTCACCACAGCCGAGCGGCTACAGGCGTCCTGGCGACGGCACCATTGCACCGTGGGTCGCTGCGGTGCGCCGTTCTATCGATGGTGAGTCGAAGCGATGTTCTTGCCTACTTGGTTGCTGTAAAGAGTTTTTGTCACTTTGCGCCGGCAGAACGAATCGTGGTACTGTGCGATCGTTCGATTACACAGCAGGATCGCGATGTAATCGCCACACATGTTCCATTTGTGGAGTTTCTGCATGTCAAGGACTACGTAGTAGCCAACCTACCTGTCGGTGGGTGCTGGGAGCGTTTGCATGCTCTAGCCTCATTGGCCGCTGATGCATTTGTGGTGCAACTCGATTCGGACACGGTCACAACGGCACCCGTAGAAGAGGTGCTGCGTGCCGTCCACAATCGGGCCGCTTTTATGATGGGTGTAGAGAGCGATCAGCGGTTTTTATCAATGGCCGCAATGAGAAAGCGCACTGACTCGCACGCTGAAAAGCTAAGCACGTCGCACATCCACGACGTCGTCGAATACTTCCTTCCACGACTTGGTTACGACGACAGCTTCTTGTATACGACAGGATGGGCCGCCTTCTCTGCATTTCCGCCGGACCGAAGTATGCTTTTACAGCTGTTCGATCTTGTAGCGCGACTGCGAAGTGTCGTCGGTGTCCGTTTGGATGAATGGGGTAGTGAGATGGTCGCGTCTAACTTTCTTGCTTCCAATGCCGCCAGATGCCACGTGCTACCGTTTCCGAAGTACAGTACACCTTTGACGCCGGAACCTAATGTTCACCTCGCCCACTTCGTCGGGTCGCATCGCTTTAGGAACAATCGCTACGCATCGCAGACGCAACGGGCGATTCAGGTTCTTCTTAAGGAGAGGAAATTGTGACCGCTGCAATTGACCACTCAGGCCGGCTTGCTTTCTATCGGAGCACAATCGATCGTTGGATTCCGGCGAAGACCGATTCGATTCTCGTAGTGGGCGGAGGCGCCAACGACGAGCAGGTGTTTCGCGCATTGCGCTATCAGTCCATAACTTACACGAACACGGCGTCGGCGAGCGCACGTGTATGTCTTGTGTCTAGTGCACTTGCAAATGCCGATGCCGAAAGTCTGCCTTACGCAGACAATGCCTTCGACTACGCAGTCGTCCACGCCGTGTTGCACCACTGCGCGAGCCCTCACCGCGCCCTTCTCGAGTTGTATCGAGTGGCTCGTAAAGCTGCCATTTTCTTCGAGGCACGCGACAGCTTCACGATGCGGCTTGTGGAGCTGATAGGCCTGGCAAATCCGTATGAGGTGAGCGCGGTTGCTGCCAACGGTGGGATGGCGGGAGGCGTTCGCGACACAGCCGTCCCCAACTACGTGTACCGCTGGACGGAACGGGAAGTCGAGAAAACAATCGCGTCCTACGCGCCATTTGCCAAGCACTCGTTTCAGTACGCCTATGGCTACGGTACGCCGTGTGAGTCGTCCGGGGGCCGCGGGATTCGCCGCCTGGTGAGGCAGGGCTTGTTGGCGGGGTATCGCACGTTCGTCGCTCTCGTCCCATCGCAGCGGAACCTCTTTGCCTGTCGAATCGAGAAGCCACAGTTGCCCCGTGATCTGCAGCCGTGGTTGATCATGCACGAGGAGAAACTCACATTTCGGCAACCGTAACCAATGGCCGCTGGGTGCACTTTGGGTGTGGGCTGTGCGGACCGCACGAGTGGGTGAATCAGGACAGCCGCCCCACCTTATGGATGCAGAGACTGCCCGGCATCGGTGGAGTGGTTCCCGCCGGGCCCTATGGCCGCTTTCCTCCGAATGTCTTATTTGGGATATTGTCAAAGGTCTGCCCTCCCGACAGGGCGGCATCACTGCTCTACTGTTCGCACGTTCTCGAGCACCTGTGCTTGGTGGATCTTCGGCGGGCGCTGCTGAATTGTCGCCGCGTGCTGCAGACGGGCGGAGTGTTCCGCGTGGTGTTGCCAGATCTGGAGTACTTGATCCGCTGCTACAGCGTCGATGCCTCGCCGACCGCGGCAGTCACCTTCATGGAGAATACGCTGCCGGGAAAGAAGGCGAGGCGACGCGGGCTTGGAGGATTCGCTCGGGA
>Ga0214917_10007013_pt1 | contig 11528 bp, 11 predicted proteins | sample LL_1208_BB_MetaG_FD_177983 | JGI IMG/M metagenome (GOLD analysis project Ga0214917, IMG submission 177983) | Freshwater microbial communities from Lake Lanier, Atlanta, Georgia, United States - LL_1208_BB | ecosystem: Environmental > Aquatic > Freshwater > Lake | place: USA: Georgia | collected...
GTGACATTGCCGCCTCCGCCACCGGTCACAAGATATACTGGACCAGTGCTGGTTCCGCTGTCGGTAACAGCAGGAAAATAAAAAAATTCTAAAACCACTGGAGTTGCCGCCAGATATTGATCTACACTGGTCATTGTGGCGTATACATTGGGTTCCGCTGGATCCTCTAAATTGGCAAAAATGTTATATTGTCGACTTTGAAAACTACTACCATCATTTAAAATAACTGTGCCGTCATCGGTCAAATGATCAGGTGTTGCTATAAATGTATAGGGATTTGGTTCGGTTCTAGCCGGAGTCCCAAATACCTCCAACTTGACTGGTCTACTCACAGTAACCGCATATACTATAGAACTTACGCCGATAGACAAAGTAAAATTTACATTTCCATAGCCTAATAGGTTTACTGTAGTAGTATATTTTCTTCTTCTGATCGTAGTTACCGGAGGAGCCGTAGCCCAAAATGTTTTTTTACTAGGTAAACCTTCAGAAATTATCATCTGTCCAAAACCAGGTGCAGTTTCTGGCAGACTGTATAATTCTACATTATTATTGCCCACAGTTATTAGATTACCAACAAATAATTTATCGGTAATGTTACTAGATCCGGATATAGTCACAAGTGCATTCGCTTCATTGACTTGAACAATATTACTCCAGATTAAATCTAAATTGGCAGTTGAAACTATTATTCTTCCCACCGGCGGCGGAGCATAATCGGGTAATCTATAGATGGCAGTATTTCTGCTACCAACGGTGACTCCGTTACCTGCAAAAACATTGCCAAAGACATCAAGGGATCCAGATATAGTCACAAGTGCATTTGCTTCATTGACTCGAACAATACTACTCCAGATCGAATCTAGATTGGCAGTTGAAACTATTATTCTTCCATCTGAAGGAGGAGCATAATTAGGTAATCTATAAATAGCAGTGTTTCTGCTACCAACGGTGACTCCGTTACCTGCAAAAACATTGCCATAGACATCAAGTGTTGACACCGGAACATCGATGTTTATGCCTATTTTTCGATTGGTTACATCAAAATAAGTTAAATTACCGTCAATTGAAAGATCGTACCCCTGGCGTTCCAGGTTTCTGGTTAGCATCGGACCCGATATTCTGCCAATGGTCATGATTTAGTCTCTTGTTAGTATAAATTCTAGTGTATAAATGATAGCTGCTGATTCACTTTTTGGCTACATCCACTGAAGTATCTAAAACCTGTGCCGTGTACATACCTACTCGATTTGTACGAGCACTGTCTACATACAAAGAAACATCGTAATTTTCATAAGATTCATTGATTCCGTCGCTTGCCACCTTTAAGAAATATGATTGTACCTCAACAAAATCAGGATAATTTATATTGGCCTGTAAAGATCCAGAATTAATTGTATAGCTGACCACATTGCCATTCATGCTGGTAAAATTTCCAAAATCTGCTAGTGTGATACTACCAACATTGGCAGTAATTTCGAGATATAGATTTTGTGGAAAAGATAAATTGGCCTGCTTCCCGGCAGATGTAATTGCAATTTCAAAGCTGAGATAACTGCCTTCCCTAGTAGGAAAAGGAGCAGTATTTGTCAGCGACCAGAAATTGACATTGGCACTGGGCTGTGGTGAAGAATCCGGATACGAATACCAATTTGGGATCTGCTCAACAGGATCTCCAATGATGACTCCATGCAATATAATTATCGAATGTCCATTTGGTGGTGGACTGGTAAATTGTATTTCGTAGCCGTCAACAACATAGGCAATACCGGGATTTTGAAACACATTATATATAAAAACCATGATGAATATTTCGTTCCCGGCTGGGTATGGATATAGCATGGGACCAAAAACATTTGTTTGTCCATCGCCGTAAAAGGTATCTTTAATTGGGTATTCAATTTCCCCGCCGGCGGCCAGTGGTCGCCATTTGTTTTTTGAGTAAAGTTCCGGTCGTCTACGATCCTTATTATATCTGACCAGGCCATCAATTGGATTATCTGGTCCTATAGAGTTACTGCCCATTGGTAATCTTATACTGTAACTACCGGAACGTAACTCTTTATTTTTTAAATATCGACCCACTGTCAGATTCCGATACTAGATACTGTGACCACTACCCTCGTATTAGAACTCATGTTTTCTACTATGTTGGCATACAATTGATCGTTGTTTTCAAACATTAATTTTTCTGAATCTATTACATAAGTATCATAACTGGTTAAGGGTACTCTATAGTATATGGCTGTGTTACTTGAAGCTGTTAGTCCCACTGGCACTGCAAATATATTAAAATGAACAGCAGCATTGCCTGTATTACAGACATACATAGCAGTTACCACAGATGGTCCATTGCTAGTAAAAATATCAGCTGCTATGTTACTAAGTAGTGTACTTTTTATTGCCATGGGTTATCCTATAATAGTAACGAGTAAATTAATGCTTTTCTTTTGGTAATGAGTTCATCGGATTTTTGATTTGAATTGGTTATATATAGTCCACTTTCCCCAGTTCCAGGAGATCTTGCATATAACACAGTATTATTTGGCACATATGGTATTGTACTAGATACATGATTATGACTAATCTGCAATGCAGTATTTCCTTGAACACCATCCCATCCCGGAGTCAATAATATGTTATTAGGATAAATTGATCGTATTTCCCAATTGGTATTTGAGTGTACCATTCCGGTGGTATAAAGGTGGCCGCCCAGATGAGGATCTCCATCATCTTCAACGCGAATCATGATGTTTGCCCAATAAGTACCATCAGAAGTGACTTGCCAACGATCTATTATTTCGGTCCATCTCAGCCCAACAGTGGGCTCCGATCCTCGTTTGACGTAGATTCCTGAATTTAATACTGGTGTACCTTGTGCATTGGCACTAAGAATAATGATATTATCATCAATTAGTGTATCAACGCTTTTGACATTAGAAAAACTACCAAATATCCACAAATTTCCATAGAGAAAAATTTCTCCCTTACCACCGTCGCTGGTAATGGTTACATTACCAGAATAGGTATCAAGATAATAACTGCCGCTGATTCTGTCAGAAGTTGCCATTGGTTTTGCGTTTTAAATATTTATCCTTAAAACACGGGTAAAAAAATAGCACCTTCACAGAAGGTGCCATTGATCCACTTTTGACTGAATTAAGCGACGTTACCTGTGATATCGATATTACCGGCAAATACACTATTTGTTCCAGCTTCTTCAATTTGAACGAAAGTATCACTGGTTGATGTGCTAAAGTTCCAGGGACCTGTGTAAAGAACAGCGCCTGATGAGTCAACCGCTGTAAGTTTTCTAGCAGAAATTTTGATTACATAACCTAATGTACCATCATCTGCTTTTGCCTTAATTGACATTTCACCAGATGCCAGTGAGCCATCGGCTTTGTTAACTAATTTGCAAACAGCGGTGTTACCCGAAGCATCAATACATTTGAATTCTTTAGAACCCCGTTGACTGACTATAGCACCATCTACACTGGCCGAGCCATTGTGAAAACGAACTCGAATGTTGTTATTGGCGTTGGCTCCAAAAAATCTTTTATTAATCGGACGTCCCATTTGTTTTCTCCTTGTTTGGCGTTCCAGGCCTACCGGGTTGGGTTCCCCATAAGTTTCGTGAACATAGTATTTACCATTTTTATTGACTTTGTGCAAGGAATTGGTTGGAATTAGCTGATCAAAAAAATTTAAGCTAAATAATTGATAACCCAATAAGGTATTATCATGAGATCAATCATTTTTGTATCGATAATGTCGTTTGCTCTTTTTGGGTGTGTTACTACCAAAGAGCAAATGTATTACGACACTGTAAAGAGTATCAGCAAAGACACCACTATGAGTCAAACTGCCTGCTGGGCTGCGATTAGTGATATCGCCAAAGGCGGAGATAATTCTACTAAAGTTGGTGCGATTGCTCTGGCAGAAAAATGCAAGAACGAAAATGTTAAGGTCGAAGCACCAAAACGAAATTGGTTGGGTCTTTAATTTTTAACCGATTCAACAAAAAACCGCCCTAAGGCGGTTTTTTGTACTTCCCATCCCGAAAAGAAGTTTTTGATTATTGGAATGATAGATTGCTCATTGTGATTTCTTCTAGATAATCAGCTGCGTTACCCAGTGAGCTGGCTGTGTTAGTCAACTCAACATAACCGTAACGTGTCATAAAGCCAACCACTGGCTCAAATGTCGCTGGATCTAGAACAACACCACTGCTCATTAAAGGAATATATGGGCAATAGAAGGCAGCAGCATCAGCTTCGCTTGTACCTTTATAACCAACTAAAACAGGAGTTGTGTCGCTGGCATAGCTGTCAACATAAACCTTCATGGCACCATTTAGTGTACCAACAAACTTGGTGTTGGTTGGAGCTTCAAAAGTACCTTCTGTTGTGCGAGCAAATGCACTTGTGGTAGCACTCTGTAGCACTGTTAGAGCTGCCGGGCTAACAACTGCCCAATTAGCAGCGCCGCGGCGTGTGCGCTGAGCGATCAAGTTGGCAGCACGGTTGATCTTAACTGCTAGAGCAGCATGTTCGTCACCAACAAAAGTAGCTGTACCAGAAACCAAACTTTGGTCATAACCACTTAGTGTGGCAGGAGCCAGACTGCGTAGACTACCTAGAATTTCTTGATCAATTTCAACTGTGATTTCCTGTGCCAGAGCAGCCATGATTTCTGCTTCCACGTCAAGACCATGCATGGCTTGTGCATCCTGAGCAGCTTCGAATGTCCAACGTGCACTTAGTTTACGAGTTTTAGCTTCAACAACTTGCTTCAAAATTTGAACATTGATCTTACGTCCCGGTACACCTTCTAGTGCTGCTGTGCTATCAGCTTTACCGGTTGCCAAGCTACCAGAGTAGGCTGTGGCAATCTTGAATGGGCTAAGAGCTTCATCACCAGCTGTGGTGTTTGTGTTAAACGGAGAAGCAGCAGTTGCGGTTGCTGTCTCAGCATAACGAACACGTAACGTATGAATTTGAGCGACTGGACCAGTCATAGGTTGTACACCAACAATTTCATTAGCGATAACTGTTGGCATAACACGACGGATCACTGGTAGAATCACACGATTGAGAGTGCTAATATTTCCGGCCTGGGTAGAACCAGTGCTGGCTGCTTCAACTAAGTTTTTACGAGTATTTTCAAGAATAATACTCATTGTGGTACGGCGTGAGCCTTGTAAGCCTTCTAACAGGGCATCTTTAGTTTCGCCCCAACGGCTTTCTAATAGTTCTTGTGTCATTTATCTTTCCTTTAGGTTAAACTATTATTTCAACCCTGCTAGTTTTTTAAGCTCAACAACATTGGTTTCTTTACCAATGTCTTGAGCTTGTTTAATAGCAGTTTTATCTCCGGTCACTTCAACGCGGCTTTCATTGAGAACAGCAGGAGCTTTTTCTTTAGAAGTTGCAGTAAGTACAGCCGGGAGATACTTTTCGAATGCAGATTTCAATTTTTCTGTCTGCACACTTTCTAGAAGTTCACGCATGACCGCTTGCTTCTCTTTAACTAGAGTGCCAAGTAATTCGTCAACTACAACCCGACGATTTTGACTCTCCTTGATCACGCGGATCTCGCGTTCTTTGGACTCAACAATTTTCTGTGCATCCAATTTGGCCGATGTTGCTTCGGCCAGTTGCTCAGTTTGTTGTTCGATAACTTTTCTTAGCTTTTGTATTTCTCGATTTTCGTTAAGATGAGTTAACGAAAATTCGCCTGCAAAAGCTTCAAAGATACGACGTCCAAACATGTTCTCACGAGCACTTTGGATGTCTTCTTTTAATTGGTTCAATTCAGCACCTAATTTTTGGCTAACCGATTCTTTTACAAGTTTCGCGCTGTTTTTAATAAAACGTTTTTGTAGTTCAGCCAACTTGGTTTTGGCCTCTGCTATTAAACGTACTTTAGTTTCAACAACTGCCTGCTTATCTTGACTAAATTCGCGTATTTCTTCGGCTAATGCACGGATAATAAATTTCTCTAATCGTGCATAGTTTTCTTTTTGAATCTTACGATCGATATGTAACTCTTTGACTTCGTCAACTAGTTTATTAACCATAAAATTGTCAAAACGACTAGCTGTTTCCATCATATGATTTTTAATACGCACACGATCTTCGAGCATGGCCTGCTTCTCACCTACAAATTCTTCAATTTCTTTGGTAAGACTGTCGGTAACCATCTTGTCTAGGGCTTCTACCATTACCTGCTTGTCGTGCTCGTAGCGGCCAGCCATTTCTTCACGAATTTCAGAACGTATCTGTTCACGTGCTTCGTTTAACTTGGTTTCCCAGGCTTCATTAATAGCTGCGCGAGTATCCTCGTTTATAATACCGCTGTCTAGCAATGGTTTTAAAGCGTCAAACATTGCGGTTTCTCCTTAGATTTTAAGGTCTTTGATAAGACGAACCACTTCGTCTTTCAAATACTTTTGCACTTTTTGATTTTGACTAACTTCGCTGGATATGTCCAGCGCTCTATGACCATATTTCATGTTCATAAGTCCTTCGTAGATAGCCTTAGGGTAGGCGTGCGGTGCGCTAGGCTGAGCCACAACGTCTACAGTAACGATTTCAAATTCACTGACGTGCCCAGTGGATTCGCTGACATTGCCACTTCCGCGGCTCGAAACACCCAACTTAACCCCACTTTCCAACATGGTCTTAACCAGTTGTCCCATGGGGGTTGGCAAAATTTTTAATTTTCCGTGACCAGCTGGGCCATCCATCCACATCTGTTCAATCATATGGCTGACACGATCTAAATTAATTTTTAAATCGTCAGGATGATCCACTTCACCTAAAACACTATATCCACCTTTGATTTGCTCATTGATATGTTCTACTGCTCTGGTAATTTCGTTAACAGGATAGATACGCTGATTGGCATTTTTTACCCCGCCTTCAATGAATATACCCTTCATGTAGAGGTCTTTGCCTGTGCCGTCGGCACGGCTCACAGACTCAACCTGCATTTTAGCATGATCAAAGGTTAGATGTTCTTTTAGGTAAGTCATTATAATTGTTTATTTGGCCACAGGACTATATTTCTGTACTGGTACACTGCCGTCTGTGGTACTGCCTTCGGCTGGCTTAGCACCAGCTTTGGTAGCATATCCTTTGGTCTTAGCACCAGGAACATTTTCAAAACTACCAGCATGAGGCAAATTACCTTTACCTTTGCTGTACTGATTATTTGGATGCGGAACCGGTTTACCATCAGCGGCCTGTTCTGCACCACCTTTAGCAATATTAGCGGCACTTCCGCCCATGTCATTTTTACCAGCCACTGTGCTCTTGGCGTTTGCAGGAGCAGAATGACTTGCACCTGTGCCTACAGTGTGACCTTCGGCATTGGCAGGAGCAGCAACTTTATCTACATACTCACGCACCATGCTAGGATCAACACTTTCTTCTTTGGGCATTTCCAGATCGGCATGCTCAGGCTCATTCATTTCGTCGCTCATTAATGCGTCGAATTCGGCTTTAAGCTCATCTAACGCAGCTTCTAGATCCATAACACGATCTTCTAAACCGCCTTCTTCTTCATTGCCACCCATGTCAGCATCCATGTCATCCATGTCATCCATGTCATCCATGTCAGCATCCATGTCAGCATCCATGTCAGCATCCATGTCCACGTCGCCCATGTCGTCTTCTGCCATGCCTTCTTGATCAGCATCAACTTCGTCAACAAGATCTTCGACTTGTTGTTCGTCTTCTAAGTTCTCTTCGTCAATGAGATTCTCATAAATCTCACGACTTTTCTCAACAACAATTTGATGGAAAAGCTCACGAGCCTTATCTTCTTGCTCATTGATAATTAATTCAATTAGCTGTTCATACTTGTTCATTCTAGGGACTCCTATAAAATTTAAGTATTCTATCTATAAAGTATTTACATAATATTGTAATATTATGTGTTATATAATGGTTTTTTGAAGGATTTTGATTAAAAACCAGATGCTGCGGCAACTGCTGCTGGCGGTTTGTATTGTTTTGATATGTTTTGAACTTTTTTTTGTTTCTCGAACTTTCTAACATCGCTCATTATTCTCAATCTTTTGATATGAGCCAGAGTTAATCGAGTTTTACGTACATCACTTAATTTTCGTACAGAATTATCGTCTTTTTCTGTACGAAAACCCGGAAAATCATTTTCAAATAAGTCAGCAATAAGCATAACAATTATTTAGCAAATGCCGATTAGATTGTCGGCGTTGGTGTGATTCCGGGTGTAGCACCTGCAGCTCCACCCAAGGGAGAAGCAGTGGCCACAGGCGGTGAAGATCCCACTGAGGGCACTGGCGCTCCTCCTGGAATTGTAGAAGTGGCGCCTGCTAAATTTTCTGCTGTTTCTAATTCAGATGCAATGACTCCGGGGGTGATACCCACGTTACGTAATCCAATATCTGATTTATCTGAATCAGGAATTTCATTTTGTTCCTCGAGCCACATGTCTTCATTTTCTTTCATTTCTGATTCGCTCAATCCAAGATAGCGTTTCATTAAAAATCTTTTACTTAAATATGGCACTGGTTCTAAACTGGTAAAAGTTTGAATTCTACTGGCGTCAATCTCAACTTGTCGATACTGTGCAAAATTCTGAGGTTCATTGAGTTGTAGTTCAAATAACTGACTATCTATGTTAAATCCTCGCCAGCGTAAAAACATCTTAAACTCTTTGTCAAGATTAGATGTGATCATATTTTGCAGTCTGACACAGTATCTGTTAAAACGCCATTCCTGTATTAGAGCGGTGCCCACACGACCATCAGTGACGGCCATAGTTCCGTCATCTGTACCGGTGGGCAAGTAGCTGCTAGGAATCCGCAGGCCACGGAATAATTTGTTGGTAAAAAAACGCAAATCTGTAATTTCACCAAGATTTTGTCCGCCTGCCAATGTTTCTACACTACTACCGCGCCCATCCGCTGTTTGTGGGAAGAAAAAATCTTCATTGGTACTTAACGGATTATAGGTAGCATCCATCATGCTGGTTCCGCCGCCCGTTTGTGTAGGAATACGCCGTTGGCTGACTTCGTTTTTGATTCTATCAACCAATGCCATGGCCAAATGTGTTGGCATATTGCCCACATCAATTTTGAAAATTCTACGTTCCGGTGCCCGCTGTACACGATAGATAATGATGGCATCTTCTAGTAGTTCTTTTTGTTTGAATACCTTAAAAATATTTTCAAGCACACTGTTGCCAAAGGGCCAAAATATATCTAATCCTTCTGTTAGACTAAGATGTAAAATATGCTTGGCATCAACGGCCATCTCATTTTGGGCGTGAGTGAAACGACTTCCGCCAGTGAACGGAGCATTGGGTTGTATGTAACTACCTTGCGGTCCTCCAACTTGGGGATGATTAATATAGGTGTCTGTGGTGCTTACTGCCGTGATTGTAAGATTTTGTAAATTTGGCTGTATTTCTTTTAATACATACTGTTCGGGTTCTTTGCCGCTGGATTCGTTGACAATGATTTTTGTAACCTTACTCATTTCAACCCAATAAAGTTGAAATGTTTCAGGATCTCTTACAAAAACTTGATCACCGTATTTTAATGTATTGCGTACCAGTTTAAAAATTCTCTTTTTAAAATCGTTTATTGTTATCCATTGTTGCAACTGTTCTTTGATAATTTCTATTTCGGTGTCGGTGGGTTCGTTTTTATAATTTATATTAAAAGGTAATCCAGTCACTGTATTGGGCTGACTACTAAATTCTGCTAGAATATCTAGAGCAGCATTGACTTCAGAATCCATGTCCATTTGTTCGTATTGATTGTATCTGTCAATACGATTAGGGTGTCCTGTGTAAATCTCTGGCAAACTACTCTGATAATTTCTGTATGATGGTGTGCCGGCATCTGTTTGTGCATTGCCCAATGGGCTGAGCATAGTTGGATTTACCGATTTAAAATATTTTTTCCAAGACATTATTTATTCTTACTTAGTTTATATATTTATAGTTAATAGGAGTTGTTTAACATTTGTTGATTTATACTACGTAAATCGCGCATGATTTCACTCACAGAGCTATTATCTTCAATGGCCTTCTTGGCCAACATGGTCTGCTCTTTCATAATTTCAACCGCATAGTTATTGTCTTCGATGACTTTTTTAGTCAGCATAGATTGTTCTTTCATGATTTCTTTGAGATCATTCAGCAAAGAATCGGTTTTGACAGTTGATTGCATTTGAGAATTTGGCAGGACTTCCCCAGACATACTGGGTTTAAATAATTCTGGGCCTTTTTCTCCTACTAGATAGGTGCGTCCTGGATTGACAGGGCCTCCCAATGCACGAGCGCCTCCGAATATAGATTCGGCGATTGCTTCGCCTAGAAGTCCGCCACCAATGGCGCCCACTGTTGTTCCAGCGAATGGGATTATAGACCCCAGAAGACCCCCGGCCACTCTACCTAACATGCCGCCGACCAATCTTCCACCCAATGCCCCCAGTGTCGACCCTGCTGTAAAAGCACCTAATCGTCCCACAGTTTCTCCGGTACTGGCAGCAGTATCTGTCTTTGTTTTACCAAAAGGAATGTCTTTTAACATTTGGTCAACGGTACTGAGTATGGCCACTGTGACTTCGCTATATTTTGCCATCAGAGGCAACAGTTTTTCCTGTAAACTAATTCTTAAACTTTGAGCAGCTTTCTCAGCAGCTACATAACTGTTTGTCAAGGGATCCAGGGCTTGACCGGCATTTTTTAAATCTTCCATTCCTTGTGCAACGGCTCCTTTGGTTTGTCTCGCGGCCTGATCCAATAATTCAATTCCGCCTCTGGCCACGCCCTGCAATACCTGACTGCCGGCCTGAGCAGCTTGACCAAGTTCTCGTGATCTAATTACACTATTTTTGATAACAGTGTTGTACTCGGCATTTATGGCAGCAGTTCGTTCAGCAGTAAGTTCGCCAGTTTCAAATAGTCTGTATATGGCTTCACCTTTTTCTCTAGCACCGGAAAATTGGGTTTCATAGATAGCTGCATCCTTGTCCCTGACTACGCCGTTGAATATGACTCTTTCCCTTAGTGCTTTTTGTTCCATCTGAGTCATTGTGGCCATTGCTGTATTAATTTCGTTCTGCATCTTCGTTGGCATCGTGGCCAGACGTTGCTGAAAGCCCAATATATTGTTCTGCTCACGCACCTGTGCTACTTTAGCTTTGGCATCTTGCCCAGTTAGATTGGCAATCAATCTAAGATTTTCTGCATAACGTTCTGTCTGCTGAGCCACCTGTCGATCAGTCGCTGTGGCGCCGAGACGTCGCATATCGGCACTGACCTGCGCTATCAGTTCGGCCTGTTCCTCAAACCCAAATCCCAATTTGAGTAGTTTATCAGTGACACCACTATTGGCCAATACTCGATTTACACGCCCAATCATTCTAGCGCCTTCGCTGATCCCCATGCCCGACTGTGCAATAGCGTCCGAACTATTTCTCAAAACTGAACTAAACTGTTCTATCGTTAGTCCTGCTGTCAGTGCA
>Ga0214917_10007014_pt1 | contig 11527 bp, 11 predicted proteins | sample LL_1208_BB_MetaG_FD_177983 | JGI IMG/M metagenome (GOLD analysis project Ga0214917, IMG submission 177983) | Freshwater microbial communities from Lake Lanier, Atlanta, Georgia, United States - LL_1208_BB | ecosystem: Environmental > Aquatic > Freshwater > Lake | place: USA: Georgia | collected...
TCGTTGGGGGAGAAAAGCAGATCTGGTATCACCACGAACCAGAACGTCTAAAGCAAGCACTGGCTCAGTGCTTAGACCGTGCCGTAACAACAACCAAAGACAGACAGTGGATCTTTATTTGGTGTGGCGATGGTTGCTATGCATTCAACTGCTCACTGGAACCACTAGAAGACTGCAAGGAGTAATAAGGACTAATCATGACTGAAAACACCAATAAGAACCTCTGCTACAGCTATGCAGATGGACACCACCTTCACTACATTGCAGCCAGAACAGCAAGCAAACCTAGGGTGCCAGCAGAAGCTAGCCACCTAGGTGGCAATGCTTTTCTAGTAAAACTAGGAAACAAGACAGAGATCTGGTTTAGCCATAGCCCAGAGGAACTTCAACTAGCACTGGCTACTGCTAGTGAAGTGGAAGCAACTCATGACCGCACCTGGTTGTTTGTGAAGAACAAGCTCTTTACTCAAGGTTTCAATCTCTCCAGAGAGAATCTAACTCCCTGCGTTAGAGAAACCAAACAACTAGACATGTCTTCAATCATGAAGATGATTCAAGACAGACCAGCACAAGAGAAGAACTAAATAAAGGAGGAATCAGTGCCTAAGTGGAGATATGTAACAAAGTATGAGAACCCCAGATACTCAATGGAATCAAAGCATTCACACTCTGGCCCCTGCCAATCCTCACCATGTTTCTTTGGTAAGTGGGCCTCAACCATGATTTACAAGATCGCCTATGAAGATCAAAAGGAAAACCTGCACTCTCTCATCGAGCTTGATACCTGCACCTGTGGTTTGAAAGTAGAGAGCAAAAGACTCATGGCAATCGTTGAATCTCCTCATCACAGAAATCACACCACCTTAGAACCTGACCCTAACCCTCAATTCAGAGGGTTAGTGGGCAGGAGGTTACACATGCCAATGCAAGACCTAAACAAGATTTCAGCTGTTGATTTGAAGTGGGATCGGATAGTGAAGCAGCTTATGAAGAAGGAGGAAAGAAATGCCTAAAAGAGATTGGTGGTATGTAGACACCTGGGTTGACCCTAAAGCTCAGATTGCCAAGATAGCTACTGAAAGCCAATACGCAGCAGGAACCCCAAAGATCAGCTTCTATTCAAGGACAGTACTTCTAAGACCAGTGCTACAAGACCTTGAAGAAGGCCTTCACTCTCTAATCCAGGAGAACACCTGTTCCTGTGGTCTGAGAATAAAGAAGTCAGATAACCTTCTAGCCATCATCGACTCCAAACACCACAGAAACCACATAACTCTAGAACCAGAACCTAACCCTAAGTTCCGAGGGCTAGTTGCTAGAAGAATCGCAGCACCATTCCTTCATGGGAATGATGCTCATCCAGTGGATATGCTGTGGGATCGGATAATCAATTCCGCCTGAATGGGAACAGAGGCGTCAGTGCCTATAGTTATCCTTAGAGCAAGAAAGGGCGGAGTATAAAGGTGTCTATACAATCCATAATCGACGTAATCCTTCAAGAGCAAAAGAATTACATCCCTCGTCCGTGGATGGTAGTCCGCGGAGACGCTGTTCAAGAATTGGCGGCAGAGCTTAGATCTTGGCTAACCTCAGAACAACTGGATGAAATCTACTCAGTTAAGGGTAGTAGCGGACTAAGCAATAACAGCAGGGTGCCTTGGGTTCGTATTTTTCAACCTGCACAGTCCCCAGACCCTACAAAAGGCTGGTACATAGTCCTCTTATTTTCGGCGGATGGGTCTTCTGTTTATCTTTCCTTGAACCTCGGCGTCTCTAACCTAAAACCGCTCGAAATCGAACAGCAGGCTAGCTTCGTAAAAGAGTTGCTAAGCCAAGATTTATCCCAAAGAAGCGACTTTCTAGAATCCATTAACTTGGCTGATAGAGGGCTAGGCGCTAAGTATGAAAAGGGAAACGTAGCTGCATTCGAAATCAAGAAAAATCAAGGGCTTAGCGACCAACAGATATCTGGTTACCTAACTTGGCTGATTACGCTGCTTGAGAAACTTCCAAACTACAATGATGGAGAAAAAAATAATATGCCCGAACCCGTTGGCGACGAGCTGGATGCACTAGAGCAAAAAACATTCTGGGACAAGAACCTACTCTTACCTCTAATTGAGAGTTTGTCTGACGCTAGCCCGCAAATAGTCTTGACAGGTCCGCCTGGAACAGGAAAAACGCACATAGCGAAAGCCTTGGCTGAATACCTCTTACATGGGCAAACCGAAAACGCAAAAGACCTGATAAAAATCATTCAGTTTCACCCAAGTTACGGATACGAAGAGTTCGTTGAAGGGCTGAGGCCTGTTGCAAATGAATCGGGGTCTATTGAATTCAAAACTGTTCCTGGTGTCATTTTGTCTATGGCTAGAAAAATCGAGGAAGATGGCCTTCCGCGGGTTCTTATCATCGACGAACTAAACCGAGCTAATGTCCCCAAAGTCTTCGGCGAACTGATGTATCTCTTGGAATACCGTGATGAAAAAATATCATTGCAGCTCTCAAGCTCATTTAGCCTTCCAAGTAATTTGTTCATTATTGGAACTATGAATACCGCCGATCGAAGTGTGCAGGGTCTCGATATAGCACTGAGGAGACGGTTTGATTTCTTTGAGATCACCCCAAACGTAAGCGTCTTGAGGGCATTCTACGAAAAGAAAAAGGGTACAAATTCTTTGGGCGAGAAGCTTTTCAGGGGTTTCGAAAAGTTAAACCAACTGGTTGCTCAGTCCATTGGAGACAGGCATCTGCAGGTTGGCCACAGTTACTTCATGGTCGAATCCATGAACCAAAGCAAACTTCAGAAGATTTGGATGCAGCAGATTTTGCCTCTTCTGGAAGAGTATTTCTTCAATGAATTTGATGAGTTAGAAAAGTTCAAGTTCGATGACATCTGGTCGTAGCAAAACAGAATTTCTGATCACAGAGTCAAAATGGCATGATTTGAATCTCTCTGATGAGGATTCCAATGCTCTCAAGACACTGAAAGACAAATGGCGGACTGCAAAAGTGTCCAGGTATTCGGGTGCTCAAACTGAAGCCGACGAGGATATAGGCAGTGCTGTTATCGACGTCCGTAGCCTTCGAAACGGAGTGACTCAAGTAAAGGTATTTGATGCGATTGGAGCGATAGACCTTCCGGGAGCAGTGATTATTGTTCATCCAAAAATCCCAATTGCGCACTTCAACTACATTGCAGCGAAAGCGCTATCACTTCCAAGGGTCTACAAAGGGGACTTTGGGCTACAACAAGGTAGCAATTTCTTAGAACTCGTATGCGCTTGGGCCATTGATTCTGTTGAGACGATTCTCCGAGATGGTTTAGTCAGGGACTATAAGGAACTCCGAGCTCCCCTGCAAACAGTTCGTGGTCGTGTCCATGTCACCAACACCTTTGTGAATATATCTAGAGGCAATTTAGCGCTGGATTGCTCTTTCGAAGATTATTCAGTTGACACTCCCCTTAACAGGGTGCTAAAACATTCACTTGAATTCATTGTTACAAACCCAGCAGTCTCTGCTTTGCTCAAGAAAAGGGCGAAGCGATGCGCTAAGCAGTTCTCAGCCGTGGGGACGCTTCGGCCGCAAGATCTGAGAGCAGTTCCGCAGAGGAACTCCAAACACTACGCCGATGCAATTCACTTTGCTAATCAAGTAGTAATGAAAAGGGGAATAGAACTCGGAGTTGGAAGTGCAAAAGCTCGATCTTTCCTCTACAAGACACCTCTTCTAATTGAGGAGGGAATCAGAAGAATTATTGAGTCTGGCCTCGCACCTGTAAATGTTGTCAAACCTAAGCGAATGAATTTACTCTCTTCGACAGGTAAAAGTGTTAGCGCGAATCCAGACATCGGAATCAGTAAAAATCCTCTTTTAGTTGGAGATGTGAAATACAAAGTGCAGACCAAAGATTGGCGAAGATCGGATCTTGCTCAGTCGGTCTTTTTTGCCGTCGCATACGAATCACCCAAGTCTCTGATCATAGATTTCGAGAACGAGGAAAGTAAACCCAATGGGGATCTTCAAGTCTCCCAAATACTCGTTTCAGCGCTAGGCTGGGACGCCAGTAAGTCAGCGAACCCCGAGGATTCTGCGAAAAAGCTTGTGCGAGGGGTTAAGGCTTGGCTCGGAAATGCATCACTTAAATTTGTTCCCGAGAGTGCTTCAAGCTAGTCTCCAAATAAACGAATAATTATGTTCGGATGTAGCTCTGTTGTGATTTTGGGAACAATTATGTCAGTGGGATGGTTTACACTCCATAGATAGGTGCCAATGTTTTGGTTTTGACCTGAAGGTAAGGAGGAAATTTGACTTTTAAGAGTCTTGAGTTCCGACCAGTTTATGGAGGTGCGGCTCTACCACGAGCAAAAGAAGAATTTCTTATACCCGCTCTTCAATCTGCTAAATCTTATGACCGAGTGGCAGGGTATTTCACTTCAACTGTATTCGCACCCTTGGCTCCTGGCATTGGGCCTTTTGTCAAAAGCGGCGGAAAAATTCGTCTTGTCACAAGCCACGTTCTCTCTGCTAAAGACATATCTGCCCTCGAAAAGCTTGACTCGAATGATCTTGATTTCGTTCAAGAGATTTACGAAGAATTCAAAAATGCACTAGATGCAGAATCAGACTTCGAATCACAACTTAGGGCAAATTCCGTCAAAGCAATGTGCTGGTTGATTAAGAGCGGACAGCTTGAAGTGCGTATTGTCGTCCCTGAAAGCGTTGATACCCCGCTCAATCTTGATTTTGAGAAATTTCACCCAAAATTCGGCATTCTCGAAGACGAAGAGGGGAATAAAGTAGTGTTTGCGGGGTCAGTAAACGAAACACTCTTGGGCTGGGGAGGCAACGTCGAAAGCCTGAGTATCTACAAGGGGTGGGTTCCGGAGCTCTCATCATACTGTCTCCATTATGAAGGAGATTTCAACAATTATTGGCTGGGTGAAAACCTAGTTGGCTGGAAATCTATTTCTCTACCCAAAGCCTTAGAACTGAAACTAGGAGAGCTATCTCAAGAGATTGACTATCCAGACTATGAAAACTGGCTTGAAAGTAATAGAAAAACTGTCTTGCCATCCAAACCTGAGCTAAAGCGATCACCTCGAAAATACCAAATTGAGGCGCGTGATGCCTGGGTTGCTAATTCAATGACTGGGATATTACAGATGGCGACTGGTACTGGAAAAACATACACCGCAAGATTGTGTTATTCGGAAGCTGCGAAACTCGGGAAACTCTTCACGATTGTGGTTGCCCCATACCAACACATCGCAGACCAATGGGTTGACGAGCTTTCGGAACATTCCCCAATTCAACTCGGAAATTTATCAAATTGGCGAGCAGAACTGCAGGGTATGATTTTCAATTCTCAGATGGGTTTATATGATTCACTAACTTTGGTTGCTGTCAAAAATACAGCTGCTCATGGAGATTTCGTAAAACTCACAGAGCGAATCGCATCCAATTTTGACCATTGTTTATTTATTGGAGATGAAGTCCATTGGCTTGGAGCAAATACTTTCCAAAATGCACTACTTGAATTTGCTGACTTTAGGCTTGGGCTAAGTGCAACCCCGACCAGATACTTTGATGAAGACGGAACATCTGAACTTTTCAAATATTTCAACGGTGAATATGTTTATAAGTTTGGCCTTCAAGAAGCACTTAACTGGGTGAATGAAGATGGTTCAATCGGCGTTCTAGCTCCATACGAATACCACCCGATAATAGTTGACCTGTCAGATTCAGAAATCGAAGAGTACAAAAAAATGTCAAAGAGCTTAGCAATTCTGCAGTCAGATCCAGACAAGAAATCTCGGGCAGCAGAGATAGAGCGTCTAAGAATAAGGCGCGCCATGATCGTGAAGACTGCTCAGTCAAAAACTAAAGCATTAGGCGAGCTATTGAAGAACGGAAGTCTAAATCCAACGCAAATGCTCATCTATTGCGCAGACACTCACCAAATGGAACTCGCAATGACTGAGACACGAGAGCAAGGCATTGAGGCTTACTCTAAGATAACAAGCAACGAAGGCACCCATGGTTCTGCTGACTTTGGTGGAAAGAGCGAGCGAGAACACATTCTGTCGAGATTCGCCCAGGGTGACCTCGGTTTGCTATTTGCAATTGCGTGTCTAGATGAGGGAGTCGACATCCCTACTGCGAGAACTGGAATAATTCTTGCCAGCTCCGGTAACTCAAAGGAATTTATCCAGCGAAGAGGCCGACTCATGCGACAGAGCCCTTCTACTGGAAAAGACAAAGCGGTCATCTATGATTTTGTCGTTTTAGGCGAAGACGGTGATGGTATGGACGGACTTCGGCAAAAGGAACTTCAGAGAATATTTGAATTCTCTGGGCTAGCTTTGAACAAAATTGAAATCAATCAATTACTCGAAAAAATGGGATGGAAGGGAAGTGGAAGTGATGAGCAATTTGTATGATCTATTGAAAAAAGTTGAAGAAGCAAATTTAACTTCTGAGACACAACAGTATCTAACCAATGTAATTCAATTAGGCCCAGACAAGCTAACACCGGCTGCAATTGAAAAAATTGTAAATGAAGTCCTGGAGATTACAGAATGAAAATCGTAGACATTAACATAAGTAATTTTAAGAGACTAAGAGAAGTGAACCTTGACTTAGCCAATCAAGAGACAAACATTATCTTCGTAAATGGAGCTAACGGTAATGGTAAAACTACCTTCCTCACCGCACTCACATGGTGCTTGTTCGGCCAAGCACTCTCACCAGATGATTTTGCATATGCTTCTTTGGAAGAACTTAAGGTTGGTGACGCTACTTCGTTCGAGGTTCAAGTCGCAATTCAAATGGAAGAGCTTGAAGCCAAAGCGGTTATCAAGCGAGAGCGTATAGGTTGGGTAACGGGCACAGCAGAGAATAAGTCAATTGAACTCGAGAGAGAAGACAGGCTTACAGTCACTGTGATAAGTTCCAACCCCGCAGTTCCTGCTTTAGTAACCCCTGATCCCGAGGACTGGCTTAAGAAACACCTTCCAAGTAGGTTTAAGCAATTCATCTTGTTTGACGGGGAACAGATGTACAAATTCTTTGACGTCAACGTTAAAGGCGCTGTTGAAAATGCAGTACGAGAAATCGCAAAGATTGACTACTTCAATCAAGTGATGGACTCCACTCAAGAACTGAACGCCAGACTCAAGAAAAAGCTGGCTTCGCTCTCGGGTAATCAAGCTGAAAAAATTCAAGCAGAGCTATCCGAAAAGGAGCGACTGCTCTCTGCCCTAATTTCAGACCTACGAACTGTGCGTTCGGCAAAGGACCAATGCAAATTGGAGCGCGCGCAATTAGAGGAGGAACTAAAATCAAAGGATGACCTACTGAAAACTTTGGAAGAAAATCGAAGCTTGAATCAACGATTTTCTAAATTACAAGAAGACCAAGGAGAGCTTAGGACAAAGCTCTCACGAACACTCTTCAGCGCCGGAGTATCTGCAATTTTGCTCAGCCGTGTGAGATATCCTCTCGAGAAACAAATTACTGACGCTCAAGCAAAAGGCAGGTACCCGGCCGATTATTCCGCGAAAGCTTTGCAAATCTTGCTGGACGAGAAGAAATGTATTTGTGGAAGCCATCTGGGCGAAGACGGAGATGGCGCAAAGCTAATCGCAGGGCTCATAAAAACCAGCATCGAAGCCGGTGATGTGGGAAACGAATTGAAGCAAATCGAAATCGGCATCAAAGTTTCGGAGGCGCGTGTTGCTGGAAATAAAGAGCGATATGAGGAGTTGAAGTCCGATCTAAAAAACATCAGTCAAGAGATGTCGACCATATCAAAGAGAATTGCTGATCTGATGCCGGGTCTGCAGGGAGTACATGGTGTCCAGAGCGATTTGATTGACAAGCAAAGGCGAGTGATGGATCTTAATCGCGAGCACACTGATTACATCAGAAATGAAACTCTTTTGGCGAACCAAATTGAGACATTGAGAGTTGCTATCGAAGGGCTTAAGTCTAGATTCGCCAACGCCGTTTCCAAATCATCAGAAGCTTTAATTCTGACCAAAAAAGTTCAATTCCTAGACAAAGTTATCTCCGAGGGTACTGGATTTGCGGATCAAGTAATAGCAAATGTAAGAGAAAAATTGCAGGACAGGATTACTGAACAATTCAGAAGAGTAAAGAATTGCCAGGACTTCACAGTCAGTGTGACTGGCGATTTCGAAGTAATTGTTACAGATAGTAGAGGAAGATCCCCCTCGCTAGCAGAAGGGCAGAAAATGAGCTTGGCTTACATGTTTTCCATCGCACTTCGCGAAGTTGTCGGCCTAAGCTATCCACTTATCGTGGACACTCCACTTGGGCGAGTTGGCGAGGAAAATAGAAAAGTTCTTGCCGATGCGCTCATCAACCTTGGCACCTGGCCAGATGGACACCAAATCATCATGCTCATGCACGATGGTGAGTACACCCCATACACGAAGAAAGATTTCGAGGCCGGTAAGCCTTTAGAGACCTACCTTGGTGTAATTTCAGGAACATCTGAGTCAAAATTAGGACTTGGCATAGACCCTGAGTGGTACAACATTGCAGCGTGGGCAGACTTCGCAGCTGGAAGGATTAAAGCATGACCGTAAAAAGCAAACGCATGGGATTCACCTGGGACCAAGAATATAAGTACGCCGTTGATGAATTGAAAGCCTCCTTGAAGGGCTTCGGCGAACTCAAAGTCGAACCCTCTAATCTCGAGATTTTCCTGCTGTGTTTGGCCTTCGGCCAGTCGACCGGTACACGTCGCCAAGTCCCACCAAGAAAGACTGACGGCCCTAGATTCGAGGTATTAGGGCCGGAACACTGGGCTTTGGTCAAATCAGTAGCATTGGCCGAGAGTGATTCTAGTTCTATCCTGCTAAACGAGGATCAGGCCTTCGATATAGTGGAGGAGTTTGCTGCCGGTGGGTTGATGCTGCTGGCCCAAGCACTTGCAAGTGAGGCAAACTTTCAAGCTTGGATACAGTCGGAACTGCTGAAATGGGCAGATTCGAAGTAGTGTTTTAGCAATGAAGTCGACTAAGCCCAAGAAAGCCTCCACAGTACCACCTCTCAAAGTTGCCGAATTATTTGCAGGCGTAGGGGGTTTTAGAGAGGGACTTGAAACACTTAATCCGGGGAAATTCAAAGTGATTTTATCGAATCAACACGAGCCCGGGGAAAAGACACAATTCGCCTCAAAAATATATGTGCAGCATTATGGGTCAGAAGGGCACTTCAACATTCCAATTGATGATTTGCTTGACTCTGAAATTCACCTCCAAGACGAGTACAAGGGAATTGATCTCATAGTGGGAGGCTTTCCATGCCAAGATTATTCCGTCGCAAAAGCCAGGGGGAAGGCCAGCGGAATTGAAGGAAAAAAGGGTGTTCTCTGGTGGTCGATACTCAAACTCATAGAGTCGACTAAGCCCAAGTATGTCTTGTTGGAGAATGTGGATAGATTAGCGAAATCCCCTGCTGCGCAGCCGGGAAGAGATTTTGCCGTTATGTTGCGAAGCTTGAACAATGCTGGATATTCCGTTGAGTGGCGAGTAATCAACGCAGGTGAATTTGGCTTCCCCCAACGTCGAAAGCGTATCTACATACTTGCAGAATTGGGTGGAAAAGAACCTAGTAATTTTGAAAGTTATCTTCGAGAAAATTCAGTCATTGCAAGTGCCTTTCCGATGGTTCCAACATGCGAAATAACTGAATTTGAATTAGATGAGGATTTGGTTGAAATTTCAGTCAGCTTTAATCTCGGAGCAAAGAAGTCACCATTCCTTACTGCTGGGATTGCCAGAAATGGTTCTGTAAAAACAATTGGATTAGCACCAAGATCTGTTCAATTGTTGCCATTGAAGGATGTAATTTTGCCTGCTAAAGAAGTACAAAGTGAGTTCTGGATACAAGATACCGACGTTCAACGGTGGCGTGATGCCAAAAAAGGTGTCAGAAAGAATCGCTCTAAAGGGGGCTTCGATTACGTTTATTCCGAGGGGGACATGCCTTTTCCGGATTCAATCGATAAACCAAGTCGCACAATTGTTACTGGAGAAGGTGGAAACACCCCCTCTCGTTTCAAGCATGTCATCAAACAGGGCAGGCGCTATCGGAGGCTAACAACGGAGGAACTAGAAATTCTGAATGGCTTCGAGGCTGGTTGGACGAGCTCGGATTCTATAAGGATTTCTGATTCCAGAAGAGCATTCCTTATGGGTAACGCTTTGGTAATTGGAGTCATCCAGAAAATTGGTTATTCGCTGGCTAAACATCATGAAGCTCGATGATTAGTATCCGACTCCTAATGACAATCTTCCAAGACTTTTTCATAAAATCCGAATAGTCAGCACCTGTCGCATAGGATTTATCCATCTCAGCCGAGTCTTTGAGGCTATTTGTCAAGCAAATAAGAATGCCAAGGGAGGATTCCGCCCCTCTGGCGGACTGAATTTGGCTAATTGATTCAAGTTTCAGAAGATTAGTGCCTGTCGCTTCCCTGTTATTAAGAGCAAGCTCTATGTTCACGAAGCGGTCCGAGTTCTCTGTGCTTATTTTGATAATTTTATCAATTCTCAGGTTTGCCAAAACTCTTGCATTTCCACTATCCAAGGTTATGGGCACATTATTTGACACCTCATATTCAGCACCTAGGTTAATTTTGGAGAAAAAACTTGAGATTGCTTCAGATTTCTTCAGGATTACATCGTTAATTTGAAGGGGAGCGAAAGAATTCTTAAGCAATTCAATTAGATCTGACTCGGCATCTGAAATGTTAAATACATCTTCAAGCAAAAATTTCTGGGTGGCCTTCATGGTGAGAGCTCCTTTGTCCCAAATGGCAACATCGAATTAGTTTACTCCAGACACCTAACTTCCTCCAAAGTAGGAGGCTCACAGCCAGCTCTCTCACAGGTGATGCTTGCTGCTATGCCTGCGGTTTTTACGTATTGGGCTAGTTGGTCTGTTGGTAGGTTGGCTAGTTTGTCTAGGGGGTTTTCACCTAGATAGTTGTTTTCTTCTAGTTGACCTAGCAGGTGAGCTATGAAGGTATCTCCAGCTCCAACGGTGTCAACCACAGTTATTTTCCTTGCTGGAACATCTATGGTTTCGTTGTTTCTATAGATTCTGGTTCCTTGGGAACCTCTAGTTAGTAGCACTACTTTGTTGGTTTCCTTAATCCAGCTTTGGATGATTTGGGTTAGGTCTGTTCCAGGTTCTAGGTCATAGAGCCATTCAATGTCTTCATCACTGGCTTTGATGATGTGAGAGAAAGAGTTGAGTCTTTCAACTCTTTCTCTTTCTTTGTTTCTATCAAAGCCAAGTGCTGCTCTGATATTGATGTCGTGGCTTATAGTCACATCGTTTTGTAGTTCTTTAGCCCAAGCTTCAATTACTAGGTTGCCTGGTTCCATAGCCATGGTTAGGCAACCGAACTGAATAGTTGTGGTGTTTAGAGACTTAAGAGTTTCTTTGGTTGGCAGTTCTTTGCTAGTCCAACCCCAGTCTGCTG
>Ga0214917_10007015_pt1 | contig 11527 bp, 14 predicted proteins | sample LL_1208_BB_MetaG_FD_177983 | JGI IMG/M metagenome (GOLD analysis project Ga0214917, IMG submission 177983) | Freshwater microbial communities from Lake Lanier, Atlanta, Georgia, United States - LL_1208_BB | ecosystem: Environmental > Aquatic > Freshwater > Lake | place: USA: Georgia | collected...
CGGCTGTAAACTTGCCCTGTAGTGTTGATTTTCCGCGACGCGTAGAAACTGAGCGCACATACTGAGTCACATCTTGGAGAAGGTAGCCGAGCACACCGGTGTCCAGCACGTCCGTATCGAGAATGAAACCCGTATTTGTTTCTAGCTCTACTTTGTATGTGTACTGCGCCATTACGCCCCCACAAACACAGGGCCAGAAACGCGTTCATACTTCTTGATAGCGTCCACAACAGCCCGCCCAATATCCGCCGACGTGGAAAGCCCACCGTTCACTACGACGTTGTAGGTCGTGCCACCTCCACCGCCGCCCATGACCGTGCCGAGCTTGTCAAGCGGGATAACCGCTTCTGCCTGACCAGCCTCACCGATAGTTGCCATAGTCCCGCCAGGTTTCGGCATGACAATGCCACCGCTGGCGAGTTTCAGCCCGCCGGAACCAAGAGAACGCGTGGGAACCGTAAGAGGCTTCGAGGACGTGATGCCGAAGAGTTCGTTCCAATTATTGATTAGATCGCGAACGGTGTTGCTCACTTTCCAAATCATGGTTTGCAAGACGCCAAGTGGAGTTAAGAATGTGTAAATACTGACTTGTCCATCTTCAAGAAGTTTATTTTGTCCTGAAAGATAGCCCGTCACGTTTCGGATAGCGTCACCAATAAACGAGAGCACACCGCTTACAAGTTGCATGGCATCCTTAAATCCCTTACCGTCAGCGGAACCACGTTTGAACGTGTCGGCAATTCCCTTGATAAGGTCTGCGACGCCGGGCGCGACAGCCACAATGCCCGGAAGAATCTCCTTCATGAGAGACATCATCGACGGGAGAAGTTCCGTTATCGACGGGAGAATATCGACGAACGCCTGACCCAAGTCCACGAGAAACTTCTGGAATGTCGGGTCAGCGACCATCTCGGCAAGCGCAGCACCGATGAGCGGTGCGAGTTTCTCAAGCGCGGGCATAAGTGCCGTGCCAATGACCTCTTGAAAGTTTGTAAACATCTGTTGAATACGCGCAAGAGGTGATGCTGCAGCCTCGGCCATGCCTGCATATTTTGCGTCGAGCTGGTCAATCAAATAAGCATTCGCGGCAAGTTCATCACCGGTAGCGAGAATGGCGTTGTAAGCCTGTTCCTGTGCATCAGTAAAGACAATGTTCTGCTTTCTCAGTTTCGAGAGAGCAGTCTCAGAATCTCCGGCAATCTTTATGAAACTGTTTCCGATGGATTCAATATCCTTACCGGTTCCAGCAGCAACATCCGCCGTAACCTCAACCAAACGCTGAATACCTTTGACGCCAAGTCCAGCGAGGGATGGAACCGCGAGGAAAGTCTTTTCCATCGATAGCAAGAGTTCATCATCTATGCCGATGAGTTCGCCCAAAGTCTGAGCGTGAATCTTTAGCGCATTTGTAGCCTTCTGAATGTCTTTGTCGGTGTTACCGAATACGCCTGCGTTCTTTGCCGCCTGATCGAGAGCCTTTCCGACCTTGAAAGACTCGTCAGCCGCGCGGAGAGAGGACACGGCGAACGCACCAGCAGCGATACCGCCCGCAACAAACGCGCCCGCTAGCAACGTGCCAGCATTACGCGCAAAACCGCCGAGACGGTCAAGCCCCGTCTGAGCATCACGAATACCGCTCGGGTCAAACTTAGAAACAATAGGGAGGCGTAAAGGCATTAGACGTTCTCCAATTCCACGTTCACGCGGTCAGTCCACTTCTCAACCAAAGACTCCGCGAGACGGTAAATCGTGGCCTTGAAAGGCATAAAGGCACGGTACACATAACGTCCACCCTTATCCCATCCCGGCACACGGAGATTCAGCATTCCGACGAACCACGGGCCACGCGCATCCGTAGGGGAACCGTTCGAGTTCTTATAGCCCGCAAACTCAGCAATATACATACCGCGCGACGTTCGGCCCGCATCGACGTTGATTGTTACCAAGTCGCCCCACCCGAAGCGTTGTCTACCGGGACGCGTTGAAATGCTGGCTTTGACGTTGCCCCACTTCGTATTTCCGTTATGGTTTGTCATGCCCGACAATGGGGCACCGTTTTGGTTAGCTGTTGCCGCGATATCGCGGGCAGTACCGCCAATACCGGAACGCATACTGCGCCCTAGATCGTTAAGCAGTTCTTTGTCTACCTTGCGGAGAATACGCGCAACTTTTGCCATGTCTTGCGCATTGACTTCTGCTCGAAACGAAACTGCCATGAGGCAAGTCTACTGACCGCCCGCGTTTCGGGCACGAGACACAGCGACGAGGTAGCGTTGCATAGTCCACAACATCCGCGGCTCAAGTTGCATCAGTTCGCGCGGTGAAAGGTGGTATTCGTGAGCGAGTTGGGCCATCATCCAATGCAGCGAATGGCCCAACGGTTCTATTTTTTTGCGTCGCCCTCACGCACAATCTGAATGCTCTCAACCCATGCCTCGAAGTCAAGTTCAGTAGCCTTTGTGCGCTTCTCGACTGAGTAAGCCAGGAAGAAAAGGTGAGTGAGTTTCGGCGTCGCCAAACCCGCCACGCTCATGTCGAAGTGTGCTTCGAAACGCATCAAATCGACAGCGAGCGCACTAACGGTTTTCGTCGTGCCGTCGGCGTAGACGATTTCAAGTTGAATAGGATCCATGACCCTACTCTAATACTTAGACAGTGCCTCGCGTAAATGCGCCGGCGGCAGCCCACGTCGTGGAGAACGTCAGCAGGTCGCCGGTGCTGCCCGCGACGGGGTTATAACTCGACAAGACCACGGGGCACGTCCAGCGCGGATTACTCGCGGAAATGGCGGTGCCATTCGGTGCGATGATAACGGTACCCACAGCACCCCATGCGCTTGACAGCGTGGCATCAACCGACGAAGCGAAGTCTTGGTGCCAATCGAGCTTCACGGAACCATCCTTGAGTCCCGCGACGCGCGAACGCCATCCAGCGGTGCCGAAGGCAGTCGTTTCGATCTCGTCCGCGCTCTGGCTAATTTCAACGCTGGCGATATGGTCAGAAAAATCCACGCCGTTCACGGTGATGTACGCGTTGGTGAACACTAACTTGGCCATTTTGTTTTCTCCTAGTTTCCGTAAACGGTTACAGTAAAGTCAGCAGCCAAATAATTGACTTCTCCAATGGTAAGGCTACCGACGCTAGACATAGCCTCAACACGCACGTCATAGCAAGAACCGCCCAAAGTCTTATCAGACTCGATAGCGTTCTTGATTGCGCCGTCTCCAGGCGAAATGTAGCCGTCGAGAATGCGCTGAGCCGTCCGTTCCGATGCACGTCCAACGATGAGGGTCACCATGAATGAATATGTCGTGAGTCCGCCGCGCAGGGCACCGTCGTAGGCAACCGACTGCAAAGCCACGACAGCCTGTGGCGGGTTCACTTGATCCGGTATTGTCTCCGCGACGCGTAGCCCTCGAATTGTTCCGAGGTTCGCGCCTAAGCCTTGACGAATCGCCGCGATACTCACGCGTACGTTACTTTCATGTATGGCGCTAGAAGGGCCTGCACGTCGGAGTCCACGCGACTCACGCGAATCGTGCCGAGGTCGCCCATGCCGAGAACGCCCAAAGGCGAGTCGAAACGCTTGAAGAGGCGTTGTGCCTGCAAGATACAGGCCATACGCACGTCGAGCGGAATAGCCGACCAGCCAAACACGCCCGTCACCTGAACCGTATTCGGGTGAAGCATCGGCACGACGTAATTACCGTACGGGAACACGTTATTGCCCACGGCCCGAATGCGAGTGAAAGGCTGAGCCAAACCGCCTACAATCCCGTTAGTTGGTTCGAGCTGGTAGTCACTCGCGCCCCATGTTGTATCCCACGAGTTATCGGTAGACGTTTTCAAGCTGGTGATAGATACCAGGTCGTCAATTTGCACGAGGTAAGAGTTGTCCGGCACGAACGTGCGCGTAGCCGTTGTGGAGTAGAACACACGCTGGCAGTAGGCATCGATTTCACGCGAAGCCGCCTCAATGCTGAGTTCAAGTAAAGAATCGTCCACGGCGTCACTAATGCGCAGCGCGTCCTTGACCTGCTGAATAGTGCAATAGCCGTTCGTAATCATGGCTCTATTTTAGCCGAGCGCGTATCGCCGTAGACGAGACACCCACCGTATACGGAAGAAAAACTAGAGCGATATTGCGCTTCTCCAAATATTCGCGCGTAACCCCGATTTGTTTCAGGTAGTCGCGCCCCATCCAATCGGAACCGACCACGAGCAAGTCCGGCATCACCTCATCTATGAGAGGTTTACAATCCTCGTTGCCTTTGTTGATCAGCACTTCATCAACCCACCGGATAGAACGCAACATCTCCAAACGCTCAACGAGCGTCATCACCGGATACTTGCCCTTATAGCGTCGTATGAAGTCATCCGTGTTCACGCCTACGGAGACGTGCGCCCGTGCGCCACCGAGTTCCACGCACCGTTCCAACAGCGCGACGTGACCAGGATGTATCAAGTCGAAGGTGCCGATAGTTAAAACTTTCACCGCCACGTCCCTTTCCATTTGCGGAAGTATTGATTCTCGAGCACAAGATTCATGCGCCCAAACTTTTCGCCCATATGTCCGTCAGCGTCGGTTAGATCGGGAAAGAGCACCGGAACGCCACCCGCTTTGTCCGCATAGTCGCGCGTCCACATAATCTCATTCGCAATACTGCCCATTTTAGAATCTACTAACGGCCAACCCACGAGCCTGTCCAGCACTTTGCGCTCATATACGCCCATATAAGAGCCGTACACGCTCGGGTCGCCTAAGAGTGCCACCGAGCCAGGAAACTCGTCTAAACGCCCCCAGAAGCCTTTAGAGAGCACCTCGGCGGAGTCTTGGAGGAACAGGAAGCGTTCTAGCGTTGTATTGCGATAAACCCATTCGATTTTGCCAAGCTCAAAACCACGTTCAAGCGACACGACAAGAACATCACGGCCCGCAAGACTTTGGAGGCATTGTGTTAGCCATGGCTCGCGCCCTGGCGCAGTAGCGACAACCGTTGTTAGTCCCATGAGAGATCTCGACGGGTAGCCAAGTCCCATTCTCCACCGGTCAGAATCTCCGCCGTAGCCCGCGCCTCATATGTCGCCTGATTCGCTTTGAATGTCTTGTAGTTCAGAATGTCGAAGCCGGATTCGAGCGTTGAAGAATTGTCATGATGAACCTTTGCCGGAATGTTTTCGAGTTCCACGTCGTGCGCGAGTGCGCGGCGTTCCATATCCGTGTCCTCGAAGTACGCGGGGTGCATGAGTTCGGTGAATAGCCCGACCTTCTGCACCACATCCTCACCGATGGCAAACGCCGCCCACTTCGGTTGCACGTCCATGAATTGCAATGCGTCCGAACGCAAAGAACCCGCCATTGTTTCAAGTGCACCCGGCTCGAACATCACATCGTCGTTCACAATCAACCAGGAAGGCGCAAACGGTGAGCACTTTATTGCGAGGTTCCACGATCCGGCGACGCCGAGATTCTGCGGCAGTTGAATGTGGAAAATGCGCTGGACACTATCGGGCTTTACCGGTTCCCACCCGTCCGGCTTGTTATCGATAATCATTAAGTCTTGCACCGGGTAATCGATGCTCGCCAGCATCCGGTCACAAAGGTCATGCCGCGTCAGAGTAGGAACCGCGAGAAGGGGAATCATGCAAACACGCCTTTCCAAAATGGCAGCCACTTATCGTTGAAAACTTTATCAGCGTCGAAGTCTTGCGCGAAGACTATTGACTTTTCAGACACGCCCCGATTTTGGTAGGCGAGTTCGAGTGCGCCCACAATCGAAGAAATATTCGGAACCTGCGAAACGGCTTTTAGTTGCTCGTTCCACCACGGTTGCCCTTCTACGAGGTAGCAGTCCTCCGAAACCAGGTCGGGCGACGCCGCCCATGAGGACGTGATAACGCGCGTCCCACACGCCTGAGCCTCAAGGCTCGTGAGTCCGAAGCCTTCGCCCATGTTGGCATGAAGCAACACATCGAACGCGGAGTAAATCGCCGCCATATCCGCATCAGAATACCCAAGGCGGTGTTGCACCGGATCAGGGAACACAACCGCGCCAGGTTCTAGCCCAAACGCCTGAGCGAGCATCGGCAAAGTGAAACCGCCCATAACCGGAGACGGGTCGGCATGAACGTACAGCACCGCGTCGGGCCGAGTCTGGCGGAACAACGCAAACGCCGCGAAGTTCTCCGCGAAGCTCTTACGGTGCACCATGCCGTTCGCCTTATTCGCGCTCACCATGCCGACCAAGTACGCGTCTTGGTTCTTGCCCAAAATGTATTCGCGCCCCGTCACGTCCACGAGGCTCATGTGTTCCGTGCGCTTGTAGTTATGTACATCAATGGCATGGGGAATGTACACGGATTCAATACCCGCCTTTTCGAGCTGTCGCTGACCATGCGGAGACATAGTGACCGAAGTGACGTTAGGTCGGCGCAAAAACGACGCCACAGGCACGGGAAGCGAAACGTGATCGAGAGGCACCCACGACACAATCGGGATATCCTTCTGCCCAATACGAAACGTGTTCGCCATTTGCTCAAACACCCACACGTCGTACAACGTCATAAGAACCGTCTCGCGGTCATGCGTATTGTCGAAGTGCTGGAACCATCCCGGGATTACATCGGCGGAATACGGGTGAAAACCTTTGGGGTAATGAGGTATGTGGTGTTTGCCAACTTTGACCGTGCCAATGTTGCCCTCGAGTCCATAATTGCTCAGGCTCGCGCACTTTATCCCGTGGCGTAAAGCACGTTCGAGAAACTGTGCGCCCTGTGTCCCGTAGCCGGTAGGAATCCCCGGTGAGTTACTTGCGAGAGCTATTGCGCCATTGACCTGCTCGTAAACCTTTCCCATAGGTCAAGCCTACACAAAGAAATCCCCCCGCCCGAGAGCGAGGGGATTTCTTATTGCCACTTAGGAAGTGGTGAGGTACTTCACCGCACCGCTGGACGCGAGTCCGGCAGCGAAGCGGAGGCTCGCGCGGTATGCGGTCACGTCCTGGTCGAAGTATGCATCCTGCGAGGTTGCAACCGAAACCGGCGTGTGCGTGACCTTGACGGCGCGGAAATCGCCAAAGATGATTGATTTCACGCCACTTCCCACAGCCGACATCGACGGGTTCTCAAGAATCGGGAATCCGGCAAACGTGTCAGGAACACCCTGACCGACTGCGTACAGGTAGTTTCCGGCGGTGTCCTTCAACTTGCGAATAGCGCCGATGGTCGAACCGGCTGCCATGTACGCACCGTTCGGACGGTAACCGCCGTCAATGCTGTACGCAAGCATGATCAGGTCATCGGCCTGAAGCGTTGCCGAACCAGACGCGACACCCGAACCAGCGGCGGCAAGAACCGTCGTAGTCGCGGTAGCGTTGGCCCACGTTCCGATTGCAACACCAAACTGCTCGGCAATACTTCCGGAAATGTCGAACCCGGCGTCATCGAGAAGCTCGTTGGCGATGAGTGCGAGCGCGGCACCCTTGACAGGGGACAGCAACAGCGAGGTGAAGGTCGGTTCACTCTGCGAGATAGCCGAACCAGCCGTAACGGAAGCAATGGTCGAGTAAGCCGACATAACCGGGATGCGAAGGTCGTTGCCCGAGTTGCGAACAATCACGTCAGCAGCGGTCAGCCACGGGCCGACCTTCTTCGCGATCATGAAGAGCTGGTCGTAGAACGAAACCGGCACCGTGTCAGAAGAGTTTACGAGCGTAGCGCGTGACTCGAACGTGTGCGAACGAATCTCGCCGTGAGCAAGTGCACGGAAGATGTCGGCCTCAGAACGAGCCTCGACAGTCTGCGGAACGAAAGCACCGGCAGCCTGTTCAGCTTCGGCACGACGCACCTCGGTGCGCTCAGCAACAGCGATTGAACGCTGTGCATCCTCAATAGCCGACTCGATGCGGTCAATGGTTTGGTTTTCTTCAGCGGTCAGGCCACGCTTCTCAGCCTCGGCAGCGTCAATGATGCTGCGAATCTGGTGAACGAGGTTCGCCTTGACCTCTGACTGTGACTTGATGAAATCGCTCATCATATTCTCCAATCAAAAAAGGTTTTAGGGGAATGGCCGAGCTAACTCTGAACCGTGACCGCGCTGACGCTGAATCACTAAAAAGAATACGCAGTAAGGAATTAGCGCAAGAAAAGACACGCCGAAAAGCAAGACGCCCGAGTCCAGCACCCGAGCGTTATGCGTATAAAGGCTAACTAGAAGCGTTCGAGAAGGTCAAGTTTCTTTTTCTTGAGTGCAAGCAAGTCCAGGTCACCCACGATCTCGTCAGCCTCATCCGCTGGTGCTAGCCGGTCAAGAACCTGCTCAAGTAGGCGGCGGTCATCCGTGGTGAGACTCTCCGCGCCCTCTTCGATACGCGTGAGAACATCCTGTAGCGCGTCCGCATCCACCTCAGCACGTTGTGCAACCTTATCGAGTGCGCGAACGCTCACCGTGCCACCCGTGGCGGCGTAAGCGGGCCATGCGACAACGCTCACCTCGTGCAAGCGAACAGACTTGAGTGTGCGCGTCGAACCATCCTGCGACCAAGAATCACCGCCCGACGGAACCGAGAACCCGAACGACATTGCGTCTACAATTCCCTTTGAAATGAGTTCCCGTGCGTCACGCCCGGCGGTGGTTTCGGGAAGAATAGCCGTGACCTTAAGCCCGCGCTCGTCCTCAATGAGAGAAAGTGTGCCGGATCGTGTCGAAGCGAGCACCGCGCCAGAATCGTGGTTCCATAACATCTTCACGTCATTGCGCGAACGCAGCGAACGCTTGAAAGCACCCGGCGCGATAATCTCCGTGAAAGGCAACGGTTCGCTCGGTGAGTTGAAAAGCGCGGCATAGCCGGTGAACGTGTTGCCGTCACCCTCAGCGCGAAGCTCAATCGTTGTCGTAAACTCGCGCGTCTCAATCTTGCCCATATCAGCAATTCTACCTTTACGGTATGCCGACGCCTCCTCGACTCCCTGCGCGTCAAGATTTTCCGGATCGACAGCCTCAATGCCGAGTTCGTCATAGTACGCCAGCGTTTGCGGGTCATTCTCGACAGCCACGGTCACGTTATACGTTTTCAGCAATTCCTCCGCCGTGGCTTTTTTGTACTCGGAGGAGTCTGCCGTGCTCGACGGGTTCATGATGAGGCGCGAATAGGTGATATCCAAGTCCGCGAGCTGTTGCACCGTTGCATCACGCTCGGATTCTGGACGCCCCGTGACAATGAACAATGCGCCAGGCTGATCTTGTAAGAACATCCACACCGAATCGTCCCGTGCGCCGTCTTGAATGAGAGTTCCGTCAATGTCGGAGATTTTCACCGTAGGCCCGTCAGCGTTGCGCGTTTCCGCCTCAATCCGCGCCAACAGTCTGTCTGCGTAATCTTTCGTGCGCATTGCGCCATCCTTTCCACCTTGAGAACCCCATAACGCGTGAGCGACAACGCCCGGCGACGGGTAGCCATCCGCGCCCGGTTCCGCGTCAGGTGCGTCCAAGTCCACCATGTGCCGCGCAATCCAAGCCGAAATTCGTTGCCACTTGTCTGCCGAAACTTCGCCGGAAGCCATAAGACGCGCTTCGCGCACCGTGCCAGCGGTTACGCCGTCGCCCGCCAAACCCTCTTCGTACCAGGTCACGCCCTGCTCGGCAGCGTCACGCATGAATTGCGGGGCCGAAAGGTCAGGCATGGCACGCTCACCAATGAAAGGTTCGTCGGTTGCGAGCGATATCGCCACCGCCTGCTTGATAGCATCACCTTTGGTTTTGTGGCAGCCGAAAACCTTGTCAGCCGGATCAACGACAGCCCAGCCCGCACAATCGGGGTTATTTTGCGTAATTGAGTAAGGCATTTAGGACTCCGCGATGTAAGTGCCGTTTATGTAAATCTTAGAAACCGTGGTCAGGTTGTACCCCGGTGCGCCCTGCGTGAGCTGGTTCTCGATAATGGGCTTCGGGCTTGCCGTCGCGCCCACCAGAAAATGGAGGTCAAGCGTTTTAGAAGTGTTGGTGTAGTCCACGTTCAGCACAATGTGGTTAGCGTCATCCGCTGGCACACTTGGGTCGCGCCAAATCCAGCCGGGAAAATGTGCGCCCGGAAGAAGCGGCGCAACAGGTAGTTCACTCTTGAATTGCCCCGTACCAAACGCCGTGACCGTAGTCATGTCAATTTGTATTTGAAACGTCACCATTTGCCCGTGCTTGATATACCACGAGTTATACGACGGGTATGCGGTGCCGGAACCTGTAAACGTAAGTCCCGTTGCCGAGAATACGGGCGAATATTGCACCGCGATAGGACTCGGCCCCGACGCACCAGCGACTGTTACCGTTGCCGCGTCTTGCCCCGTGACATTGACAACGGCCTCAGTAGTAGACGCCGTGACAACCGCCGTAGACATGGAGACTGTGACATTCGTCACCGCGTGACCTCCGCGTAAACAACGAATGAGCCTTCAACGAGTCGAGTGACATAGCCCGCGCCCGAAACAAGTTCGAGATCGTAAACATACTGCCCCGCTTCAATCGCGCTTGTGGCTGTTGCAACCGCGCTGAGAGCAATTGTGCCCGCTGTACCGCCGAGCGTAATGCCTGTGCCGTTTACGAGGGAAAGAACGGTAGCCGTGCTCTCGGCGTACTGTCGCACCTGCATACGGGCCGAATAGCCGGTGACGTTTACCGCTGAACCGGCAACAGTCCACGTTAGTTGATAGTCGAAGTTCGCGCCCTGCCAGCAATCAAGGTCAAGATATCCCGGTGCCTGCATTAGTTCCCCCCTGGATAAACACTCGTCGGGTTCTCCGGGTCAATCATGGCCACTTGTTGCAACTGAGCCGAAGGCAATCCGGTATGGATAATGTCGAGTCCGAGAAGCTTCGCCACCGATGCCGGATCGTAACCAACCGACACGAGTTGCTGAGCCATAGCGACGCGTTCTTTGTCGCCCGAAAGCGGCGCGGCGTCAATGTTTACCTGAGCCAAAGGCACACGAGGCTTATCGGCTGAAACATCATCGACTCGGCGCATATTCTCAACGCGGCGAACATCGTTAATACTCATCCAGCCCGCCTGTAGGGCTGACGAATAGGCTTGCGTTCTTGCCGCCAAGTCGGCCCGCACGAGAGCGTCCATGTTGAAACGAATAAACGCCGTTTCACCGCCCGGCGTACGAGACATGAGTTTGCTAAAAGCGTTTTCAATCTTTGCCACGAGAGGACGCAAAGACATAGCCACGAATTGCAAGCCCTGTTGCTCGACGCTTGAGTAAGACATACCGCTATCGGTTACGCCGAGAAGATACGGCGGAATACTAAACGCGCGGGCCACATCAAGCACGGCAAACTTGCGTTGTTCGATTAGCCCCGCCTTGTCAGGGTCAATACCCGTGCTCTTCCATTGTGCGCCACCCGTAAGAACGCCCGTCTTTGCGGAACGACGCCAACCGCCGTGCCGACGATCAACACCGGCAGCCAACTGCTCGGCCTGCTCTTGCGTGAGATTCTGAGGCACCTCGATAATTCCAGCCATGTTCACGCC
>Ga0214917_10007016_pt1 | contig 11524 bp, 9 predicted proteins | sample LL_1208_BB_MetaG_FD_177983 | JGI IMG/M metagenome (GOLD analysis project Ga0214917, IMG submission 177983) | Freshwater microbial communities from Lake Lanier, Atlanta, Georgia, United States - LL_1208_BB | ecosystem: Environmental > Aquatic > Freshwater > Lake | place: USA: Georgia | collected...
GGCCAAACCTGCGCCATGGTAGGCCCTGCAATGGTCCCCAACAACAGGACCATGAGCAGGTTGAAAAGACGCTTTTTCATCTCGATCACCACAGAAGTTTTGGGAGGGCCATCCGATGCGTGACGCTGCTTCCTTTAGGATGCCCAAGGGCGCAGTTCGAATCATGACGCTACAGTACATCCTTTCAGAAAATTGACGATGTAGTCAAAGCCCCCGCTTTAGTGCCTTGATTTAAACAAGGCGTAGCCAAATCAGCGGGAATTTTATGCGAGCAACATGCCTAGAACGATTCCAAGCACGATTGCGGTAATGACAGAGCGCTCCATCAAGCATAACAAGCAGAGCATCAATAGTGCACATCCACCCAGCCCTACGATGAGCGCCGCAAGCAAATCAAGCTATCCGCGGCCTTCCGCGAGCCTTATCGCAGTACAGATGAAAGATCCCCGATGCATCGCGAAATTTATCCTTGTTCACCCGTCTTTCGACTGGTACGATGGAAGAAACGAGTAGGGCTTCATGCGCGTCAAACTGGGAGCCTCATCGCGATCAGAAAATTAAAACTGGAGAGCCAGTAATGTCAGCATCATTGCTTAAAAAACTATTCACTCTTACGCTTATAACAGTAAGTGCTTACACCAATACCACGCTGGCACAGCAAAAAACGCTCAGGGTCGCGATGCATGCTGACGTTAGGACGATTGATCCATTCTGGACAACACAAACAATTGCCGGTATTCACGGCATGATGGTTTACGACACCCTTTTTGCGATGGACTTCAACTTGAAGCCTCAACCTCAGATGGTTGATAAGTTTTCAATGAGTGCTGACCGGAAAACATATACTTTTATACTCAGAGATGGCTTGAAGTTTCACGATGGAACCCCTGTTCGCTCCAAAGACGTAGTTGCATCCATGAATCGATGGGGAAAGCGAGACGGCGCCGGGAAAAAACTCTTTTCATACACCGCTTCCCTATCAGCTAAAGACGACAAAACCTTTGTTTGGGTACTGAAAGAACCATACGGGCAGCTAATTGAAACGCTCGGTAAAGTTGGAACAAGTATTCCATTCATCATGCGGGAAAAAGAGGCTTTGGTCGATGCGTTTCAGCAGATCACTGAGGTCGTAGGATCTGGTCCCTTCGTGTTTAAAAAGGACGAATGGGTGCCAGGCAGCAAAACCGTTTACTTAAAGAACCCGGATTATGTGCCACGCAAAGAGCCCGCTTCCGGACATGCTGGAGGTAAAGTCGTCAACGTCGATCGTGTAGAGTTCATTTGGCTTGCCGATCCACAGACCGCTCAATCAGCACTAGTTGCGGGTGAAATTGATTTTCTTGAGAATCCTGCCGTCGACTTTTTGCAAATTCTCAAAGCAACGCCTGGTATAAAGCTTGATTCTCATCCAGCAGCGGGCAACATGGGAATCATTCAAATGAATCACCTTCATCCCCCATTTAATAGCGTCAAAGCTCGACAAGCCCTTCTCTATCTTCTCTCTAACGCAGACTACTTGAACACCATCGCCTCGGATAAATCGCTTCAAACGCTTTGTTTTTCGTTTTTTGGTTGTGGGACGCCCATGGAGACTGATGCCGGGAGCGAGCCTTATAAAGGTTCCAAAGACATCTCCAAGGCACAACAACTTTTTAAAGAAGCTGGATACAAAGGCGAACCAATAACGATTTTGCATGCGACTGACCATCAATACATTAACCCAGCGAACTTGGTGATGATTCAACAATTGCGCAAAGCGGGATTTCTCAAACTCGATGTTCAGGCAATGGATTGGGGGACCGTTGTAACGAGACGTGCAAAAAAAGAAGCGCCTGCCCAAGGCGGATGGAACATTTTCATTACTGGAACAACAGTTCTAAATTCTGCTAGCCCAATTACCCACACGTCAATCGGCATGGGATGCGATAAAGCTTGGTTTGGTTGGCCCTGCGATGCTGCATTCGAGGAGCTTAGGAATCAATGGGCATTTGCAAGTGATGATGCCGCGCGGAAAAAGATTGCCGTTGAACTTTCAAAACGTGCCTATGACCTCGTGCCATACATCTCTTTTGCTCAGTGGAGAAATCCCGTTGCATATCGCTCCGATAAGATCAGCGGCGTCTTGCTGGTACCCTCAATACCGGTTCTTTGGAACATTGAAAAGAAATAAGCCTGAATGCCGCTGACAAGGGTGTCGTGTATGTCAAAGCGTTACCAACTGAGGTAGTCTTCATTGGGACTCCTCGATTTTTGAGACTCAGGTTGCCGTAACCTAAGTAGCCAATTTTTTGATCAACTACATCGTCAAACGACTCATTGCTACGATTCCAGTGATGGCAATCGTGGCTCTGTTTGTCTTTTTTCTACTCCATCTAACTCCGGGCGATCCGGCTGCAGTGATCGCGGGAGACGATGCTGGTCCTGCAGAAATAGAGGGTGTTAGGCAAAAACTTGGCCTTGATCGACCAGTCTACGAACAGTTCGCCATCTATGTTTCGAACTTAGCAAAGGGCGATTTAGGGACATCGATTTTTTCGAATATGCCCGTGCTCCAGCTTGTCAAACAACGGCTCGAACCAACCCTTGTGCTTGCGGTTACAACGCTGACTCTGGCCGTACTGATTGCAATTCCAATGGGCGTTATTGCCGCTTGGAAAGTTCGATCATGGATAGATCGATTTATTATGGGACTTTCAGTCCTTGGATTTGCAGTACCCGTCTTCGTCTTGGGCTATGTTCTTATCTACATCTTTTCTATTGAACTACGATGGTTCCCTGTGCAAGGCTATAAACCGCTGGCTCATGGTGCTCTTGACACTCTACGTTCTGTCGCTCTTCCATCTTTAGCTTTGGCACTTGTGTACACCGCTCTCATCGCTAGGATGACGAGGGCAAGCATGATCGAGGTTCTCTCTGAGGATTACATTCGGACTGCTAGGGCGAAAGGTGCTTCCCAATATGCTGTACTTCTCAGACATGCGCTTAAAAATGCCGCGGTCCCAATCGTGACAGTAATTGGCCTAGGTTTTACCCTCTTAATTTCAGGCGTCGTCATTACTGAAACAGTTTTCAACATTCCAGGTCTTGGACGGTTGACGGTTGACGCCATTCTTAAGCGTGATTATCCAATCATTCAAGGATTGATCATTCTGTTTGCAGCCGTGAAGGTTTTGGTCAATTTATGCATTGATATTAGTTATGCATTTTTTGATCCACGAATCCGCTACGGTCAATGAAAGTCTTTCGGCTAAGCGCCTTCTCTCAACCCACAATTCTAGCGGGAATTATCATTATTTTGACATTCGTTTTAACCGCTTGTCTTGCTCCGTTGATTGCTGGAGACCCGCTAAGTTTCGATCCGTTAAATAGGCTAAAGAAACCCTCCGAATCATTTCTTTTCGGAACAGACCAACTTGGCCGAGACCTTTACAGCCGAGTCGTTTACGGCACTCGCGTTTCATTGATTGTGGGCCTCAGCGTTGCACTTATAGCCACAACGATTGGGCTCGTACTAGGGATCGTTTGTGGATATCTGGAAAGAGTGGACGCGATCATTATGAGGGTGATGGATGGGATGATGGCAATACCGTCAATTTTACTCGCAATAGCACTTATCACATTAATGAAGGCTAGCTTACTGATCGTAATTGTAGCAATCGCAATACCGGAAATTCCGCGTGTGGTTCGCCTCGTACGAAGTGTCGTGCTTAGCGTAAAGACCCTCCCCTACATTGAGGCTGCAATAGCAAGCGGCACTAAGACGAAGCGACTGATGATTCGTCATATTCTTCCGAGCACCGTTCCACCGCTAATCGTGCAAGCAACTTATGTTTGCGCGTCCGCAATTCTCACTGAAGCTGGTTTGTCCTTTCTAGGTGCTGGGACTCCGCCAGAAATACCGAGTTGGGGAAATCTAATTTCGGGTGGAAGGGCATTTTTCCAAATATCACCTTGGATTATTTTTTTTCCCGGACTCATGCTTGCCATCACAGTTTTAGCAATCAATTTGATTGGGGACGGGATGAGAGACTCGCTAGATCCGCGGATCGCCAAGAGGCTCTAGTAGGCAAGATCCTAATTCCATGGAATCCCTATCTATCACGCCAACGAGCCCGCAAATGACAGTCCCCATTTTGAGGGTCGACCGACTCAGTACGGAGTTCTACACGCCGATCGGAAATGTTTGCGCGGTTAACAAACTATCGCTGCACCTTCAGCAGAAAGAGACGCTTTGTCTCGTTGGTGAATCGGGTTGCGGAAAGAGCGTGACCGCTTTATCTCTGATGCGTCTTATTCCCGAAAAGCAAGGTGCCATCACAAGCGGTAGCATTCACTTCGAGGACAAAGACCTCGCTGTTGCAAGCGAATCTACGATGCGTCGGATTCGCGGTAATAAGATTTCGATGATTTTTCAGGAACCAATGACATCACTCAACCCCGTGGTCACGATTGGCGATCAGGTTAGCGAATCCCTAAGAATTCATCAAAAACTCAGCTCTCGCCAAGCCACAAAAATTGCAACAGAAATGCTAGCGCTTGTAAGAATAGCGGATCCTGCAAGGCGAGCATTGGAATATCCACACCAACTGTCGGGCGGAATGCGGCAGCGCGTCATGATAGCAATAGCGCTTGCCTGCGAACCTAGCGTCTTGATTGCTGATGAGCCAACGACGGCTTTAGACGTCACAATTCAAGCACAAATACTAGAACTCATACTAGAACTCAAAGAATCAGTAAACACTTCAGTACTTCTCATCACCCATGACCTTGGCGTCGTTGCCGAAGTAGGACAGCGAATTGCGGTCATGTATGCCGGAAGAAAGGTTGAGGAAGGCCCTGTAAACGATGTTTTTCATCAACCGTTTCACCCTTACACTCAAGGATTGCTTCAATCCATTCCTCGCCGCGGCTCCTCAAACAGGTTAGGACCGAGCCGAGGGCAATTGCCGGAAATACCTGGTTTCGTACCGTCAATTCGAGAAGCTTCAGTTGGATGTGCCTTTGCCGCACGGTGTAAAAAAGCTAGCCCACAGTGTGGTACTGCCGCTCCAGAACTGATGGCTCAAAGTGCTGAACGAGCCGTTGCGTGTTGGCATCCGAATTTCGACTAGGGGCCAAGCATGTTTGATGCAGTTATAGAAGTTAATGATCTAAAAAAGTATTTTCCAATCCAACGAAACCTGTTTACAAAGGCGACTCATGCAGTGCATGCGGTCGATGGCGTAACCTTTTCAATTAGAGAGGGAGAAACCTTATGTCTTGTCGGAGAATCCGGTTGCGGTAAGTCCACAGCCGCTCGAACGGTACTGCGACTGCTAGAACCCACCTCTGGAACCATTAAGCTCAAAGGAAAGGACATATCAACGCTCGGGCAGCAGCAACTTTGGCCACATCGCCAACATATGCAGATGGTGTTCCAAGATCCCTACGCATCATTGAATCCGAGGCTCACTGCAGAATCTATCATTTCGGAACCGCTCACAAACTACTTCGAGATACCTTCAGACAAACTCAGAGAACAGGTTAGAACGCTCTTAGAAAAGGTTGGGTTGAGGGCGGATTCGATCCAAAATTTTCCACATGAATTTTCAGGTGGACAACGACAACGCTTAGGACTTGCAAGAGCCTTAGCATTAAACCCCAGCCTAATTGTGGCTGACGAACCGGTCTCTGCGCTCGATGTCTCAGTGCAGGCACAAGTGATTAATCTGATGGTCAAGTTACAAGACGAAATGAAACTTGCATATTTGTTCGTCTCACATGACTTAGCAGTTGTCGAACACATTGGGCATCGAGTTGCTGTGATGTACTTAGGCCGAATCGTGGAGTTAGCGGCAACAGCGGATCTATTTGATTCACCTCTTCACCCGTATTCGCAGGCCTTGCTCGATGCGGCGCCTGAAGCGAAAGTTGGAGCAAAACGGGTGAGAAAAATCCTACAGGGCGATGTACCAAGTCCAATCAACCGGCCCACTGGTTGCCACTTTCATACCCGGTGCCCTCACGCAATGCCTCGGTGCCAAACTGATTCCCCGGCTTTGAGTAAGGTCGAGAACGATCGATGGGTAGCTTGTCATCTCGTTGCAAATACTTAAATGCACGTTAGTCTCATGCCGAATCATCTGATCATGTTTTGCTCGGACATTCACGCTAACTTGCTTCTCAATTGACCCGTTGAAAGGATTCTAAAAATGGCATCCCCTTCACCACGAATTGCAGTGCTTGGATTTTCAATCGAATGCAATCGATTCTCACCGATAAGCACCTCAAGGGACTTTGGAAAACGTGGCGACATACGAGGTGATGAGATAGTTCGTCAAGCTCGCCTAGGTCCGTGCAGAATGACTCCCGACCTCCCAGGTTTTTTTTCTGAAATGGATGCCTCTGGTGAGTGGACTCCCGTTCCACTTCGCCAAATGATTGCTCAGCCTGGAGGGCCGGTTGAACAAGAATTCTTTGATGAATTTGTTCAAGAAATTGAAGAAGGACTTAGAGAAGCGTTGCCCGTGGACGGTGTCTTCATTGTTTCACATGGTGCTGCACTTACTACCGGCTCCGATGATCCAGATGGCGTTTTGTTTGAACGCATTAGAGCGATCGTCGGCCCCAATATTCCCATCGTTGGGACATTCGATCTTCACGCGAATGTCTCTCACAAAATGACCCAGAACCTGAACGGGTTTATCGGTTACCTTGAAAACCCGCACACAGATATCCGAGAGCGAGGTATAGAGGCAGCAAAACACCTGAGGGAGTTTCTGGCTGGTTGCAAAGGTGTGGTAGAGCTAGAGAAACTACCCCTCGTCCCACCATCTATCTCTTTACTAACTTCCGAAGGTCCGTACGCAAAAATCATTCAGGAAGGGCAAAGACTCGTGAGCGGCGACATTATGAATGTATCGGTAATGGCCGGTTTTGCGTTCTCTGATTGCACGAAAAATGGCTTTTCTGTTGTTGTTACTGCAAGAAACGGTAACAGAGCGCGAGCGCGCGAGGTCGCGAACTTGCTCAGCAGTCGGGCTTGGGCTATCAGAGAAGAATTTGACCGGCGCATGATGAGCATTGAAGATGCCGTTAAACGTGCGGTCACAGCTGGTGCAGACGAAGAGACGCCATCAATCCTGCTTGCTGACGTTGCGGACAATCCTGGTGGTGGTGGTCGCGGGAACACCACGTATTTGCTCGAGGCACTCATTACCGCAGGGGCAAGAGGTGTTGTCCTCGGGGTCTTTTATGACGCTGCTTTAGCGTACGAAGCTCATACGCTTGGCACTGGTGCGAAATTTAGTGCATCGATTAATCAAGATGAAGCCAGTGTCTTCTCGAAAAAACTAAAGTTGCAAGCCGAAGTTATAGCTCTTTCAGACGGAGAATTGACTGGGCGTAGAGGCGTTATACGTAACGTTAAAGTTTCACTTGGCAAGTCTGCGCTCCTCGATCTGGGGGGCATCAAGGTGGTTGTCATCACTAACAGACAGCAATGTATGGATCCCGCCCAATTAGAATTATTTGGTATAGATCTTGCATCGGTACGCACACTCGTAGTGAAAAGTCGCGGACACTTTCGTGCAGGTTTCGATGAGTTCTTTAGTTCGAACAGAATTTTTGAGGTTGATTGTCCGGGACTAACCTCACCAATGCTTGCAAACTTTCAATGGACACGTCTCCCGAGGCCAGTCTACCCTATCGATCAGCACGCGGTCTACCCGACGAGTTAAACAGCACAGTACCCAAGCTCTTGCCTTGCTCCTTTATGAGCCATTTCAAATTTGAGAGTCAAGGTTATTGGCCAGTTCTGGATAGTTGAATATGAAACTTTTTGCAGCCACGATTGCCACTGAAACGAACACCTTTTCCCCGCTACCGACTAGCCTTGAGAGCTTTCGCGAAGCGGTTTTTTACAGACCGGGCGAACATCCCAATGATGCCCCTCGCATGTGTACCGCGCCACTTTTCGTCGCCAGAAGACGCGCCGCGCGTGGCGACTTTGTCTTAATTGAGGGAAGCTGTTTTGCGGCAAGTCCAGCAGGTACAACCAGTAAACAAGCCTATGAGCAAATGCGAGAAGAAGTCCTTGCTCAAGTTAAGAACGCCCTACCTCTAGATGGGGTATTGCTAGGCCTCCATGGCGCAATGGTTGCGCACGGCTATGACGACGTAGAAGGTGATCTGATAGCGCAAGTTCGCGCGATTGTTGGAGATGCTTGTGTCATTGGAGTCGAGCACGACCCGCATTGCCACATGACCATCAAACGCCTTCAGCATTGTGATGTGATGATCTGTTACAAGGAATTTCCTCACACTGATGTAGCCGACCGCGCCGAAGAGTTGATTGACATTGTGATTCGTACGATTGATGGGGAAGTACGGCCCGTCATGTCTATGTTTGACTGCCGACAGATAGGAAGCTACCCGACGACACTTCCGCTTATGCGGGCATTTGTTGAGAGGATGAAATCGTTTGAAGGCCGTGATGGTATTCTTTCAGTTTCAGCCATTCACTGCTTTCCTTATGGAGACGTGGAAGACCTCGGTAGCAGGTTGCTGGTTGTAGCCGACGGAAGTAAAGCCAAAGCCGATGCGCTTGCGACGAAACTAGGCCTTGAATTCGTTGCTATGCGAGGTAAAACGACACCTGAATTTCTATCTGTACAAAACGGCGTCGATAAAGCACTTACGATTCGTCAAGGCCCGGTTGTACTCGCGGACCCTGCTGATAACGCTGGGGGCGGTGCGCCAAGCGATAATACAAACCTACTACGCACACTGATCGAAAACAAGGTGATAAGCGCATGCATAGGACCCATTTGGGATCCGATTGCTGTGAGGTTGTGTTTTGATGCCGGTATAGGCGCGACGATACCCTTGCGATTAGGGGGTAAGATCGGACCACAGTCTGACGCACCGATCGATGCAATCGTTGAAGTTATAGCTACTGTCGAAGATTGTTGGCAGAGTTTTGGTCCAACTCGAGTACCTCTTGGCGATTGTGTCTGCGTTCGTATCGATACGATAGACATCATAATTATCACGAAACGAACTCAGGCGCTTGGACTCGAACTATTCCGAAATTTGGGTGTTGAACCCACCGAACGTCATCTCGTTTGCGTGAAATCAACCAATCACTTTATGGCAGCCTTTGGTCCGATAGCATCAGAAGTGATCTACGTAGATAGCAATGGTCCTCTTCGACGAGATTACCGATCTATCCCGTACAAGAAAGTTAGGCGGCCCATTTGGCCTTTGGACGATCAAGTTGAGCCAAAACTTGTGTTCTAGATATACGTCGTACCTTTACATCAAACTCAGATGAGACAAAGATGACGACACTATTGTCCAGCGAAACTTTAGTACAAAAATCCGCAACCGAACTTCGAAGATTGATTGGCCGCAAGGAAATTTCTCCAATAGAACTGCTCGAAGCTTGCCTGATTCGAATCGAAGCTACAAACCCGGGTGTCAATGCGCTTGCGGCCACTTGCTTCGACCGTGCGATGACCGAAGCACGACTCGCAGAAGCAGCGGTTTTGAGTGGGGAGACTTTGGGACTTTTGCATGGACTGCCCATTGGAGTGAAGGATTTGCAAGATACTGCAGAAGTACTCACAACGCATGGTTCACCGCTATTTCGTACTCACACTCCAACTTATGACGCCGCCCAAGTCGCGCTTGTTCGCAAACATGGTGCAATTGTTACAGCGAAGACCAATGTTCCAGAATTCGGTGCGGGCGCAAATACTAAAAACACTGTTTGGGGCGCTACTGGAAATCCCTTCGACCCGTGCTTAATCGCTGGCGGATCCTCCGGTGGTTCTGCCTCTGCACTTGCGTGTGACATGCTTCCACTGTGCACCGGCTCTGATACAGGCGGATCTTTACGAATTCCCGCATCATTTTGCGGCGTTGTTGGGTTTAGGCCATCCCCCGGAATCGTACCGATGGATCAGCGCCAATTGGGATGGACTCCTATTTCTGTTTTAGGTCCCATGGGACGCACGGTAGAGGACACTCGACTGCTGTTTTCCGCCCAAGTCGGATTTGATAAGCGCGACCCGTTATCACGTTCGATTGATAGGTATAAATTGCTACAACCTCGTTCAATTGACCTGGCAGCGCTTAGGGTTGGGTACACGACCGATTTTGGCTCAAGTCCAGTTCACAGTGACATAAAAACACTAATGCGTGAACGGGTCAATTCAATAAGACGAAACTTCAGAAGCATCGATGAAGTAACGCTCAAGCTCGGCGATGTAGATCGATGTTTTGATGTCATCCGTGCTCTAAATTTTGTCGCTAAGCATCAGAACGCCTACCTTAAGAATCCTCTTGAACTTGGCGAGAATGTTAAAAGTAACTACGACATGGGTGCATCAATGTCACTCGCAGATGTTGCTTGGGCACAGGATGAACAGACAAAAATATTTAGGCGATTTCAAGCCTTATTCGATGACTTTGATTTGATCATTGCACCGACAGTACCTGTATCGCCCTTTCCTTGGAGACAAGATTATCTGGAAGAGATTGAGGGGATGCGCCTTAAGAATTACTATCACTGGTTGTCGCTCACGTACACTGTGACTCTAGCTACTAATCCGGCGATCTCTATTCCCTGTGGTGTTGACCAAAAAGGTCTGCCTTTTGGATTGCAGCTCATCGGTCCTTTTTGCGCCGACCAATTTTTACTTGACGCTGCGCAAGTGCTCGAAGCTTCCTTTCAAGTTACGCCTGAACTCGCCAGACCCAGGCCAGATACTAGCCACCTAAGTCAGTTCAGGGAAGACCTTCGGTCCATCGTTACCCATCCACCCGAAAAATTGCCATGAAGCAGGCGTTTTGAATTTTATACACTTATTTAGGCAATATCAAAAACATAAATTCTATTACTTTTAAAGGGTTACAAGTTACAATGATTTATAGGTCAGCATTTCATCTAAGAACATGGAAAGCTAGCGACAAGGCTCATTTTGCAGCTATAAGCGCAGACCCTTTAGTGATGGAATTCTTCCCGTCCGCACTTTCAACTCATGAAAGTGACGCTTTGGCCGATCGAATTGAAAGCCACTTTCGTAACTTCGGATGGGGTTTGTGGGCCCTGGAAACTGCTGATAGCCTGCCCTACAAAGCACGACTTTTCGAACTTTGTCACAGCGGGAAACCTCCACTGCTATATCTACAGGTAGACCTTTGTCGATGCGAAGGCAGGACGTCACTGGTGGTCACCTACGTGGGAAACCAGTAGAATGCCGCTAACCGGTTCGCACTAGTTTTTGCAACGAAGCTTGGTTTTGAGGCTTCTTAAGTCGTGGAATCTAAACGATGTTTTTGGTGGCGAATCAGGGACTCGAACCCCGGACCTGCGGATTATGATCGATTCCAACTCAAAATGTATTTAATATAATCAATAACTTATAGCGTTTTAGGCCGTTTGTGTAATAAAGTGTGCAATTGCCAATTCTACTTTTTCAACTCGAAGTCCGTTTTCATGTGGGGTTGAAAATCGGCTGATTCATCGACTTTCACTAAA
>Ga0214917_10007017_pt1 | contig 11524 bp, 7 predicted proteins | sample LL_1208_BB_MetaG_FD_177983 | JGI IMG/M metagenome (GOLD analysis project Ga0214917, IMG submission 177983) | Freshwater microbial communities from Lake Lanier, Atlanta, Georgia, United States - LL_1208_BB | ecosystem: Environmental > Aquatic > Freshwater > Lake | place: USA: Georgia | collected...
ACATAACTGCTTTGGTAGCCATCAACAATTACTGGGGCGACGGATGACGCGAGTACGGTTGTTGTCTCTACGCGCTCAGATAAGGCAATATTTGGTCTTTTGACCATTTCACTACTTCGGCTACATGCAAGTTCCATGGCTCTAAACTCTGGATCTTTGGAGAGTTTGAGTAAAAATTCGAAATATTCTCTTCCGATGGTTGTTCCCTCACCAATAATAACTACATTTTTTGCAATGGCTTCGATTTTGTTGCACATGTCTTCCCATGAATCGAAGGTGACTTTTAAACGGCCAAATTGTGCATCGGTTGCTTTGTTAATAGGGCCTGTATCCATTAATACTTCAACACCGTCGGGAAGGTTTTGAATGTCGTAAATCGTGCCGCCATTATAAGACCAAGGGTTGGGTTTAGGCTCGGCATGAGCATTGACCAAGCGTAAGTGAAGGACGCCACCTTTTTCTAGGAGAGTGACATCTTTTTTTGAGGGTGGTGCAAATCCCATAGACATCATAACTTGCGCTGCTGGGCCATTGATTGAATGACCTGTGTTATCTTTGGCCAAATCTCCTAATGCCTCATGCTCTACTTGAATTCGGCAATTAAATTCACTATGCCAAAAATCCCATTCGTCTCCCTTTTTAGTGAGTAGGATTTCGTTTGTACCTCTGTTGTTATATCCCGATGTTTGGGCAATTTTAATAGTTTCTGCGATGCACAGATCGTATACATGTTTAGGGATATATTTTAAGATTTCTGTATCGCTTAGTCCGATTTCTAGAATTTTTTGGTTGTTATTGTTAAACCATACCAAACGTCCACCTGGTACGATTTCTGTACCATTGACTTCCAGCTCGAGCTGAAACATTGTCGCTCCGGCTAAATCAATTGCTTTTTCGGCATAGATTTCGGTGCGGCAAGTATCTGTAATTACTTTTTTTAGCCTTAGTTTTAATGTGTCTAGATTGTCACATTCCGCTGCTTCAATTTTAATTGTGCCTCTTCCGCCACCGCCATAGCTGCTTTTTAGAAATATCGCTTCTCCATTGATGCTGCTTTCTTTATATTTTTTTTGCAGTTGATGTGCCAACTCGGTGACATAGTCTTCTAGGGATTGTGTGGGGGTGTCATGCGTTTCTAAAACAAAAAAATCTGATGTTTTGACATCTATTTTTTTGCAGTGATGTTTGTAGTCGATTTTAGTTCCGATTGTTTCCATGGATTCTGGAGATGCTCCGATCCATACGAAGCCAGATTGAATGGCTTCTCTTGCGATACTTGGGTCTTCTGCTTGCGCTGACCATGCACAGTAAAGTCCTGGGCCCGGTTTTGGATTTGTGGCATGTGGTCTGAGATCTGGACGACTTTCAAGTAATTTTAAATACTGTTGATGAACAAATTCTGGAGATTTCCAACTTCCGCCTTTGGGTATTGTAATGACACCATCGGTTTCACAAATGAGATGATGGGGTTTGCGGCCTTCTTGGACACATTGGATAATTTTAACTGATGGCCAAGCCTCTTTTAACTTTGAAATGGCCACATTATTGGCGTGCTTGGATTGATTATAAATAATGATGGTTTCTACTGGGCATTCTTTTGTGGCGTATGGTGAGACATAAATTGTTTTGTCCCCAATTATGAATGATAGAATTTTGTTCATTGTACCCCTCTTTGTGATGATTGATTTGTACGCTACTTTGAAAATTGAAGTAGGCTATTCTCGCCTAAAACGGATTCAATTTCAATGTTATTGCTGTTTTCTTGTAATTTTTTATAGTGGGCCATGACTTTGTCGGAGTATTTTAGAGCCTTGTCAGTCAGTGTATTGAGGTGTCGTTTTACATAAGTTGTCCCACGATTATAGGACACTAAAATTAAAGTTTGGCTATTGGGTTTGGACTCCCAGCTTTTTCTAATGTCGGTGATATATCGGCACATACCGCCAATATTATCTGCAATATCAAAGGGATTAGAGACTTTGTAGTGACGATAAGTACCTGGCATTAACTGACCCAGTCCTGAGGCATTGCCCCCACCAATGGCTTCATGATTAAACCGAGATTCTACTGCGATGATTGATGCGAATAATAATGGGTCTAGGTTGCACTGTTGGGTTTGCTTGCAAATTTCATAACTAATGATGTGTGCGTTATGAGTGCTTATTTTTTTGTAATTTTGGGTGATGTAAGTATAGATGGTTAGATAATTAGAGCTAGAGATTTGAGTGTTTTGAGTGACACTATTTTCGGTTGGTACTTGGGCAATCAGAAGGTGATTAAAAAATATAGACAAAGCGATGAGTGGGCCTAAAAAGAGTTTATTCATTGGATATCTTATAGTGTCATTCTTAATTTTTTTAAGAGAAAGGTTTCAAAATAATTTAATACCGGGTTATTTTGATCATTTTTCATGATGGAGACATGCATATCAGATAATTTTGGCAAAAAATCGTCACGGATAATGGCACAATTTTTAGGAACCATCCCGACCGGAATGACTGTGATGCCCATGCCTGATGATACTGCTGTAATCAAATTTGTAAAACTGCTACTGGTAAAATTGATTTCCCATTTTATGTGTCTTAATGATAGCGCCGTAGTGGCTTTTGACCGATATAGACATGGTTTAGGTGCGGCAATTAATGGGATTGGCTTTGTGCGATCAAGGATAAACTCTTTGCTTCCGACCCATACCAATTCTTCTTTTAAGACCTCTGTGCCTGACTCTTGAGAATCGAGTTTAAGGAGGACTAAGTCGAAGCCATTATTTTTAAATTTGTCGAGTAAATTTAGCGTTAAATCACATTCGATTAGTAAAAATACATCTGGATTTAGTTTTTGATACTCTCTGACAATATCTTCCATAAATAAACTTGCAAAATCATCGGGTAAGCCAAAGCGTATTTCTCGGGTTGGCCGAATATCCTGAAGATAAGAAGTCATTTGGGTGTATTTTGCAATAATTTCCTTGCCATAATTGTAAACAATATCTCCATATTGAGTTGTTTTAATGCCATCACTTCGGATGAGCAATGGTTTTTTAAACTCGTCTTCAAGGCGTTTTATTTTTTGACTCATTGCGGATTGTGAAATGAACAGATGTTTAGATGCTTTGGTAAAGCTCCCGCTTTCAACAATTGTTACAAATGCTTTTAAAGACTCAATGTCCATATGAAAAACTTAACATAGTTATTAAAATTAATTAAATTTTTGTCTAGGCAATAACGCCTGCTGCCACAGTTTTGTAGTCATTTGGATCGATTAAAATGACAGCTCCATTAAAGGGGTTTTTAGAAAACTCGTCTGCAAAAATGGGCTGGCTTAACTTTAAACTAATGGTCGCAATGCTGTTTTGTTGGATGGTTTTGCCCGCTTTATTAAATTGTGCTTTTTCGAGGTCAAAGACTTCTTCAATATTTAGTACGGATGCTTTGACTTCTTGTGATCCATGTTTAAGGATGAGTCTTTGGTTTTCTAATAATGGGCTTTGGCTTAACCAGCACAGTGTGATTTGAGGAATTTGTGTTCCAGACAGATAAAACTGTGGGCTGGATAATTGCGTTCCGATGCCACAATCTAGTGCATCTTCTAAAATAAGTGTGCACGAAAAAGGGGCTTGAACTTCGTCATAGTCTTTTTCGCCAAGGTGAATGCGTTGAATGGTTGTTTTTTGGCCTAATGAAGATACAGTTACGGTATCGCCTTTTTTAAGCTTTCCAGACGCTAGATATCCTGCAATTCCTCTGTAATCTTTAAGTTTACTATTGTCTTGTCTTAATATCGTTTGAACAGTAAATCGCGTGGGTAAGTGGGTTCGATCTATTGGTTTTATTTGGTCTAATAATGTCAATAAATCTGGACCTTTGTACCAGCTCATCGCATCTGATTTAAATGACACATTGTCCCCATTGAGGGCGCTAATTGGAACAAAAAATATGGTTTTGATTTGAAATTCTGTGATGAACTCTTTAAATGAGTTAACGATGTTATTAAATATCTCTTCAGAGTAGTGAACGAGGTCCATCTTATTAATACAGATAATCATGGTTTCAACACCCATAATGGCGGATATACATGTATGTCTGCGTGTTTGTTCTTTAATGCCATGTCGTGCATCAATTAAAATCATCACGGCTGATTTTCCAGAAACACCTGTGACTTGATTGCGCGTGTATTGGATATGGCCTGGGCAATCTGCAATTATAAATCGGTTATTAGGGGTTTGAAAGTATCGGTAAGCGACATCAATGGTAATCCCTTGTTCGCGTTCTTCTTTTAGTCCATCTACTGCATGAGCCAAATTAATGATGGCCTCAGATTGGCCGTCAGATTTTTCTTTCATTTCGTCTATGACATCTTCTTTTAGTGAATCGGTATCCATGAGGATTCTGCCCAATAAGGTGCTTTTTCCATCGTCTACACTCCCTATTGTTGCAATTTTAACTAGTTGCTTTTCTGCAATGTGTTTATTCATTAAAAGTACCCGTCCTTTTTTCTATTTTCCATTGCGTTTTTAGATCGCTTATCGTCACCCCTTTGACCTCGTTCTGAATATTTAAGCTGGGGTAATTCGTCAATAATGTCGTCAATGGTACTTGCCTTGGATTCGATAGCTCCAGTGCAGGTTGCGTCCCCAATTGTTCGAAATCTTACTTCTTTTTGAGTGACGATTTCAGTTGGCTTTTTTTGAATAAGGGGAGTGTCTGAATATAAAATGCCATCTCGCTCAAATACATCTCTTTTATGTGAAAAGTAAAGGCTTGGAAGGTCGATATTTTCTGATTTGATATAAAGCCAAATGTCCATTTCTGTCCAATTACTCAACGGGAAAATCCTAAAATGGTCTTCTGGCTGTTTAAAGGTGTTATAAATGTCCAAAAATTCTGGATTTTGATTTCTTGGATCCCATTCTGAAAAGCTATTTCTGTAAGAAAAAATACGTTCTTTAGCTCTTGCTTTATCTTCATCTCGCCGTGCACCGCCAAAACAGCCATCACATTTAAGCTGCTGAATGGCATTGGTTAATGTAAATGACTGAAGGTGATTTCGTGTTCCTCCGATACTTGTATCATCTTTGATGTGTCCTTTTTGGATATCTTCTTCGACCGATGCGATGATGAGCTCAAGAGAATATTTAGATACAATTTTATCCCTAAATTCAATTGTTTCTTTAAAATTGTGTCCCGTATCCACATGAAGTATTGGAAAGGGGAGTGGGCATGGATAAAAGGCCTTTAGTGCAAGATGTAAAAGTACTATCGAATCCTTGCCTCCTGAAAATAACAAAACTAATCGATCCAAACGGGACTTTGCTTCTCGAATAATATGAATTGATTCGGCTTCTAGTTGATGAATACTACTCATTTAAACCTCTTGCTCCTTTGGTGTCACTGCATTCCACTGGCCATCTTTGTCATATTGGTAGCTTACTTTTCCAGTGTCATCCATTGAAAATAAGTGGATCCATCTATTTTCGACGAGATTTTTAACAAGACTGTGTTTTTGTAATACAGCATTAATTGCATCATGTGGGGCAGCAATGATGACATTGAGGCGTTCAAGTGAATGTTGGAAATTGGTTCCATCGTGTAAGGATTGCATGGGAAGGCCGACTCTGATGTCGCCATAACCGCCTTCTAATACGCCCATGCCAGCAACAACATTGTGGAGTACTTTATTACCACTGCCAAAATTTTGATTATCGATGGCTGATGCATAGTATTGGAGATTAATCCAACTTGCGACTACGACAGGCGCCGTTAAAATCAGTTCGAGTACCCCAAAGCCTTCATCTTTTTTCCAATCATATGAGTGTAAAAATACGCGTCCGCTTAAATTGACATCTCGAGTCACTGTTCGAGGAGATGCGATAAATGCGTGACATCCAGCCAGTCCCCACTCTGGTCGTACTTGAGACCAGTCCTTGCTGCGATTAAGAATTTCTTGATGAATATCTTTGGTTACAGACAGTCGCTCGGCACGTTCTATTCGAGAATTTTTAGACGCTTCTTCACATGATTTTTTTAGTTTTTCAAACAGGCTATGGTGTGACTGCGGAATGGAATCGGTATTAAAAAATGTGATGACATCTGTAGTGGTATTGTGAATACCTGAAATAAAATGGCTATCTTGCGGGATAGTGATGCCTTTGTCTCGTAATGCGGCTCGAATATCGGCATCGTTTAAGATGCTAGCGACGATTTCGGCATTCTTTTGACCGCTATGTCCTCCGCATGCACCACAATCTAGTGCAGATTCGTAGGGATTGTTTTGGGAAACCGATTCATGGCCTATTAGTGCGACTAATTTGGAAATTGGGGATAGTGACATCCCTTTAAGGGCATTTTGAGCAATAGCGACTTGGTCCTCTATTGAAATACCGTGGCCATGGTGTTTTGAGCATGTTATTTTGGCGGATTCACCTTTCCACTTGAGTGGCGATGACTTGGTTTCTTGATAGCTTTGGCCTAAAAATATTGATTTCATTAAAATTGGCAAGTACATGATTCCCAAGGGGCCGACAAAGCTAAAGCAGGAAACCCCAGCCATTTTAAAGCGCATCCATGCTTTTTTGATGTCATTGAGCAACGTGATGGATTGTGTTGCGGCTGCGTCTTTTTCGTCACTACCAAGAGATTCTGTCACGGTGTATTTTGCTGATAATAATACTGGTAATTGATGTGTTGCTTCGTGATTGCCGATCGATTTAAATTTAAACGCTGCACCAAAAAATCCTGCAAATCCGATGGTTTCAATTAAGTCATCTTGTGATTCTAAGTGTCTACGAAAAATTTCTGAGCGAACATCAATACAAAACACAGCTTGTATTTCGGCTGTTGTTAAGTTTTTGGTAGTGTGGTTGTTAATTGTTTTAAATAGGAGTTGTCGTTGAGACTCTTCATAGTCATTTTGCGCTTTATGCTTATGAATTGACTTAGTCACGCTAGGTTTTATGGAGAGTTGAGAAATAAGATGACGCCATTTTGTTTTCTCTTCGGTTGATAATTGTTGGAACATGAGATACTCCATAACCAAAAGACTGGTATGAAATTGTAGAAGTTCGTCGTTTTCCTTATTTTCTAACTCATCTTGCCATACATTTTTTCGAATTAGGCTTGCCCATCCTTGGTATTGCATTAGGACCCTGTGTAAATAAAGTGGAAGTACCCTTTCTTCAATTTGGAGGTGGTCTAGTATAAACTCAAGTGCTTTTTGGTACTCAGTTGGGATACTGGATAGGGTGGGTTTTAGTGACTTTAATCCAAAAATTGACAGACTTTTATCAATTTTTAAATCTTCTAAAAAACAGTTAAAAAGGTCTTTTTCGGTGGATTTAGGGTAGGGGATTAATGATTGAGATGCATCAAAATAGGCGGCGCACCATCCTGACACATAGTCGATTAATTTTAAATTAAACGCTGTATCGCTTAACTTAGAAAAGTAGTCGCTTAGAGATGGGATTGGGGTATTGGTGTCGTTTAACTCTGGTTGATGTGATTTAAATAGGCTAGAACCATTAATTTTAGATAAATACCAATCGGCATCTTCGACATGCATATCGTGTAGTCCAAAGTACTGGTTAACTGCAACAAAGTTTTTGAGGGACCACATTGGGACCAGTCGATTACCGATTTCTTTTAATATTGCGAGTCGATTTGTGTGAGTGATCATTTTATTTGACATTTTATTTCCCCTTTTTGTGTAAAAGTGAGTAGGTTCCGATAAGTCGATCAAATATGTAATTTACATAAAATCCATTTCTGAGATGGACATAAAATGTGTGTAAAATGGTATTTCGTTTAATTTGAATGCCGGCACTTTGAAACCACACCACACCAAGGTAGATGGTAATAAATAAGGTGTAGGTGATAAAAATATTTGGAGAGGTATGAACGTTAAATGGTAATGTGAATTTATTAATTTGGTGTATCCAATGTTCTAGAGAAAAGAAAATTGCACAAATTGCTGCTGAGACTGTTACGATAATTACAAGTCTTTTTGTGATTAACTCTTTTCCGATTCCGGAGGCAATTAATAAGCTAATCCCTAGGATCACTATATATCCAATTGACCAAAATGGTTGATTTTGAACTGAATACCCAAATCCAAATAAAACCAATGTGTAGACTAGACTGCCTAATGAAAGTCCGAGAATGGAGTTTATTTTTGACAGGTCAAATTTTGAGGAGTGTCCAATGGGGACTGCTGTTTTTACAGCTGATCCACTGGATAAAAATGTATAAGCTTTGTAAAACGAGTGCCCAATTAAATGTAATAGGGCTGCAGAATATGCCCCCGTTCCACATAAAAATAATGTAAAGCCCATGTGTGCTGCACTTGAATATCCCAGCATCGTTTTAATCGCTGATTGCGTCAGTAATACTGTTGATGCATACAGTGCAGTTAGCCCGCCTACGATGATTAGGATGAGCGACGGAGTCCCATTTGAGGCAAATATATACGCAAAGCGCAGTATTAAAAATGGACCTGCATTGAGGATGCCTGCATGGAGTAGTGCTGATACTGGTGTTGGGGATTCCATGACTTCTACTAGCCAACCATGTAGAGGGAATTGTGCGCTTTTAAAACATGCAGCTAGTACTAAAAAGATGCCGACGGTTTGAATTTGCCCAATATTAAACTCTGGGCGTGATGCGATTGAATATATTTCTGATAGTTGGGCCGTCCCAAAAAATGTATAGAGTTGCCAAAAAGCCAGCAATAAAAATGTATCACTAATGCGGCTAAGGATACTTTTTTTAAGTGCTGGGATGTGAGCCCTTGCGCGGTCTTTATAGTATAAAAATAGTTTATTTAGGGATAATGACTTGCCCACCCATGCCGCAAATAAAAGTGCCAAATTACCAGAACTGACCAGTATCATTGCACAGAGTGTTGTTACTGCAATTCGTCGTAAAAAAATTAGCTTTTGGTCTTCGCCATCTAAATAATTAATACTAAATGACATAATACTCATTCCTAAAATGCAAATCATGGTGAGCAAAATTAAGCTTAAAGAGTCTTGTTGAATTGAAATCCCAATTCCACTTTTAACCCAGATTGAGATTGTCTTGGAGGGGAATCTTATTAGATATAGTGTGCTAATTATGGCACATGCTGCACTGGCAATGCTTGATAGTTTTAAAAATTTTATTGCTAATGACTCTTGAAGTGTGGGTGTGAAACTGATCAAGATGCCGACCGTAAATAATACGAAGGGGATGATCATGCTGTTAGTGATTATAAAATCCATAAAATTTCTCCTTTTGAAATAGTTTTATCGCTTTTTTCAAAATAAGTAAATTTTAATTATTTTAATTTTTTTATTAGAATTACTTATGTAACTCCCTCATTTTTAAAATGAGGAGTAGAGTGCCAAGTGTTAATCTCTTTGATGATTCTTTATTGATTGTTTGAGCGTATAGTGTTTATATTTACCTACTATTTCGAGATACACAATCTGGACCTTTTTTAGAATGCTCAATAACTAGCTCTTAGCCTTCAAGATTTTATAAATCTTGATCGCTTTCACAACTGTTACATTTATTTTAGTTACTTTTTGGGGAGCTTTTTGCTTTAGAGCACACTGTATTTCTTATCTTAAGACGATGTTGGAGGTTAATCTTTTTTGAAAAAAATTCTTTCAAAATCTAATTATAATTATCAATTTTTAATGTCACAACAAGAGGCTGTTGCGGAAATTAAGAAAGAATGTGATCGATTAGGATGGAAGCTTTATCAATTTGGCAGTGGATTGAATGGGGCTGATTTGGACTTGATTGTTTTTTTATCGGATATTTCAGATAAAAGTAAACTTAACTTGACTATCCCCTCTGTTCTTGTGCCTATTTTAGATTTGAGAGAGATCTGTATTGGTTTTATTTATCGATGTAAGCATCAAATGCTAGATTTTGTTCTTGCACAAGAAGGTTGTGATTCGTATTACTTTGACAGTACTTTTACTGCAAGGGCAATATCTTACACAGATCCGAATCATTTGAAAATATTGATTCCTGGGTTTACAAGGGTGGATCTGGAGGTGGTAAATGACTTTTTACGTGGTTTGGGATATTTTACACATCCTGATCCCTCATTTTTGTCTGGTTTTTTTATGCGCTGGTCACGTTTGGCTGTTATTCGTGAGGGAAATATAGCTCGCCCTTTAGTGCCGTTGACTTGGAGGGATGTTGATTCTTTGAAAGAGGATGTGAAGGCGTTTAATAAAAAAGGTACTAAAGAGGTGGAGCGTATGTGGAGTAATTTTTGTGCAAATCACCTTAATGGTAATCAATCGAGTTTAAAATTATGTCAAAATTGGATAGATCAATACATGAGTAAATCTTATGTGGTTTCTGATTTTCTTAGTCGATATTCTCTGATTTTGGATAAGCTAGATCAGCTGGGGTCCAGTTATGCTCGTCAATGGTTGGTGAAGCATTTATTAGAAGATGTTTGTGCTATGAATCAGGCATATGGAGGTATAGATTTACCCCAAGGTAAAGATTGTTTTGAGATATTGAAAACTGTATGTAGGGTGTCGGCCGAACAGGGGCAAAGCGAGAGTGAAGCGCCATCTATTGATAGTTTTGTACTAAATTATTCTCACTATCCTGATCAGGATCGCTCGGGTGATAAGTCGCGTCATTTAATTAAAAAAAGACGACTCCTAAAAGGGCCAGTGACCAAAAATTTCTCAAAGACCGCATCCTCATCCACCGGATTAGGTGCTAAGCTTATAGACTCAAAGATTAAACCTGAAAAGTTGGCACGGCCACAACAAAATTTAAATCGTACTGATTTGATTGATATTGTTCTCTTTATAGTATTTTGTTTGGGTGCTTATCAAATCGGATATGGTATTTTTTTGATGGTATACCCGACAAAAACCTAAATGGTTCCTGGTTCTTTTGTATACATAACAACCAACCATTATCTAGTATTTTCTGCTAATCGAGTGGCCATTTTTTTAAAAATAAACCAGTGGAATGGGGTAACTAAGCGCCAGTAAAGCCGGCCCCATACTCCTAAAGGGCGGAATGTTGCTGTTTGTACTAACTTAGAGTCTGTACAGGTAAATTCCAGCCAGGCATCTCCAGGCAAGCGCATTTCTGCAAATAATAATAATCGACCTTCTTGGCGATTGGCATATAATACTCGCCAAAAATCTAAGCTGTCACCTGTATTGATTTGTGTTGGATGAGTGCGTCCCCGACGTAAGCCAACGCCACCTGCGAGTTTGTCAAAAAAGCCTCTTATGCGCCATAAGCTATTTCCGTAGTACCAGCCGGTATTGCCGCCAATTTTCCAAATCTTGGTTAAACAGGCTTCTCGATTAGTTACTTTACGTTCTTGTCTATCTACAAAGCATCCATGTGTGGGTACTTCGATAAATGAGGTTAAAGACCCCTTACCTCTAGAGCTTACCATTGCGTCTTTCCAGCTAGAAATAATCGAGTTACTTTCGATTTTTTTAAAGGCCACTTCTAGGGCCTCTTTATATGTTAGTGGAGTGTTTTTTAATATT
>Ga0214917_10007020_pt1 | contig 11521 bp, 5 predicted proteins | sample LL_1208_BB_MetaG_FD_177983 | JGI IMG/M metagenome (GOLD analysis project Ga0214917, IMG submission 177983) | Freshwater microbial communities from Lake Lanier, Atlanta, Georgia, United States - LL_1208_BB | ecosystem: Environmental > Aquatic > Freshwater > Lake | place: USA: Georgia | collected...
TCATCTCCCCTGGAAATCGACAGAGTAATTACTGCGAGCCGATTATAGTAAACCATCTGAGGCATGGAATATGCTAAATGAGACGACCCTGTATTTTGAACTCGATCAAAAAGTCTTGGCGGTGCCAAGTCACTTCCAGCGACGATACAATCATATTCAACCACGTTTTCATCAGCCTGTTCACGGTACATTTGCTCAATCCAGAGAGGAGAGGCGCAGTCAGATAATTGCCTTGTTGTCGCGAGGGATCCGGTTGCTGGTGGAAGCATTATATCGTCCATCATCTCCTCTGTTTCGTTTTGTGGTCTTAGCTGTAAGGTCAGTTTCGCAAGGAAACTATAAAAGAGAAACAACTGAAACATCATCTACCAAAGCATTTTATGAAGAAATCAAAATGAAAAGTGAACATATTTGTCAAAGTTATACGAGCGTCTAGAGATATAAGGGGTTTGACAAAATGTCTACAGGGGTTCGCAATGGGCGATTGTGTCTTGGTCTACAAAATTTCCCTTGTTCCAATCGTCAACACCTGATCGTTCCGGATGCAACGAAAAGCTCAAATGTGATTCGCAACTGCAGCTCCTGTTGTTCAGATGCTAGCTGGTGTCGTCAGCGAGCTCCTCAAGGTCATCGAATTGCTCCGGTATATCGTAATCCATCATGCCTAAAACATCCTTTGCTTCCCCACAGTCGACCTGAACACCAAGATCACAATTCGGAGTGATGGGGGAAACACAAAATCCGGCTACACCAAACAATTCACCGGCATCATGATGGTACAGATTTGTACACAAATCATCATAACCACAAACCACTGTCGTCTGATCGCAATCGGTACCAGGTATTAAGCACCGACAATACCTCAAACACTCGTCCGCGAATGAAGTGTCACATCGGAAGAGAGGTATGAAAGGGGCAAAAAAAACGTTCCTCATCAGCGAAATCTGCAATGAACTCTGGTATGAGAGAGACATACAATCGGAGACACCAACAAAAAAAATTTGACGGCGCATGAGACGCTTTTTTTTGTCAAATATTCTTCTACATGCGCTTGCTGATCAACATTTCTGTCTTCTCCAGAACGACTTTCTGTTTCTCGCAGAAATAATCATATTCTTGGGATCGGATGACTCTAATTTGATCCGGATCTTTGCTTCATTTTTAAGGGAATTATGATGATGCGCGCTCAAAACTTGAAGCGAAAATCACGGTTGACCGGACATTCCATCCGTCTGTAATAGGTTAAGAGACGCTTATCATTTTGGGCCATCAGTAATACCGAATCGAGTTGCTTCTCGACGGGTTTCTGCATACCAATGTATTCTTTGTTGCCTTTTTGTTTCCATAAAATCATAATCCTAGATAGAAACCATGTTCCCAACATCAAACAACCTCGTGGTAGCTCTTTGTGCAACCATCGGAGCACTGATTGCAGCCATTCCAATCTTCTTGTCCGCTTTGCAGGAAAGATTAGATGTCCTTGTCTATGCATGGGGTGTCGTTTACGTGGTTTTAAAATTATCCTTGGATTCACAGGAAGTTGTTTCAAAGGCTTTCGAGTCAATACTTTCCGCTTGGATCGGCGCAGGTTTAGGAGTGCTCTTCTATTTCATATCCGGTTTGATATTGGACAGTCATGATTTATCCGCTGACACATACGAGCAGCATGCCATCGCAACGGCCCTTGTTGGTGTTGCTTTGCCTTTATTAGGACTTGCACGGTGGGAGATCACTGTGTTTGTTGCATACGTTACTACAACCTTTGGCGAGTCTGAATGTGTTTCGGTGACCATATCCGCTGCATTAGGGTACACGATAGGGCCACTAGTAACTTTGCTTATGCTATCATTAGCTTACAGCGTGTTCCCGTCAACTCGGAAGCGTAAAACAATCGGGCGGACTATTGATGAATTTAGGACAACACACAGCTTATGGTTTGAAGGTTTGTTTCATTATTTCTTGCTCTCCACAATACTGCATGGTGAGGAGTTGACTCGACGTCAGGAGGACGCTTCACGTTCCGTTATGAATTTACTGGAAGTGATCGAAATCATACACGCTGACCCACTTAACAAACTCTCCCCAGAAGATCGAGACCGACTTGAAAAATGGTCGCAAACCGTTTCGTGGATTCATATTGAACTCGTTACCATTCGGGGTGCCTTGTCGAGGAAAGGGCTCGACATGCAACTCATTCAACAAATTGGGGTGAGTACACTGCTCACCGCCGTCAAAGAAACCAAAATGCAAATTCTCATGGCTTTGCGTCCGCATTCAGACAATGAAATCTGCTTCAAAGCTTGTTCCTTGATCTTGGAGCGCATCGGCGCATACGAAAGCAACCTTTTGAAACTCAATCGTCTGAACGCTCCTGAGGCCAAACCCCCCGATGATGCAAGGGATGGTGAATTTCCGATACATAAGGGCAGAAGACATCGGTCGACAATCTCACTGTTGGATGCCGCTACTGAGGACACTGCAAGATTCTTCTTTTTTGTTGATCGTGTTTTAAAGCTTGCATATCTCTCTCGCGAGTTTGCGTACCAGTTACATAGTCTTGAACGCATCGTCGCGAATGATGGAGGTGGTAGTTTGACAACGAGGATAACTTCATTCAAGGAGGATGTAGTCCATACAATCAAATGGGTCTTTGGTCGTTCCGTGATAGAGTTTCCTTCTTTACGAGCCGACTATCCATTCATTATGAAGACAATTTTGACGAACCAGTTTGTTATGCAACTTGTTTTGTATTTGCGGTACCAATACGGAGCATCAAGCGCTTTTGTCAGCTCCTTTGTTCTTATTGCTGATTTGTACTTGTTGTCTTGTATTCCCTCTATTGGTGATGTTCTTGTCCGAGGGAAGCTTCGTTGCTTGGCTATCGTGGTTTCTAGTGTGTTTGTGTGTATTTTGTTTTTGACCAGTCCTGCATCGGCTACCATATTCTTATCACTAACTATTGTCGTCTTTTCTGGGAAATTCAATGAGTTCAACCCCGTCATAGGTACTGCTGCGGGCGATTTTGTCACTGCATTTGTTTTGAACGTTTTACCGTTGTATGACCTCAGCGACGGTGGAACCTTTGATTACACTGGTACTTCTTTTCTTACAATATCCATGTACCGAGCTGCTTGCATAGCGATTGGATTCGCCTTCTCTCTCGTCTGCGCCTCGGTCATTTTTCCCGACTATGACTCTGTCAAATTCAGGAAAGCTTGCGGCAAGAGCGTCTTGGAGATCTACAAGCTTTCTCTCGACACCCTGACCGATATTGTTACAGCGTTTGGTACCAAGGCTCATTCGATAACGACAAAGGACGACCTGACGAAACGATTCGCCTCGACTGTGAATGAATACAAAGACTTGAGGAAACTTTCAAAACCCGCAAAAGCTGAAGCTGCCCTACTATCTAAACGAAAAAGGAATCGCGTACCCTTATCACTGACGAACTTGATTAAGGCCGAGGACGGAGTATATAGACTTTCGAATATGGCGTTCAGTTTCAGTTTGGTTACACAGGAATCCCTCTCGAAGGCTATCGATCACATGCACCGGATGACTGACCAAAATACACGCACAATAGTTTTAGAAATTGTCGATCTGATGGATCAATTGCGCGCAAACTTCAAGAGCTGTGGTGAATCTTTGGTGACAGCTATCTCAAACCCTGATGACTTTCCAGCACGATCGCTCAAAGATTGTGTTTTTGACTGGTCAGGGCTTGCGAGCTCAATATTCCGTATAATAATATCCTTCAACTCATCGCAAGTTGATTTCCACTCATCCGACCGACTCCTTATTTTCGGCTTACAAAAAATCATCTTCTCCCTCATTATATTTCTGACAGCATGGGATACCCTCATCTTCGCAATCGACCCATCAGCTGTGTTTGACAACGAGAGACGCCGTACTGGAGTGGCGAGCTATCGCGGCGTTCGAATGCAATTATAATTAGAGAACTTCGTCCATTAAGTGATAAGTTTTGCATCCTTTCCCTAGTAAAATGCTAAATTCACCCGTTCCTAGTTATTGGGGCAATTTAAAGCAATCTTGAAACCTATATTCTCTTTTATTGTGAACCAGATCAATTGAGAACGCTTTCTGTAACCATCGGTACACACGTATATACTCCATGTAATATGAGCTTACTACTGTACGATTGAAGACACCGCCGACAAATCGAACACGGTGAAACTCTCCCCACGATCTAAGTTAATTAAACGAACAAAACGAAACGTGTACGCCAAGGACTCAAGCGACGACTGTTTGGAAGTGGGATTTTTCCTGAATCGGATCCGTTACCGTGAAAAATAAGAATCGTGAAATGTTTTATTGAACGAAGTTACGGGAAAAAACTTATCTTTCCATTATACATGTTCCCCACTTCCAATCAATTGATAATTGCTCTATGCGTAACAATAGGTGCATTGGTAGCATCGACACCTATATTTATAAAGAGTCTGCAAGAACAGCTGCTTATTTCGTTCTACGTTTGGGCACCAGTGTTTGTGGTCTCAAATTTCCGCCTTGAGTCACAGGAAGTGGTTTCTTTCTCTGTTAAGGCCCTTTTAAATTGCTGGTTTGGCTGCGGATTCGGCTTCCTTTCATATTATATGTCGGGTTTCATTGTAGGTGACGCAGGGGGTGATTTGCGAATTGACTCGTATGAACGACACGCAATAGCTGTTGCCTTCGTTGGTTGTATTATGCCTTTCTTCCGCGGTTGGGATGTCGCAATGTTCGTTGCCTATTCAGTTTCGGCTTTTAGTGGCAAAAACTGTCTACTGACAGTTATATCGATCGGTTGTGGTTACTCAGTTGGAGCATTCACGACAGTACTACTTCTCTTTCTTGCATTCACTCTGTTTCCCAGATCGCGTAAACGGAACAGCAAACGGGAAGCCATGGACAGTTTTCGACTCATGCATACTTTGTGGTTCGAAGGGTTGTTTGATTATTTTTCCATATCCACTAGTTTGGATGTCGAAGAAATGAGTCGTCGACAAGCGGCAGCGTCAGCGTCTCTTTCAGAGCTGCTAGAGGTGTTAGCGATTATCAAGGCTGGTCCGCTCATTCGACTTACTGCACAGGATCATCAGAAGATTTCAAAAGTTTCCGAAATCGTTTTCAGGATAAACTCCGAACTTGTATCAATTAGAGGTTGTTTATCGAAGGATGGTTTCAGTCGGCAAGTACGGGAAGGGCTTGGGGCAGACAGTTTGCTGCTCGTGGTGGATCAAATGCATTATAGTATACTTACGGTGTTGCGGCCACATTCTGATTCGAAAATATGTGAGAATGCATGCTTAGTCATGCAGGAACAAATGGTCGATTTTGAATACGAATTCCAAAAGCTTAATCGGCTCGGCGACTCGGTGTTTACGACTGATAATGATCACAATCCGTCGATTGGTGCTAATCAAACCGAGAATATAGTACGATTCTTCTTTCTCATCTCGCGTATTGGTAAACTGGGTTCTCTTTCTCGTCAGCTTGTTACCGAGTTGGAAACCTTCGATGAATCCATTGATACCGCTTTTAATATCACTGGAACGTCTGTGATTTCAATAAAAGTTGTAATAAAAATAATCCGTTGGCTGTTCACCGAATCATATTTGAAGGTGCCAAAAACCAAATCTGATTTTCTCTTCATTCTCAAAAGTATTCTTACAAACCAGGTTTTGACTCAGGTTGTGTTGTTTCTCAAATACCGATACCAGAACGACATCATATTGTTTAGTTATTTCAGTGTTGTTGCGTCCACATACCTGGTCACGTCACTTCCATCACTGGGTGCTGTCCTTCTCGGTGGAACACGTCGTTTGTTTGCCATTACTGCCGCTGCCGCTGTCTCATCTTTACTTTTCGTCATTGGGCCTTCTACTGCCACCATATTCCTGATTCTCACAATTGTGTCATTTTCAGGTAAATTGAATCTGTATAATCCACTCATTGGTGTCGCCGCTGTTGAATTCGTGAATGCATTCATCTATGACGTTTTACCCCTTTACGACGGAACAAACGGTGGCCAATTTGCATCGCATGATAGTAATTTTATTCTCCGAGCATTGTATCGCGGTGGTTGCATTCTTATTGGTTTCTCGTATGCCATGATTTGCGCATCTCTCATTTACCCAAACTATGATTCGGACAAATTCCGCGACACTTTTGGTCAAACCATCAAGGAACTTTCAAACCTATTTTTCGATTCCCTATCTACTTTCCGCGCTTTGTATAAGGGAAAAGAAACAAGCATCTTTGTATCTGAGGACGAGTTGAGTGATCGGTTCACGTTGATTATGAAAACTAACAAAATTTTGGCTGAAATCCGTGATCATTCACGAGCTGAATCCCTTGTTTTATCAAAACGGCGAAAACATCAAATACCTGTCTCTTTATCGAAAATCATTTCATCTGAAGATCAATTGTATAAACTGGCTGGAAGGGCTTTTAGTTTTTCTCTTGTTTGTCAAGAAGCAATGACCACAACGCGAGAAGTAATGAACAAATTCACGGACCCTGAACAAAGAAAGATTCTGATGGAAATCCTCGACTTGATTGATCGGATAGGTTTTGAATTTAAAAACGCTTCCGATCTTACAATATGTGCATTGTCGAATCCACGTCAATTTCCGCCCGAATCTAAAATGACTAATTGTATTGTTGAATGGTCCGAAATAACAAACTCAATTTTCAATAGGCTGGTGTTATTCAATTCAGCAGACCTTGAGCCTTCCAGCAAACTCATCATATTCCGGTTGCAAAACATCGTCTTTGCAACGATATTGTTTTTAACTGCGTGGGATTCCCTGATATTCGCTCTACATCCCCCAAGCGGATACGTAAAAAAGAAACAATAAGTCACTAGAATTAATCACAAAATAAGTTTGAAATTTATGCTTGAATTTGTACATAAATGCTATTGAAAGATGCTCGGATATTTTTGCGTGCTAGAGCATATTTGAGACTGACACAACACGCGGACGAACAGGTCTTTGTGTTTCTGAAATTCGTTGTTAATGTACAAAACAAATCTTCAAGATGAATGAGCATGCATTATTACAAAATCATGTTTTACAAGAGAGCGGCTAACAAGGCTACTGAAACCGCGATAACACCCTTAAACACAAAAACATCTTTTGGGATATTATTTGGTACTGCACATGCAGATGAGAACAAGGTTGAATTACGCTGTACTTCACTAACAATCTCGGTCATGTTGTCCTTCCATCCCAATTCAACTCCATCTCTCAAGATCCGAACTCGGCCATCATCATAGGTCTCGATCGAGATAAAGTCCGCAAACACCGGGAGGTAACCATCCCATAATCCCCAATTAGTGAGCATACAAGCTATCGTGTCATCGTGAGCAGCCCACAGACCTGACTGAGACTCCTCGACAACATTGGTGTACAACGTCTTCATGAATGGACCTGTTGCAAGAGTGCAGTACTTTTGCGCATTTGAAGTCCAGGTATTATTTGAAGGAAAACCATAGTGCAGCTTATGCAAAGAAATGAAATTTTCCATCACACAAGAGAACAAATCATCTGTCATATTCACTCCTGAGGGAAAGGGACGACCAGCACACGCCGGTGGGAGTATACAATCTCGAGCTTGAGAATCAAACGTCGTTCCAACATTTGATTTCCATAAACTTCCGCATTGTTTATATGCGTCACTATCGGTTATTTCCTTATACGATGCAGAAGTTGTATAATTGGTCTCAATTTGATTCACCAATGGGCACAACTTAGTGGACATGGCTAAAGGGTCGTAGTCATACTCGTCTGTGACAACGGGGAACACACTCCCAGACCCACCTGCGATCCCCTGAATCAATAAAGTCAAAGACCCCAACGTTCGCGGAAGGTCGGTAGATCGGAGATACAAATTATCCAGGTTGGCACTATTGATGATGCCTGGGTAAGCTGTCATCAGGTATGATGCCAACCGGTCCATCTGTGTTACCGCGTAGTCGACAAGTTGACCATATTGAAAACCTGCTGTATACTCTTTAACGAGTCTATTTGACTGTAATAAAGTGCCATTCACAGTTGTGTTATACTGCACCGCTGATTCCGATGCTAACATAGCAGGAAATGATATCTGAGCATTGCCCGGAAAACAAGTTACCCGCTTGGTGGTACCACGCATGCCATGGCGAAAGAAAGTATTTACAGAAACCAGCTTGGCTGTTGTGTTCGCTGCTGTATATGCCGGAATGCTCTCAGTTCCACACAGATTGAGATCGTCGGCAGCTTGGTAGTTGCTTAAAACCAAGGGAAATCCCGCGGTAAGAAATCCGAAACGCATTTCCGCGCGAAATTTTTCGAAATCGTGATCAGTGCAATCGTTGAATTTATATTGTCTCAAACAGAGAATTCGTGAATGGGTATGAATTATACCATCGGGTCTATGTACACAGCTCTGCGGCAGCTCGAAATGTATACATGCTGAAATCTATCCTTCATCCTGTCGGTGCATTCTTACTGCATCAATTCCGTTGAACAAGGTAACGGCTGGTTTGGCCTCTCTTCTCTTCGGGTTTACTGAATGTATATTTCGTACAGTAGTAAACCATTGATCAACATACGTAAATCGGCGGATATCAACAACAGCAATCATATCTAGCAAGTTCGCAGTCACCCTCTTCTTAAGAAGAAGAATTTAACGTAAACAAGGTATTGAATTTATGCCGTTTCTCCATTCAGTCGAGAAAGCCACCAGTTGGACTTGAACATGAACTTATGCGACCTAACAGCGATCATCAGTTCACCACAATGAGACACTTGCAGTGCAACAAACTCAAAACTTGAAGAAAAATAAGAGTCGTCTTGCAACAAGAGTTATCATATCTATTCGCGCATTTTTTCAGGCGCATCTCGGAGAGAAGGGCTTCAGACTGCAAAAGTCGATTGGTGATCGTCCCGGATCATGATAACGTTGCCCGAAATAAGATCTTCGATCGTTTTTACGGTACCCGGGTCAGCGTGTCGAAAGAACTCGAAACGCAATTGTGGTGTTGCGAGGTTAGCAAATATGACATCGCATAAGCGACCTTTACCTGATTTTACCAGAAGAAACGATTTTTCTTTTGGTCGTGTTTTAATGAGGCGATTGGGTCCATCCGACTTCAGCACAAATTCCAGAATAATAACAACGCCTCGCATAATCTTGTTGGATTCACTTATTTCGTGCAAAATATGCTCAAATGATCCTATTAGAGTTGAATAATTCTTATTTCCTCTCGCAATCACTCCAACAACTAGAGTCGATGTAACTAGGAAAAAATCAGCCATGTCTTCGTCAGTCGTAATGGGATAAACAATCGCGTGGTGATCCGTGCTTGAAACTCTGAGGATTTTATCCACAACCCCTCCTAATCCAACCAAGTCACCTGTCTGTATTCTCTTACAAGTATTGCCATAGTAGGCGTGCTGACGTTTGAACCGATCCAACCGGATGGTTTCGTTATACATGATCGAATCAATCGGAATGAATTCGCGAAAAGGTTGACCGACTGAATCTTCACTATAGACTTTTTCAAAGTATCGAATAAGGATGTTGGTTAGCGGGACGCCATCTCTGATAGGACTACAACGATTTCGCAATGAATCAACATAATCATCAAATTCTAGATAAAATCCGTCCAAAAGCGCCTCTGTTTGAGGAGGAATGTAAAGCTGGGTTTGTCTAATATCCATCCCGAATCCTATACCCAACTTTACAGCAAAATACTCCATTGTGAAATCGCCGCCCGAGTCTCCAATAATTCGCGTGAGATCCATATATTCTTTACGTTTGAAACACCAATATACCTCACCTACCTCTCGTGGATATGCAATAACACACCGCCGCACCCGTTCACTAATACCGATCCGACGTCCCCATATTCGCATATCGTCGAAAAAAATGCTTTGAAACGTTGCGCTTACGAACCCATTCGTTAGCGAATGCAGACAACGTCCATAAGCGGCAACAATATCTTCACCAGGAGCTTCTTTAACGAAACCGGGTAATTTGTTCACACTCCGTCGTATCAGCGTCTCCATTGGCACTGGGGCCGAATTAGAACACAGCTGGATTTCAATCTTCCTAACAATATCAACCATATCCTCCTTGGTGAGAGGATTGATATGAATTCGAACAAGCTTGATTCCATTTTTTGCTTCATTTCCCCAATAAGTGTCCTGCCAGTGAACGTAAATCATCGTATACACGCCCGGGGAGATCGTGAGAGGTTTCAGCCACTGGTCAGTATACTCATCAAGGGTCTGTGTTGCCGGGAATCCTTCACAAATCTCGAATACTAAGAATAAAGGAGCGTTGAATTTGACCCACTCCAACAAAGACGAAAAGTCAACCAAGTTACCGGGAAACTGAGTCCATATAGCTTTGGCCGTGTTGAGCTGTACAAAAACAGTTTGTGCTGATCTTAGCACAGAACCTGTAATAGTATCCGCTGAGACAAGCTCAGTGAAAGATTCTAAGGAACCAAGCCCGTGGCAATGCTCGATACTTTCTATAAACGGGATCGGGCAGGCCGGAGTTCCCCTCAATAGGTCCATTTCAATGAACGCATTCATTAGACGTCTTGTCTCGTTCATACGAGTAAGCTTCAGTTTCGGGAATCCCGATCCTTGTTTGTAGAATGGGATTGATCCGGGAACACATCTGTTACACGATAGCCTCGAATACTCGGATGCAACATCTCTCCCTATATCCTTTCTTGATAATTCAAGATCTGAGTCAGGAGCTTTGGATTCTCGCATATGGTAGCCAGGCACTTGGCTGAGTGCAACCATTCGAACTTCGTCTTTAGAACGTCACGACATCGTAAGGTTCAGAAGTTCGTCGTCCCAACGGACCTCTTGCGGAACTCTTGTTTAAACTCATCGATTAGACCAATCTGGACGATAACCCACAGTACTTATTCCGTTTCAAGTTTATGTTCCCTCTTCACGTAACAATCTTCACCGCGTTGTCTTAATTCGTCCCCTCTGGTTTCTTTATATTGTTTATCAACCTCGAATTAAACGACCAATAACGCTTAACAGCGTCATCACATTGAAATGAAATCACTTGTTCGCTGGAAGGATTCAACAAGACGAAATAGAAGACGACCGCCCAAGACATATTATAAACAAGCTATCATTTTCCCTAACGCTACAGTAGCAACGAAATACCCGCCTCCAATCAATTCTCGACCCCCTCGTCCGCTTCCTTGTTGTTCCAACTAACTCATAGCAACAACTTCTGTCTGTGACTACCGTAGCTCCAAAATACCCGTCCTAGAAAACAACTCCTTCACCAAATAATCCCTCTCCCCCAATTAATCCCTCTCCCCCAATTAGATCCGAGTCCCCAATTATTCCCGGTCTTCCAAATAGACCCGATTCCCGCCTAGACCCGATACCCTTTTATACCCGATTCCCTCTTATTCCCGATTAGTCCCCAATCCCCCGAGGCTTCAAACCACGATTTCTCTCTCAATCCGCCTCAACTATCGCCCGGGAGC
>Ga0214917_10007021_pt1 | contig 11518 bp, 5 predicted proteins | sample LL_1208_BB_MetaG_FD_177983 | JGI IMG/M metagenome (GOLD analysis project Ga0214917, IMG submission 177983) | Freshwater microbial communities from Lake Lanier, Atlanta, Georgia, United States - LL_1208_BB | ecosystem: Environmental > Aquatic > Freshwater > Lake | place: USA: Georgia | collected...
AAATCGTAAAGCCATCCTCGCTCTTGATAACGGCGCTCGGCCCATCATCAAAGAAGCGGAAACCACCATGCACCGGTTTGGTCTCTTCATACTTGCCATCGCTCACTGAAGTAATGACGCCAGTAATGGGAAATGGTTTGCCATGGAGGTCATCGCACTTGCCGCCGACTTCACCGGTGAAGGTCGCGCCCACGCCAAGTTTGTGACATTGCGCGGCAACATCAGCATCGCGCAGAGCTTGCGTTACGCCACGAACGCCAAGCGCCCTGGCTTCATGCAAAACATAAGTGGAATCCCCAGGCGTTCCCGCGCCGACGTTATCTCCAACATCAAATAACACAACCGGACCCTTCGCCAATTGCTCGGCGCTTGCTTTGCTTGCACGCTCTAACGCTTCACGCACCGACGTCGAACTTCCTTGTAACTCAACTTTCAACTCCCACGCACGATTAGCAACCACATCGGCAATCTCTTTCGCCAACGCAGGATCGCCATCGGTAATCGCAAGGAATGTCATGCCCATCTCAGGAACATCGGCGTATGGATACCCCTCACCGATTCCGACCCAGAGCGCGCCAGGTTTCTTCCATTCACCTTGCGCAACGCGAAGTAACTCGGCCATCGGCTCATCGCTTGTACCTTGCGACAAAATATTTACTAGCAACGGCGGATCAGCAAGATACATCGTCGGGTTTATCTCTCCACGAATAGTCCGCAAGACTAAATCAGCGCAATGAACTGCTTGTTCGTAGGTATCAATATGCGGATTAGTTTGATAAATAGTAACGACATCGCACTCTTCAACAATCTTCTGCGAAACATTGGCGTGCATATCAAGAGATGCACCAATCACCACATCATCGCCAACTAAATCGCGAACCTGCGCGCAAATTTCACCATCAGCATCAAGATATTTATCGCTCACCGCAGCGCCATGAAGGGGAAGTAATAACCCATCCCATGGCCCCTCCTCAGCAACTAATCGCAAAATCTCGCTAAATAAAAACTCGGTTGCCTCTTTGGTGATCGGCCCCATCGGCATTAACCGGGCAAAAATAAGGGGAACTAGCTCAACATCAGCTTCATCACGTAACCGGCCGTAATACCCAGCAATCGATGCCTTCGAGGTTTCATACTCGGCGCGAATCTCTTCGCCATACAAAATCCCCCACTCTTTCCACTTATCGAGCGAGGCAGGTTGATAGGCAAAAGAGTTGCTCTCGTGCGAAAAGGCAGCGTACCCAATCCGAATTTTTTTCCCACCACTCACCACGCCGACCATCCTCCATCCACAACAACCTCTTGCCCTGTCATGTACTTCGAACCGGGGGATGCCATAAATACTGCAGCAGCTTTGATGTCATCAGCGCCACCGATGCGCCCCATCGGAACGGCAGCGTTAAAGCGTTGTTCCATTTCACTTACCCCTGATGCTCGTTCGCTCATCGCCTTCTCATTCATCTCACTGCCGGCGAAACCACCAGGATGCAACGTATTAATAGTGACGCCAGATTTCGCAAGCCAGGGCGCTAAGTAATGCGCGATGCCATGGACGGCGTGCTTAGAAACAAAGTAGGGCGCGATATCCCAATCCATTCCAGGATAGAGCGCAGGGTTTCCACCTTGAATTCCATAAACCGAACCGATGTTGATGATCCGACCAAAACCACGCTCTGCCATCTTCGGTGCGAAGATCTGACATAGCCGCCACGGACCTTCAACATTCACTGCAAATACTTGGCGCCAATCTTCCATCGAAATGCTCTGCCACTTTCCATAAATCGAAGCGCCGGCGTTATTACATAAAATATCGATCTTCCCCGCTTCAGAACCTAACCGCTCGCAATCCTCACTCGAGGTAATATCCGCTGCGATGCACTGCACCGAGACGCCGTACTTATCGCGCGCAATCGCCGCAACAGTCTCGAGTGGTTCTAACCGACGACCGACAAAAACTAAATCAGCGCCTGCCTCGGCAAAGCCAAGGGCGATTTGTTTTCCGATTCCAGTGCCTGCTCCGGTGACGAGGGCACGAAGACCTGCAAGTGAGAGCGATTCCATAGCCATACCCCCGAGCCTAGAGCCAGAGCCGGAGAGTTTCATCTACTTTTTTCGCCTACTGAGAATCTCCCCAAAAAACCCACCTAAACCTCACTTTCCCACTACCTCATCGCAGAAACGAGAGATTAGATTGGCGCTATGACACCTCTTCGCCTGGGAATTATCGGCTGTGGAATTATGGGCACCAATCACCGCGAAGTCTTCGAGCCCCTCAAAGGAAGAATCGAAGTAACCGCAACGGTTGATATCGACTTAGTAAAAGCAGAAGATGCGAAAAAAATCCTTGGCGCGCAACTAGCCACCACCGATTACCGCGATATCTGGCCACACGTTGATGCAGTTCTCATCGCCACTCCCCACGACCTCCACCACGAACAAGGAATGGCCGCCTTCGCAGAAGGCAAACATGTCTTAATGGAAAAACCTATGGCAATCTCCGAGCAAGAGTGCCGAGATCTCATCAAAGCAAGTGAAGAAACCAAGAAAACATTGATGGTCGCTTACCCGATGCGCTATCAACCCTTGGTTGTAAAACTGAAAGAACTTCTCGATAAAAAATATCTTGGCGAAGTTTTTCATGTTGGTATCTTCACCGAACAACTCACCAAACCCCCAGCAGATTCGTGGATGGTGCAAGCAAAACGTCTTGGCGGTGGCCAATTCTTCTCGCACGGTTGCCACTACATCGATTTACTTCTCTGGTTCCTTGGTGAACCAGAGTTTGGCTTACATGTAGGAACGCGTAACCAAACCGAATGGATGGAGAAAGAGGGAACGAGCGATGCAATTATTAAATTCGCTAACGGTTCCATCGGCCATCACTTCGGCACCTGGGGCGCTCGCGCCACTCGCCATGGTTATGCGATTCACGCTCATTGCGAACGCGGAATGTTAGAGGCCGACATCACCGGCGGTGTTCTCTACGCCCACCATGGCTTCAAAGGCACGCCACCTGCTGGTGGAATTGGCGGCACGCTCTCTCCTGATCCCAAAGATGCAGAGGTAATCCTTGCGATGGAGGGTGAATCAAAATACCTCCAAGGCGAGCTCGAACATTTCGCGCATTTCATCGCGACCGGCGCGAAACCACTTACCGATGGCCCTGGATCACTCGCTGGGTTACGGGTTATTTGGGCGATGACAGATAGTGAAGAAAAGAACGCTTTCGCCGATTTGCGAGGTATGGGTCTTCCGCAGTAGTTCTGCTTAATTTTTTCGTTACATCACTTAAATCTCTTTTGCCTGCCGTCTCATGGTTCATGAGACGGCCTTTTCGACGCCAGCCGCCTCGAGGAAATCCCTTGGGGCGACTCTGTTCGAAAGGAACACAATGTTAAAAACTCTCAAGCGCAAGATTGCGCTTGTTGCAGTAGCAGGGTTGGGCTTTGGACTTGTCTCCACAGTTCCGGCCTTTGCCGCCGGTGCAGCTGTTTCATCAGCTGGCAATGAGTTAGATCTTACTCAAGCAGGTTCGACTCTGGTCGTGACAAACGCCACCCCAGCTGCTGACGCCGCCAGGGCAAGAGCTGGCGCTCAAACGATTGTTATTACCGAGGATGCAGCTGTGGAAGCTGCTTCTGACTACAACGTTATCGTTTCAACTGCCGCAACCACGGCTGCTATTGCGGTAGATGGAAGCAATTCCGCGACCTTAAGTTCACCATCTTTTGGTGGTACTAATGCTTCTTCTGGTGCAGTATCAACTACTGCCGGATCAGATGCTGCTTCAGGATTCTTCTCTGTAGCTGGTAAAGCTCTTAAAGTTGATGCAGTTGATGGAACAGCAAACGCTACGACCGTTACTTTCAACACTTCCGCGTTGACGGCTGGAACTTGGAATGTATTTATCGACCCATCACCGGCTAACACGTTCACCACTGGTGGCTTTATCGCTGGTGTTATCACAGTTTCTGATGTCGGAGCTCCTGCGTCACTCTCATGGACCGCTTCAAGCATCACGCAACTGAGTGCTACTCCAGTAGATCGCACTCTCGGCATTTCCGTTAGAGATGCTTCAGGCGTGCGAACCTTCTTGGTTGGTGATGAGAAAATCTCCCTTGATGCATCACCCGTCACAGGTGTAACCGCCACGCAAGTTGGACTTGCTGCAACTGCAGGCGCCGCCGCCGCGTTAACGCTGGATGTGAACCCCATCGCACCTGGTGACGCAAGTTACGGAACGCTATCTACATTTGGATACTCCGCTGTTCTCCGAGGTGCTGGCGCTGGTGGCGGTACTGCAACTGGAACCACTCTTCCTGGAGTGACTTACACCGTAACAGCACAGATGATTCGTGGAACCGCAGCCGTTGGTGCACCAGCTGCACTTTCATATCGACGCGTTTCTAACTCTTCAGGTCTTGCTGGAACCGTCTCCTTTGTGAACGCAACCACTACAACCACTGCAGTGACCACTGTCTCTTCCGCTCTTAATCAAGCAGCAACTGCTTTCAAGATTAAGGCGAGTGATAGCAACGCTGGAGTAATTGAAAATGCCACAGTTGCCATGTCCGTTTCAGGTATTACCGGAACCTTTACCGGTAACAACCAACAAACTTCAACTGATGGCATCACCGGTGCCAATATCGTCTTCACCCCTACCTCTTCCGGAACGGGTACGATCACTGCAACGATTACTACTGGAACAACAAGCATCACCGCTTCTGTTCCCGTCACGTCGTCTGCCTATGGTGCGATTGAGGCAACGATTGCAAAAACAGATGTCATTAATACCAACGGCACTGGCTTTACAACCGTAAGCCGTACCGCTGGAACCTATACAGCTGCAGTTAACGTGACCAAGATTCAGACCACATTTACAGGGTTAACTCCAAATGCGGCTATCCTCTTGGCTGGTACTGCTGGTGGTGCAGGTATTGCGACTATCACATCTGATGTCGGGTTGAACCCCACTGCTGATGCCACAGGAAAAGTTGTTGCTGTTTGGACTCTAACCACACCAGCAAATACCTCGACTCTCACGATTACTGCCGATGCGGATGGCGCCGGAGGTGCCGTGACTGTTGCATTAATTACTTTCGCAAATGCTGTCGCATCGATTACGACAACTCCTGCTGATGGCACCACAACATATGCTGCGCCAAGCTCGACTACTGAAGTGGTGGCAGAGATTGCTAACCAATTCGGTGCAATCGTCACCGGTGGCACTGTGGCCTTCACCAACACCGTCAAACCAGCAGCAGCTACTGCACAAACTGCAGCAACTGTTGTAGTGGGTGCTGATGGTAAGGCGAAGTTCAATGCTGTCTTGGGTAGCGCAGTAGGTACCTATACCTATACCGCTGTTGCTCGTGATGTTAATGGTGCAACCATTGGCGCAACGGCAGCTGATAACACCTCGACCTTCAGCTTCATCGTCAACGCCGCTGGTGCTCCAGCAGCAGTTACCGTCACTGGTGGTGCAAATACGGCTCTAAGTGAGTTCCGTGTTCTCATCGATCCAGACGGATCAATTAACCTCACTGGTGCAACTGCCGTTGCGAAGTCGAAGGCTCTAACAACTAATGTCGCTGCTGATGCAGCTGCCTACACCACCATGACCGTTTCGGTTGGTGCTGCCGGTGTCATTGTTACCGCTAAGGGAAGCGCTGGCGTGCTTATCAACAACGCTCAGGCAAACCCTGTGCTCTACTCTTCCTTCAATGGTGCAACCGATCTTGCGCAAGCAACGGGTGCAACAGGAGTAGCGACCTTCTATGTCACGACAACCAAGCCAGGTCTAAACACCGTGGAATTCTCTGCAGGATCTACCAAGACCACCGCAGAGTTCCGTGGCGTGCACAATAACCAGCTCGATGATCCAGCAGCTGCCGCTTCTGCTCGTACCGTGACCCTGGACAAGTCCACTGCCACCGTTGCCGGAAATGTTGTTCAGATCACCGCAACGGTCAAGGACCTCTGGGGTAATGCTGTTCCAGGAGTAGCACTCACCGGTGCCATCACTGGCGCTGCAGGACGCTTCTCTGGCGGAGCTCGTACACAAGCTGCGGTCAATACTGATGCCAATGGTCAGGTCGTCTTCGAAGTAACTTCGAACGGCACTGAGACTGGTACCGGAACATTAACTGTCACAGGTGCTGCTGCCGCTGCAGCAAACTCCTTCCTTGCTGGCGACTTAAGTGCTAATGGTCCTGCGGCAATTTTCACTACTGCCGCTACTCGAACAGCAACTGCTGCGCTCACGGTTAATGCCGGAAGCACAGTTGGTGCTGCCACTGAGACTGCAATCAATAACGTGAAGACTGACGTCAAGGCTGTCTCTGACACCGTGGCAACACTCTCCAAGGCTGTTACCACCATCCAGTCCTCTGTGACTGAGTTGACGAGCTCCTTCGCAACACAAATCAAGAGCCTGACCGATGCAATCGCCAAGATCAGTGCGGCCATTGCAGCGCTCTCCAAGAAGGTCTCTACAAGCACCAAAGCAAAGAAGTAATTAGTTAGCAATAACTAAGAACTGCTAGTACGCCAAAGGGCGGCCTCCACAAGGAGGTCGCCCTTCTGGTTTTTCCCAAACAAATTTGTTAGCAAAAATTCTTCTCCTCGGGCAATCCCGGGAACTTCCCCAAGGAGAAATCATGCAACTCGATTCATTTACAGAGCAACTCTGGCCAAAACTTAATCTCGCGCCCCGAACCATAGAAAATTACCGAGGGGCTTACCAGCGGTACGTTTCAACGATTCTCGGCCAATATGAACTAGCCACCATTACCAAACCGATGATTATTTCGGTCTTAGATTCCCTGCCCCCACAAACTCAGTTTCAAACCTTGATGGCTCTTAGAAATATATTCAAGGCAGCCCACGACCGCGAACTAATAAGTGAGAACATCTCTCAAAGTATCAAAGCACCACGAATACGGGTTTTACCTAAGAAATTCTTAACATGGCATCAACTATGTCAACTTGATCTAGGTCGGCAAACTAACAGAATCAAGTTTCTCGCCTTACATGGAATTCGATGGAGCGAAGCTTGCGCTCTTGATGAACGAGATATTGTTGATGGGCAGGTGAGGATCTCAAAAAGTTCAAATGGTGCTACGAAAACCGTTAATTCTGAGCGATTTGTACCGTATCTTGGATATTTCGAAAAATTTCCTGCCACGCAAAAATCAATCGCCCGTGCCTTACGAGCACATGGAGTCACAGTTCACTCGCTTCGGAAAACCTATGCTTATAGCTTAAAGAGCGCTGATGTTCATGTGACCACTGCCGCAAAGTTGATGGGACATAGCAATCCCATGGTGACGCTTCGCATCTATACAGCTGTATTGGATGAGGAAATCGAGAAGTCGGGAGAAGCGTTGCGCAAGGCGTTGAAATTGTGAGTTTTAATGTGACTTTCAAAAACCAGAAGGGCGACCTCCTTGTGGAGGCCGCCCTTTGGCGTACTAGCAGTTCTTAGTTATTGCTAACTAATTACTTCTTTGCTTTGGTGCTTGTAGAGACCTTCTTGGAGAGCGCTGCAATGGCCGCACTGATCTTGGCGATTGCATCGGTCAGGCTCTTGATTTGTGTTGCGAAGGAGCTCGTCAACTCAGTCACAGAGGACTGGATGGTGGTAACAGCCTTGGAGAGTGTTGCCACGGTGTCAGAGACAGCCTTGACGTCAGTCTTTACGTTGTTGATTGCAGTTTCGGTTGCTGCATTGACGGCTGTTGCGCCGGCAACCTTGGCAGTTGCTGTAGCTGAGGCAACACCTGCAGGCATACCGTTTGTAGTGTCAGCAACGACAGCGGAATCTCCACCAGTGATGCTCACTGCAATCGCATAATCTCCAGCGGTTACAGCGGAAGCGACAGCTGTAACAACACCAGTTGAATTGGTCTTACCAGTGATGCTTGACGTTCCTGCACCAAGAGTTGCACCAGTTGCAGCAGTAAATGTCACATCTACACCTGAAACTGGGTTACCAAAGAGGTCAGTAACGGTTGCAGTAACCACTGCATCTTTAGCTGATGCTGAGATAATTCCTGCAGAACCAGCTTTGACGGTGATTGTCCATTCAGACTTGACTGAGCCAGCAGTTGCAGTGATGGTCGCAGTGCCCGCCTTGGTGAACGAAACCTGAACTGCGCCAGTTCCTGCTGCAGTGTAGGTAGTCACGGTTTTCTTGCCGAGCAATTTATCTGTGTTAGCAACGTTTGCTACGACGTTACCTGCAAGGAACCAAACTCCATCAGAGCCTGTCCAAACGACTGGAACGCCGGATATATTCGTCGTAGCAGCATTTTTCACAGTTGCCGTGATAAGAACTTGATCCTTAATTTGTTCATCGGCAACACCGTCTGCCTCTTCATCGGCATTGCCGAGAAGAGTGTCAACAGTCACTGATCGAGTGGTAACAGCAGTAATTGTTGCATCATAAGTTTGTGTGGTGTTTGGAGTGGTTGGCTGTTGTGCAACCAAAGTGACTGTTGCTGGGGTTGTATCTCCAGCATAGTTCACGTTAATTGTGTCAGTCTTACCACCCGATGTAACAGTCACAGCATCTTGCAAGTTCGTTGTACTTGTTGATGCGTCGGTGTACTTAAAGCTTACTTTACCTTCTGCATCTGTAACTTCTGTTAGAGATAGTGAAGCATTACGTGAACCACCAGTTGAAGTTAGCGTCACTGTTTGAAGTGGAAATGGACGTCCGAAGATGTCCACAACTGCAGCACCGAGTGCAACTTCAGAGCTTGCCTTGACAGCAATATCTGCGGCATCTGGTGAAATTGTTACTTTACCGGCTGATGCGTTTGCATAAACCATTGCTAGTTCAAGAACTTGTCCAGCGCCACCAGCTGCGGAAGTCACACCAACCAAAATACCCTCAGCCGCGTTAGCGTTTGTTACGGTGTAAGAGATTTCAGCAGTTGCATCTGCACCAATAGTCACTAAGTTTACTGTTCCTGTGGTGAGGTCTGCAAGCGTACTCTCAATAATGGTGAATTGTGCATCGCCTGTTGTCGCTGCAGCAAAAGTTGCCTTGAACTTGAGAGTTCTTACTGATGTAGGAATGTAGTTTGTGACGAGAGCGTTTGCTGCGGCAATGTTTGCTGCTGCTGCACCTGCAACCGAATCAGAGTCTAATGGAACGGTATACGCAGTGTCAACTGATGAAGCAGTTGTTGCTCCAGACCATTCCAACTTAGTTGCATTTTTAACATTTGCTGTAGAAACCGCTGTAAGTGTTGCAGTAGCAGAAGTTGCTGTCCAGCCAAATGCGGCGGCCGTCAACGTGTAGGTTCCGGAGGCAGTTGCTGCGGTCAATGTTGCTGCATAGTTTGGTGCAACATAAGAGTTCGCTGCGGTTGCCTTCGTGGAGGTTAAATCACCCGCTCCAACCGAAGAAAGCGCTGGAGTTGTAATTGTTACTCCCGAACCAGAACCGCCAGAAACTGCTAAATCAACCCGCTCTGAACCAATTAAGTAAGTTGGACGAGAGCCATCGGTGACTTTGATGTCATAGTTTTGAGTACCATTTCCAGTTAAGGTCGCTGAAGTCGCCGTTGCAGATCCTGCTTTACGAACCGTAATTGTAGTTGGGGCATTCGTTACTGCAATCGAATCTGCTTTGTAAGTTGCAACATTTGAGAAATCTCCGGCAGCAGTACCCACATACAGAGTGTAAATACCCGGAATCGCATTTCGAGCGAGATTTAAGACCACTGTGTGATCTTTACTTGCAACTCCAGCGATAATTTGGTAAACACCTGCTGTTGGAGCATTCAAAGCAGAAGTGCCTCCGCCAGCATTTGTAACAGACAATGTTACGCCTGTAGCCAAATTCACAGTATCAGTAGCATCTGCAGCCACCGCGGCATTGTTGCCAGTAACTGTGGAAATGAGAATCTCAGTTGAAGAAGAAGTGGCTTTGTAGCCTACTTTCACTTTAGAAGTTGAGAAGTCACCCGAAGCAGTTTCAGCAGCGGTGATAGTGACTGCCGTTCCCGTTCCTGCTCCGATAGTAGCGACATAAGTCGTGTCATCCTTGCGTAGAGTCTCAACTGAACCAGTCACGCTGGCTGGTTGAGCTCCAGCTAAAGCATTTGCGATTGGGGCTGCAACGACCGCAAGGCCTGCAGATCCAAGAGCTGCTACTGCAACAAGCGCGATCTTGCGCTTGAGAGTTTTTAACATTGTGTTCCTTTCGAACAAAGTCGCCCCAAGGGATTTCCTCGAAGCGGCTGGCGTCGAAAAGGCCGTCTCATGAACCATGAGAGACCCCTTTAACGCCGATTGATGCATCGCACGTGCTGACGCATCAAAATCCACACCGAATTCCGGATTCGGGGTGGAAACCTGATTTAGGCGGGCGCGCATTAGAACGCACCTCCCGCATTGATAAATGGATCAAGAACCTGAACCGCTTGGCCCAAGATCGTCTGACCCATTGGTGTGACATGAAGTCGTACTGTCACGATCGCTGGAATCTTGTCCGCGTCACGGCCTCCAGCTGGGGCCTTGATGTTATTTGAACCGGTCTTTGACGAGTCAATAAACATTGTCGCGATAATCAACTTCGTTCCATCTGCCTGTGTTTCAACGCGGGTGTTGGTGGAGACCACGAGAAGGTCTTGCCATACCCCGTTGATACGGACAGTAGGAACCACCGAATACTGCAGAGCAGTTCCGGTGAAAGTTACGAATTGATCAAGAATGATATTTACATTCTTTGGATCGTTAGTAGCAAAAATCGACTCGGTGATGGTCTTCATTCCCACGACGGTGGGCTCACCGAAATTCTTAAGTACTGCCGTGCCGGCGTAATCACCAGTGTCATGAATGGTGAAGCCGGTTGGAAGTCCGTTTTCGTCAACGCCTGGGAATGAGGAAGGACCGGCGAGCGCGAGAGTCTCTTTCGCTGATGCGATGGAGTTAGAGAAGGACTTAGTTGTTGCGCTGAGGTCAATACTTGCTGCTTCATCGATTAATGCATCGTCGGCGGCTGTGGAAGTTTCGGTTGCAGCGTCAGCGGCAGCTGCTTGAGTTGTTGCGCTGGATGATGGTGAAGGGGTTGCGGTGGTTGAATTATTGGCGCTCTTCTCGTTGGCGTTGTTGTTACTTGCATTGCCAGAACCAAGCGCAGGGGTTGCTGGGTTAAGAGGTGCTTCAGCAACAACGCGGGAAGAACCGTTAATTCCTTCATTTCCAGTGAGGGAGTTAAAGCCAAGGAATGCTGCGAGAACAAGAACGAGTGAGAGCGCAACACGTGAAGATTTCTTCGCGAGTTCGCCAGCGCGCTTGTATGTTGTGGAGAGCATGTCGAGCGCGGTAAGGCCGCGATCTTCGTCGATGATGATTTCGGTAAGTACGCGACGCATTGAAGCGCGGGCACGAGAGAGAGTATGGCGAACAGCGCTCTCTTTGATGTTGAGCTCTGCTGCGATCTCTTCTGTAGTGCGGCCATCCATCTCCCACATCACAAGCGCAGTGCGCTCGGCTGGTGAGA
>Ga0214917_10007022_pt1 | contig 11518 bp, 10 predicted proteins | sample LL_1208_BB_MetaG_FD_177983 | JGI IMG/M metagenome (GOLD analysis project Ga0214917, IMG submission 177983) | Freshwater microbial communities from Lake Lanier, Atlanta, Georgia, United States - LL_1208_BB | ecosystem: Environmental > Aquatic > Freshwater > Lake | place: USA: Georgia | collected...
TAACTCCATGTTCTTATCCTTCCGCATTCACTGCAGAAATGATTGCAGGCATGGCTTCTTCAAGTGCGATTCGCCAATCTCTCATGGGCTTAACATCCGTATTTGCCCAAGCATCGTGGCTTAATACGGAGTAAGCAGGTCGTTTTGCTGGTCTCGGATACTCACTCGAAGACACTGGGGCAACACGATTTATATCCGCCCCCGCTAATTTAAATATCTCCTGTGCGAACTCAAACCATGTCGCTTCGCCTGAATTGGTTCCGTGATAAATACCAGCGGGTGAGTTAGATAAACCCAACTCGACAAGTTGCTTTGCAAGATCAATTGCAGAGGTCGGTTGTCCCATCTGGTCATTTACAACCCGAACTTCACCTTCACCATTGATCGCAAGTCGAGTCATAGTCTTAGCAAAATTCTTACCCCACGGGCTATAAAGCCAAGCTGTCCTAACAATTGATGAGTTCTCTGGGTAGATCGCAAGCACTCGACTTTCGCCTTCGGCTTTGGTGCGCCCGTATACAGATTGAGGGTCAATCCTGTCATCTACCTTCCATGGGGTTTTGCCCTCACCCGAAAACACATAATCTGTTGAAAGGTGAATTAACTTTGCTCCACAATGCATGGCTGCCATAGCGATATTTTCTGCCCCGTCGCGATTGACTCTAGAAGCCTGGGGCTCAGCACTTTCAGCGCCATCAACATCTGTCCATGCGGCACAGTTAATAATTACACTGGGTGACAACTTTGAAATAACGTCACGAACTATCGGACCTTTTGAAATATCTAGATCTTGTGATCCCCAGGCGTGAAACAAAATTCCACGTTCACCTAGCTCTCGAGAAACCGCAATACCTAATTGCCCTGATCCGCCCGTAATTAGCCAAGTCATTTAATGATTAGCGATTCTTAAGTGGCTTCCACCACGATTCATTGTCTCGATACCACTGAATGGTTTCTCTAAGACCATCCTCGAATTTAACCTTAGGTTCATAGCCCAATTCCCGATTAATCTTTGTCCAATCAACGCTATATCGAAGGTCGTGACCTTTTCTATCTTCCACATATGCAATAGAAAATTCATCTGCACCCATAGCTTCAAGAATCAAACTTGTAATTTCATTATTTGTTAACTCACGTCCACCACCGATGTTGTAAACCTCGCCGGAACGCCCATTCATTAATACGGAATAAATACCCCGACAGTGATCATCTACGTGTAACCAATCCCGAATATTCTCTCCGGTCCCATAGACCGGAACTTTCTTACCTTCAATTATATTTGTAATGAATAAGGGAATTAGCTTCTCCGGAAAATGGTGTGTCCCGTAATTGTTGCTACAACGTGTAATAACTACATCCATGCCATGGGTTCGATTGTATGAACGAGCTAACAACTCTCCACTTGCCTTACTTGCAGAGTAGGGAGAGTTTGGTTGGAGTGGCCAATCTTCGGTCCAAGAACCGGATTCGATAGAACCATAAACTTCATCAGTTGAGACTTGTAAGAATCGAATTTCTCTTCCTGAGGCTTTAATTGCGTCTAACAAAACTTGTACACCCACAATGTTGGTCTGAACGAAATCTGTCGCGCCTAAGATTGAGCGATCCACGTGAGACTCAGCAGCAAAGTTAACAACTGCATCAACTTCCCTCAGTAATTCGGAAACAGCTTCGGGGTCGCAAATATCTCCCTCAATAAACTCATACCTAGATAAATCTGCTGCTGAATCTAGATTTGCCTTAACCCCTGCATATGTCAGTTTGTCCAAAACCTTAACGCTAGACACGCCAAGCAAATCACCTTTGGCGATCATTCGCACAAAGTTTGAGCCAATAAAGCCAGCGGCACCTGTAACAAGCAACTTCAATTGACCACTCCTATCGCGCTCTGTTTCCAACCTTACCCTCTAGAATTGCGGAATGAAGGGAATAGTCCTCGCAGGTGGCACAGGTACACGCCTGTGGCCTATCACCAGGTCAGTTAGTAAGCAGCTGCTCCCAATCTATGACAAGCCTCTGATTTACTACCCAATCTCAACTTTGATGCTGGCAGGTATTCGAGAGATTTTGATAATAACGACTCCACATGATCAATCTGCATTTCAGGCCGTACTCGGGGATGGATCCAGATTTGGAATCACAATTCAATATGGGATTCAGAATGAGCCAAAAGGTCTGGCTCAAGCGTATTTAATCGCAGAAGAGTTTCTAGCTGGTGGCAGCTCCATGATGATACTTGGAGACAACATTTTCCATGGCGTGGGTCTCGGTCGTGAATTATCTCTTGGAGAAGATTTCGTTGGCGCTCGAATATTTTCCTACCAGGTGACCGACCCATCTCAATATGGAATCATTAATCTTGATCAAGACGGAAAGATGGTATCTGTTGTCGAGAAGCCACGTGAAAGTCTTTCAAAGTTAGCGATAACCGGACTCTACTGTTTCGACAAAATGGCAGTTGAATACGCAGGGCAGGTCAAAGAAAGCTCCCGTGGTGAATTGGAAATTACTTCAATTATTCAAAGTTACCTGGATGCTAGAAATTTGGAAGTGACCCATCTATCCCGCGGCACTGCTTGGCTTGATACTGGCAATCCAAACTCGATGAACGATGCCAGTTCTTATATAAGAGTCATCGAGGAGAGAACAGGATTAAAGGTCGCGTGTTTAGAAGAGATTGCCATTGAAAATGGTTGGCTTACTCGAGAACAGTTGCAGCTTGATTTGGAATCAGCAGGAAACGGAGATTATTCTAAGTATTTGCGTTTGTTATTAGAACGCTAGTCCCGATCTTGACAACGAATTACCATGTGCCCAAAAGACATATGCATATCTTCTACAATCTGCATGTCTTCCACTGGGCAATGAAAGCTAAAGTCTGCAATTCTTATAGTTTCACCGCCATCGAAACCAGTTAGCGCAACCACCTTCATGCCAAGTGATTTTGCTTGAATGCAAGCATTGATAATATTCCTGGAGTTTCCTGAACCCGTGACACACACAAGTAGGTCTGACGCTTTCGCATAGCTTCTGAGTTGGTAAGCAAATATCTGGTCGTAGTCCATATCGTTACCAATAGCGGTAATTAGCGGGGTGCTATCGGACAAACAAAATGCTTTTCCGGCAACACCATTTATTTCCCTATTTCCCTTAACCCAATCAGCAACGAAATGTGAAGCAGTAGAACTACTGCCACCGTTTCCAATCACAAACACTTGATTTCCCGACTTCAGGCAATCTTGGACTTCACGGACTGATTCACCAATTTTGATTTGATCGACTGATGACCAGCTATCAACTAATTTACCCAAGTAATCCTGTATAAACACTTTCAACCCCCATAAACTTGGACAATTGGCCCTGCAATCTCAACCTTAACTTCAAACCTCTTGTGACGTCCACTTAATGAATCAATAACCAATTGGTGATTATTTTTTTCAGCAAGTACTGCTAGAAAACCTCCACCGCCAGCTCCTAGTAATTTTGCCCCAAAAATGGGTGCAGTTGATGTCCACTGAAAGAGTGACGTCAAAGTCGAATCGGAATCGTCACCATTTAAAGTAGATTTAAGTTCCCAACCTAGAGTCATCAATTTACCTAGTCTAGGAATATCTAGTAATTGAATACTCGATATAGTCTCTATAGCAAGGTCGACCATTTTCTTGGTGGTTTTATTAGCCAATTCATCACTTTTTAACTTTGCTTGCTGCGAATCAAGGATCTTATTTGCTGAACGTGGTTGATCAATATGGAAAAACAACAGTGATTCATTTAACTTTTCAACAAATAATTCTTTTATTTCTGCGTCCTCGAATACTGGTTGAGCTTTTACATGTCCACCTTTTTGGAAATGAAGTGAATTTATATCCCCTAGAGCACACCCGTACTGATCCTGAAAACCAATTGGGGATTTCAGGATTTCAATTTCAACTTCACAAGCAAGTTTAGCGATTTCTAAATATGTTCGACTTTTCCCCTGCATTTTTAATAATCCTGAAAGTAGGGCTACTGTGAATGCGCTAGACGAACCCAATCCCGTTCCACTTGATGGAACATCTGCAATCGAAGTTATTTCAAGTCCGGGGCCTTTCCAATTTAGAACTTCAAGACATGCGCGAACAATTGGATGTTGAATTTCACTAATTCTTGCGACTTCTTCGATCCTGCTATATGCAATGCGATATTTCCCTGAAAAGCTCTCATGCAAAGTAATGTAAACGCGTTTATTTAACGGCATTGCAACAGTTAATCCTTCTGCATTTTCAAGATAACTGGGCAGGTCTGAACCTCCGCCATTCAAACTAAAGCGTAACGGTGCCGAAGAAATTAGCATCTGACGCCACTTCTCGCCTCTAGGAACCGAATAAAGTGCACGTGATCCATACATACCCCATCCCTGAGCTCGGCATGCAAGTCGCAATCCGAATCGTCATTAGTTATCAAGTGAATCCATTCAATCCCAACTCCTGCCGCAGCCTGTAAATCAGACATGGAGTTACCAACATAAATCACGTTATTTGCTCTCAAGTGTTGCTCATTCAAGATCTCTAAAAGCATGCCAGAAGATGGTTTTCGACAAATGCAGTCTATTTTCAATTCTGGAATTTCTCCAACAAATCCACTGTCTTGATGATGCGGACAGACTTTGATTATAAATCTACTCGAATCAGCCACCCCTGCGCTTATGAGTAAATGAGAATTAATTTCATTTACAGTCTCAATTGTTGCCTCACCTCTGGATACAACTGGCTGATTTGTTACAATCCCAACAAGATCAAATTTCTCGGTAGCAAATTTTAAAATTTTGCTCGTTTCAGGGAAGAGTTTGATTTGTGAGCAGGAACTAATGTGCCCTGATTCAATGTTCAACGTACCGTCTCGATCAAAAAAAATTCCAGTCAAGTTACTTAATTTCCCACCTTCGGCAAATTTTGATAAAGCTTTTTGAAGTCTATCTGGCGTACCAATATCTCTAATGACTCCTTGATGGAAGGCCGCTTTAATTACCAATTTTTCTGAAATTAATTTAGGAATCAATTTCTTAAAGACATCCGATTTCGAATCATCTAGAGTTGTAGGTACGTACTTCTTTTTAAGGAAAACAATGCCAGCGTTACCTACGGGTATCTTGGGAATCTCTCCATGTGGATAGGCATTGAAACTCTTCACACTTGAATCAGCGTTTAAGATCACTAGATCGCTGTCCTCGGGATGATCCGTGTATTTGACAAGCAAGCGCACATCTTCTTCTGCTTTTCGGAAACCATCGAACATCCCCCCGATGTTCGTCCTAGACAACAGAAGATCCCCCATAGTCAAACAGAAATCGTCCTGCAAATACTTTCGAGCCTGAATTAAAGCTCCGAGGGTTCCTCTTCGTTCCTCTTCCACAAATAGCCTATGTTCTAAAGAACTCTTCAAACTATGTTTGGCTTTTATCTGATCTTCTATTTCTTTGTGGCCATAGCCGAGGCACCAAAGTATCTCTGTGAAACCTTCAGAAATAGCTTCATTGACAATAATTTCAAATATAGTCAAGTTTTGTACTTTGAGCAGCAATTTAGGTATTTTAATTCCGGCACTCACTAGGCGTGTGCCGTCACCTCCTGCGAGGACTACCAACTGTTTTTGAGATTTATTCACTAATCAACCAATTAACTCATGAATATTTCTACATGTAATAGACAGTTCTAACTGGTCGGCGATGTCATGCACTGCGCGATGTATTGCCTGAGAGCTTGAAAACTTCGCGGACGCAAATATTGATTCTAATTTAGAAGTGTCCATTAAAACTCTAACAGCATCACCTTCCCAGCCCCTTGGGCTGTCCCCATATTCAATCTTTTTCGGTTCAAGCAAATGATCAACAACACATTCTGCGATTTGACGAACCGTGATACCCGTATCACCGGGACCGAGATTAAAAATTCCCGTTTCTTTCTTTACCCATAGGTTTAACATCATTTTTACAAGGCTTTCAACGTGTAAATAGCTCTTAGTTTGAGTACCGTTTCCAAGTACTTCTAAAACCTCATTTTGGGTTTTTATTTTGTTAATGAAATCAAAAATGACCCCGTGCGTAGCGGGTGCTCCTACTATGTTTGCAAATCTAAAAATCAGTAATGGCACCTTGCTACTACTTGTCTTGATCTCCAAAAATTGCTCACTAGATTGTTTCGCAATTCCATAATAAGAGATAGGTGTGCAAATTGAATCCTCTACAAAGCTTTCTCCGCCAGATAGCTCGCCATAAACTGCAGAAGTGGAAGCGAAATTTACATAATCAACCTTTAATCTATCAATCAAATTACATACCGAAATTGATGTGAGAAATGTTTTTTGTGCATCCAGGTTAGGAGAGCTGCTGCCACTTCGAATGTCAGAATTCGCAGCTAAATGCCAAATTGTGACTGGAGAATCTCCAACTTGTTGAACAATCCAGTCAGTGGTTGTCTCGTAATTCACGTCACCGAGATAAAATTTAATTTTTGAATACTTCTTGAATCTATTGCTGGTTGTGTGAAAGTTATTTGAAGTGTCATCATCGATACACAATATTTCGCAATCAATTTCTAGCAAATTCTTGATAAGTTCATTCGCGATGAAGCCTGTGCCTCCAATCAGTAAGTGGATCGCTTTCATGCTTTACTCCAAATCTAGAATATTAGGGGGAATTATATCTTCCTAAAAAAATCACGGACGATTTCGGCCGCATCCTCTGGCGTGGGCATGGTTTTAATGAAATCCAAACCTGCTTGGCTAGTTTCTTCCCACTTTTTAGTGTCACCGAGTAAAGATACAACCTTTCCACACATTTCTTCTAAAGAGTACATCGGGGGCTGCAAGAGTGGATTTTCGCCATATTTGTACATTGGGGAACCTGGAATATCGATATCAATGACGGGAAGCCCGCATGCCATCATCTCGTAGGGTACAAGACTTGGATTTGTGGGTGAAAATGCAATTCCAACTCGTGCACTCCGGTACTTGTTTGCTAGGTCATCAAGCGTTGGAAGTAGGCCGACATTTTTGGCAACGAGTCCAAGATCTATGTTGTTCGACGAACCAAAAAATTCAACCTTAGTATCAGGAACCGCCTTGGTTACTTCACTTATCAAACGTTTACCAACTTCAAAGAGACGACGTGGCGTGTCTTGTTTTGCAAAGAAAAGAACGCCTTCACGCTGATTCGCATTTTCTGATGTGTAGATTTTCTTGTCTACCGGGAAATCAAAGTGAGGAACATCCTTTCCGGTCACTTCTTTAATTTTTCGCGCCATCCAAGCACCGCTGGTGAAAATAGATATGTCTTTTTCAAAATAAGTACTCAGGGCATCAAGATAACTATCTGACATCGGGTTAAACCAAGGTTCAAAGTCTTGAACCAAATAAGCAATTTTGGACTTATGGGAGGAAACTCGCTTGATAAATGGGATAGAGGAATTATGAACACCTATCAAAACATCAGAATCTCGCACGTCGTTAATTTGATCAATTACGGAAAATTGAGCTTCGCCGTAGTCTCTGGCTATTGCGTTTATGAGTTCAGGGGCGGAACGTTCATCACCATAAAAGAAAATTCGGCATTCAAATTCGATGCCCTCAAGTAAATTCGCCAACCTGATTACATTTCTATGTCCGCCGCTACCTGGCACTAAATTCGGTAAAAGCCACGTCAACGTTCGAACGTCTTTCGAATTTCTGAGGAGATCTCGAGGTGGTTTCCGATCCTTGACTAGTTTTTGAATTTCAAGTACAGGCGCTTGTATCGACTCCAAGCAGTGGTGGGCCAGGACACTTTCGTGAGATGCCGTCCCAATACTTTCAAGATTGCGAGGAATAGACAGCGTCTCCAAAGCGGCCTCCCACTCTTTGGCACTGGAAGCTAGAAAGCCATTTACTCCATTTTGGATTGCATTAATGAATGGCTCGGTGGGAGATGCAATGGTTGGGACGCCAACTATTCCGCCCTGCATAAACTTCGTGGCAGATTTTGCAGAGACAAAAACGTTACCTAATTCCAGCGGTGCGAGTTGCACATGGAATTTTGCTAGATAATTAAGGAGTTCTCTATGCGGCACCATGGGATAAAAGTCAACTTGATCCCGAATCTCCAAAGGAATGTCATTTTTCTCTAAAGGTGCTGCACCTTGAAGAGTGAGGGTCGCATTAGCATTTTTTCGTAAGAAAGCGAAAACTCCCTGCGCACAAGACTGAAAATCAAGCCCATGGCTTCGAGAGCCACTGCAATACACGATCCTTAATCCTTGCGCTTCTAGCCTTTTTTCACGAACTCTATATATTTGCTCACCCTGATACTGCATCCAACGAGGAATCACAATCGGCAAAGTAATTGAGTCAACGGATAAACGTTGGTAGGCATTCCGCAACTCAGGTGTGCCCGCAATCCCGAAATCTGATTTTATTACTTGACGCTCTTGAGAGAGCGCAACCTCCTCAATCAAATACTTGGCTTCATTGTGTGGGATGAGACTTAGGGCATGAACATTTTCAAAATTATAAGAAGCGGTTTCAAAAGTTAAATCATCAGAATCGTATGCAATTATTACATTGTTAGCCCTTGCTTCTAACCACCAAGTAGCCTTTTCTAAATCTAATGCAGTGCGCCAGAAATAAATCATCCCAACAGACTTGGGAAGGAATTCAAGACTCATACATTGATTTGTCGTAATGACTAAATTAGAAACACCACTTTCCCAAAGTGCTTGTGAAATATTCAAGACTCTATAATCATGGCTTGGGGAGTGAAAATCATTTGAAACTAATAGAATTTCAGGGAGTACATTCTGAAATAATGACTCTGAATAAACCGCTTGGGTTTTTGTATCGAAGTAGGCAAGACCTCCAGCTCTCCCAACCAAAAGAGATTTCCTGATAGTACTTTTAAGTCCGTATCTCTTTAAATATTGGAACACGAATTTTCTCACTTGAAAAAACTGTCTGACGAGCTTAAGTGGATAGAGAATTCTGAACATTTACTTTACGCTCCCACTTTCTATTTCCATTTTCGCCCAGTCAAGTAGCTCCGAGATGCCTACTTCAAGACCTGTAAATTCAGGAACGATTTCAAGTTGCAAAATTGCGGAGACGTCTGCATAAATTCCTCTAACATCACCCACACGATACTTGTTCGAAACAACTGGTACCTCCACGCTACAACTCCTCGCAATAATTGAAGCGACTTCATGGAGAGATGTAGGTGCTCCAGAACCTACATCAATGACAGAGGATCTATCCGGTAATTCAATTTCAGTTGCCAAAACCTTTGCAATATCCTTAACGTAAACTAAATCTCTAATAATTCCTCCGCCCTCGTACACTTCGATTCGTTGATCCGTAAGTGCATTTTTTGCGAAGAGCGAAATAACGCCTGAATATGAGTTCCAAAGGGACTGCCCCGGACCATAAACATTTTGAAGTCGAAAAATTCTTAACTCAACTTTGAATGCTTCACACCAAATTTTAAGGATACTTTCTTGACTAAATTTTGTAGACCCATAAATGTTCACCGGGTTTGCAATAGCTTTAGCTGCCGATACCGGGTGTGGTGCTATGCAATATTCGTCGAGATACTTTGGGTTCCAGTTTCTTTTTTCCAAATCTTCGACCTGACGAGTTTCCGGATTGACTATTGAACCTTTGGAGGTGATCCACAATCCTTCTCCGTAAACCGCCCGCGTTGAAGTCAAGATGACTTTTCTTACATTTTCAACTTCTTTAAAAAGAAATTCACACAATGCTGCGGTACCAAGAATGTTTGTCGACACATGGGCGGATGGCGCGTTTAGAGAATCTCCCGTTGAAGTATTCGCCGCAAGATGAAAAACTGTCAAACTGTAATTGGTATTTGGTAATTTTTTGGAGACTTCATCCCATGTTGTCGCATCTTGAACGTTTCCCACGACTAACACAATATTTTGATTAGGCAAAACTTTCGAGGTTCCGTGAACGATTGGAGAAAGATTGTCTACAACGATTATCATCTCGTATCGGTCTTTGATTTCCTCTATTAGATGAGATCCGATGAAACCTAACCCACCTGTAATAATTGCAATTTTCATTTCTTAAAAACCACAATAGTCATGGCGCATAGAGCAGTATCGTAGAAAAAGTATTTTTCTCTTACTTCAAATTTTGAAAGTATCTTCGACCAAGAAAATTCATTATGCATAAAAATATGCCCCGGGTAGATGTGTCTTTCTGTTACAAGTGGAACTTGCATAAACATCACCCCACCTTGGTTTAATTTTGTAAATGCATCTTCGAACACCTGACCTGGATTAATAAGGTGCTCAAATACATGCCAGGCAAAAAAGAAATCAAATTTAATTCCATCAACTTCCGTAGTGCTGATTACCGTCAAATTTTCAGAATTTGACATTTTTTTTGCCATTTGCAATCGCTCTAAAGTTAAATCCGTCGTGACACATTTAAAGAAATATCGACTTGCAGCGACTGATGAGATTCCGGAACCTGCACCTATTTCAAAAAAAGTTTTGTTACTGAATTCATAATCAAATTTTTCAGAAAACCATCGAAAAATATTTGCAGCTTCGTCCACTAATGATTCAAAATTCTGCCGCTCTGTTGGGACAATATAGAAATTCTCTTTTTCTAGCCATTCAACTTGCGCTACTGCGTTTGTGATTTTTGTACTTTCGGTAGTCGAGTTATATATCGATGTACATGAGGTACATATATATAAAACTGTTTCATTTACGTCTAAGCTGGGGTAAGTTGAGTGTTTTCGCAAAGAGTTTGAGGAAAGACAAACACCACAATTCAAATTCTCAAGGTATCTTGGTATTTGAACATTCAAACTGTTCACAAGTGATGCGAGGCCGGACTTTGTTTTGTTCAGCATACTCATATTCTATTATTACTTATGGGATATATTGCAGTTATCGGGATAGAAACTTTGATTGACTAGTCAAAATAACATCCGTAATGAATTTTAATCCAGCCTTACAACACCACTTGGTGTCGTTAAATGCACAGCAACGATCCCATACTCACCATCATTTGATGATGGATCTACGAAATTAACTGAAGCACCATTTAATCCATCAAGAATCTCTGACTTAAACCAAGAATCAGCTAGGTGATCGGTGTCAGCGATCGTGATCTTCTCAATTGAAGCAACTGCTTTTCCATCTTGAGATGGGTGATCAGCTGTTAACCATTGGATAAAGAATGGAAGTTCGCGAGATTCGGTAATCTCGTTAACTCCGATTTGCTTCCACTTTAGATCGCTTCCATCTGGACGTGTGCGGTGACCTTCAATTGCACTCCGACCAAACTTCTCTTCAACCTTTGAAATATCTTCAGTTGCAAAAACCCAGGTGAGCCAGCCGCCACCTTCTTGTGCTTTCTTGCTAACAGCTTTACCCCAAGGGGTTTGCTCTGTTGCTGGGTGATCTAGTGGACAGACAACTTCGATGTATTGACCGTTTTGAAGAGGCAGTGTGAAGTTGCGTGTGCCAAAGCGTGGGTGGAC
>Ga0214917_10007023_pt1 | contig 11515 bp, 15 predicted proteins | sample LL_1208_BB_MetaG_FD_177983 | JGI IMG/M metagenome (GOLD analysis project Ga0214917, IMG submission 177983) | Freshwater microbial communities from Lake Lanier, Atlanta, Georgia, United States - LL_1208_BB | ecosystem: Environmental > Aquatic > Freshwater > Lake | place: USA: Georgia | collected...
TTCAGTCAGCGCACAGTTCCAGACGTACTTCTCGAAGGCGTTATTGGAACGTGCAATCCCATTGCTCCAAATGGAGCAATTCGCAATGAAAGCCCCCTACCCGACCAAAACGGGTGGAAACAAAACAATCCGATTCTTCCGATTCGGCGATCCCAGCATCACTGCGATCTCCTCTCTATCGGAAGGAACGACCCCTACCTCTGGTGACGAGCGTGATCTCACGTTGTCCTCAGTGGAAGCCACGCTTGTACAGTATGGAAGCAAGATCATCCTAACGGATGTTGTTCTCGCAACCGAATTGTTCTCGCACTTGGCACAGGCCACCAAACAACTCGGCGAAGATGCCGCACTGCACGCTGACACACTCTGTCACCGCGCGTTGGTGCAGGATTCCTCGACCAGCACTGGTACTGGCGTAGCCACCAAATCGTATGCCCGTTATGCTCAGAATACGACTAACGGAACGACTTGGGCTACCAGCTCAGTTGCTAATAGCGCAATCACAGCCACCGACTTGCTCGATGGTGCGACTGCGTTGTTCATCAACCGCGCTCCCAAGATCAAGGACGGCTACGCGCTTGTTGCGCATCCTGCCGTTATCCGTGACTTGCAGCAGGACGATGATTGGTTGAAGGTTTCGAGCTACTCGAATCCCGAAGCAATCTTCAAAGGTGAAATCGGCAAGTTGTTTGGCGTATCGGTAATCTCTTCGACCAACGTACAGACCTTCAATACCTCCGCTTCTGGCATCGCAGAGAACAGCGTTGGAACAACTGGTGTTAACACTGGTTATGCCAACGTCCTCCTCGGTGGTGGCGCGTTTGGTGTTCCTAGCTTGTCCTCGTTGGCAGCCTCTGGCTCGCCCTTCGCTCCGAAGGTCACGATCCTCGATGCTCCCGACAAGAGTGACGTTTACAACCAGCGCGTTATTGCCTCGTTCAAGACGTTCTACGCGGCCAAGCAACTCGATCCTCGGTTCTTCCGAGTCATCGTTGCGAAGTCAAATTATAGCTAATAATTAAATGGGAACTCTAGTAATCGCTATGAGTCCTCGGAAAGCTGGGGAGGATAAAACCTCCCCAGCCTCTTCCTCATCTGAAAAACCTATGAATAAAATGATGAAATCTGGAATGGTGATGCTTCCAATTTCCAAGTTTGAGATGAACGATGGAAGTGAGAATGTTTCACCAGAAGTAGGTGATTCTGTAGAACTCTCTGGAACAATTGACATGATCGAGAATGGCGTTGCCCACGTTAATGTGGAACACGCCATGAGCGAAAGCGAGTCCAAGGACAAGTCGGAAGACATGGCCGAAGGCGAAAACTCAATGTCCGAAGAGGAAAAGATGATGAAGATGGCCGAGGAGTCGGATAAGAATAACTATAGCTAATATGCCTATTTACCAGTACGAGGACTCCAGAAATGGGAAAGTTGTCGAACTGGAAAAGGCTGTGGCCGAAAGGGATTCTGTCCCTCGTTACCTTAAACGATTCACCGTCCCGCAAAGATTGAGCCTAGTGGGGGTTGGCGAACCCCTCGACAACCCGCTGGGAGTCAATCAAACAAACTTGTTGAAGGGGTACTATCGCCAGGAACAAAAGCTTGGTAGTAGGTTTAGAAGCCAGTACACGCCAGATAGTATCAAACGTGCGGCTATAAGGAGAAAAAAATATGGCAAATGAATTTGTACGAAGCCAACGCAAGGCCAAGGGAAAAGCTATCCGCTTTGATACCCAGGGTCAGACCAACGTAATTGAGTTTACGGCAAGTTCCAGTGGTGGAACGGTTAATACTGTTGCAACATCACCTGCTTCCTTAAACGTGACTCTTAACGGTACGTCTTACAGAATCGCATTGCACAGCTAATTGTATGCGACTCTTATCTCGCCTTACGCTTGGTAATGGTGGGACAATTATTGCATCGTCAGCTTCCACTAATACTGGAAGCTACGATGCGGTAACTGCTCTTACATTATCCACAGCTACTCTTGTTATTAGTGGCGCTACAACCGCAGCCACATTCAACGCCGGTGTGACCGTTTATGGTGACATCGACCAGGTTGCTTTAACTGGTGGTGCGATGGCAATTTACGCTCGCAAAGATTAAGGAGTCCTAAAATGGGCCGCCAGTGGAATACTATTATTGATGCCCTTAGTGGCGGAACAATGGCTATCAATGTCAACGTAGCTGACATTGAGGCTTTACTTGTAACCCTACAGGCTGACGTTGCCGATGGCATTCGATTGCCCAACGCCACAACTGGAGGAACTGGCCCTACTGCATTTACCAGCACTAGCTACGGAACAATAGCAACCTCGTCAACAGCTAGGCTCGGATGTACTATTTTTAACGAAGGTGCTGGAAGACTATACGCAACATTGGGTACTGGAACAACCTCAACAACTTCATATACCGTTAGCATTGGTAGTGGAGAATATTACGAAGTTCCAATGAACTACACTGGACTTATTGGCGGAATTTTTGGTACAGCAGGAACAGCCAGAGTAACAGTATTGAGTTAGAGGTAAACTGTGCCTCTGTATTCAACAGCTTGCCCACTTCCAATAAATAGGAAGATATTTAGGCACAGAGGATCTGCTCCATTTTCGCCAACGGATTTAACTGGACTAGCCCTTTGGCTAAAGGCTGACGCTGGGGTAACGCTTTCTGGCTCAAATGTAACAGCGTGGGCAGATCAGAGTGGGAATGGATTTAATGCAAATGGGAATGTAACCGATGGCGTAAATCCAACTTTTGTATCAAATGTAAAAAATGGGAAACCAGCTTTGCGTTTTGGAAGCAATGGTGATGCAACAGTTTTAAGAACAGCCCCAACAACATTTGGAAATAATGGAGAATTTACAATTTTTACAGTTAATCAATATAACGATGCAGATAACAATTGGGCCGAACTTATATCAAAAGGAGATTTAGCAACCGCGGAAGGAAGCCAATTTGCAATATCACCAAGATTTATTTCATCCGTTGATCCAACACAATCTGCATTTGGAGTTATGGGGGATGATTACAACTGGAGTTTCTTATATCAAGAACCAGCAAGTACGAATTGGTCTATCGTATGCGGAACACAAAGCATAACGAATAATTCACAGCAATATCATATTAATGGCTCTTTAGTATCTTCATTTGCTTCTGTTGGTGCTATAAATCAATTAAACATTGAAATTGGCATAGGAAATAGTGGTAGCAATTCAACCCCATCATCAGCAAATTATGGTGGTTTTTCTGGCGATCTTGCCGAAGTTATATTTTACAATAGAGCAGTTACAAACACAGAACGTCAGCAAGTTGAATCATATCTAAATACCAAGTATGCAATTTATTAAATTAGTCTTAATATGCTTTGCCCTATCCTCCTGCTCTCCAAAGCCAGCGGATAATAATGTACTGCCTCGCTATTCTGATATGGGAGCAGCCACGGACGCTGGTAATGTCAAATGAAGCTCATCGCCATGTGGCTGACCAATTTGAGTTTGCGTTTCTTAATGACGGGGCAGGAATACGCTTGTTTCAAGGAGGCGTTAAAGTTTGCCGTGGAGAACAACAACATGGTCAAAGAGACAAAGTACATTGGCAAGGTAAAGCATCTTCTCTCTGTCAACAGAAGCATCAAACGGATAGTCGAGGAAGGCCGAGATCGAGAAGAGGTGACGGATGCAGTTGTCCATCTTGCAGTAGCGTTAAAGTATCTGGAGGGTAAAGGTCGTGAGTCTTGATGAGGTTTCGGATCTGCGCGAGAAAGTGCAGAACGTGTCAATCGCTCTTGTTCGGATGGAGGAGCGTCAGATGACTTTATACTCAATGATCGAAAGGTCACTTGCTTTTCACGGGGATGTTGCTAATAGATTAGGAGCGCTGGAGCATCTTCGGACGAAGGTTCTGGCTGTAGCTGGGCTAATAGGGCTTGCTTGCTCAATGGCCTGGGATGTGCTAAAAAACCGACTTTCTAACTAGGAGACTAAATGCCCACACTTGGAACACAGAACATTTCGACCAGCTATCGACAGCTACTAAAGACGCTTGGAACTGGCGGATTACCTACGGCTGGTGGAATTGATGTTATTACAGATGGAATCAATACATCATCGGCTCTTTCGATTGGAATTAACGGAGTTCAAAGCACTGGAACATTCAATGTTGCAGGAGCTACAACGCTGTCTTCCAGCCTAGCTGTTACTGGCGCAGTAACATTGTCATCTAGCCTTGGCGTTACAGGAGCAGTTACCTTTAGCTCCAGCATCTCTGCTACTACTGGTACGGCAACGATTGGGACGCTTTCGGCCAGCACAGCTACAATCAGCACAGCTACAATCAGCACAGCTACAATCAGCACAGCTACAATTCCTATCCAGCTTGGCAATATTACTTTTGGGTCAAACATAACAGCGTCAACTGGAACGGCTACGATTGGAACTTTGTCTGCAAGTACGGCAACAATCAGCACAGCCACAATACCGCTTCAGCTTGGAGCTATCACTTTTGGGTCAAACATTACCGCCTCTACTGGTACAGCAACGATTGGAACTGAGATTGTAAGTACATCCACAATTGGCACGCTTAATGTTAGCGGAGTTGCAACAGTTGGAAGTATTGAGATTGGCGGTACGGCAGGACCAATGATTACAAAAGTGTCCTATGGAACAGCAGCGTTTACCCTTTCTACAATTCAGCCTCATAACCTAGCAGATACAACCACAGGCACATTTACATTAACAGGTGCTGCTCTTGGAGATATAGTTATTGGCTCAATTGATTCTCTTGGATCTACAACTGGAACTGCCCAGATAATCACTACATTCTTTCCAACCGCAACTAATGTTGTTAGGTATTACTTGAGTGGACACGGAACAACCGCTGGAACAGTTCCAGCAGGAACAATCTACGCAACCGCAATAAGGTTCATAGCTTAATATGGCAATTAAATTCAATCGCTCGCAGACCTTTGCAACCAATGGAACGGTTACAGCAGCCGCATTGCATAATCTTATTGATGGAACAGACATTTACCAAGCGTTAATTACGGATCAAACAGACCTTCCATCTGTTGCAACAGATGATAAATTGCTAATTGCAGATGCAAGCTTAACGGCTGGAGATGCGCCAAGAAGCACAACCGTGCAAAATTTATTTGACGATGCTTTGACTGGCGGAACATATACGAATGCAAACATTTCTGGCATCATTACTTTTGGTACAGCAACTGGCAATCGAACGATTAGCACCAGCGCAACAATTACCACTGGAACAATTCCTAATCTTACCTCAAGCACGGCAAGTATTACGCTTGGAACGATACCAACGCTGACGGCTGGAACGACCACATCTACTGCTGCAAATATCACCAACGGTACAGTGCAAACGCTTACGGCAAGTACGGCCACAATTAGCGTTGGAACGTATAGCGGTCTTATCAATAGCTCTACTGGTACTTATTCTGGCGCAATCAATAGCACGCTTGGAACAATTGCTACGCTGAACAGCACAACTGGAACGATTGGCAATTTTACAACCACTCTTACTGGCGATTTAACAATCAGCACAGGATCGGCAACAGTTGGAACTAGGGTTGCAGTTCTTAATACTGCCCAGCAGTACAGCCGAGCGCATAACTTTGCAGCCACAGCGTTGACAATTACAGGTGGAACTGTTCCTTGGGATTTGTCGCAGAACCAAGTTGCCACGCTGACTGTGACAACCAATTCCACAATGAACACGCCGACAAATCCGCAGGCTGGTTGTACTTATGTGATGATCGTTACGCAAGGCACTGGAGGCAACAATACTCTTTCCTTTAGCACAGCGTATAAATTCACTGGTGGGTTTGCTCCAGTTCTATCTACTGGATCAGCTCAAGTTGACGTTCTTTCCTTTGTAACAAACGGAACTGTACTTTACGGCGTATCTAGCCAGAACTTCTCGTAACCTCCCATGCCCTGGCCTGTCCATCCAAACGGCCTGCTTGGAGCGCAAGGCGATAATGACTCCTACCGAGTTGAACGTAGCCTGAGGTTTAATTCGGCGGATAACGCTTATCTCAGCAGGACGATGGGTGCTCCGACAAGCCAGACAACGGCGACTCTTAGCCTTTGGGTCAAAAGAAGCGGAATATCAAAAACAAACTATGGTGATTCTTTTTGGGATGCTGAAGCATCAAATTACAATCTTTTTGGATTTGCTGGGACTGGATCTGGAAATACGGATTCACTCTTATTCAGTTTTAGAAATGGCGGAACATATTATTCAAATGCAGTATATCGAGACCCGTCAGCTTGGTATCATATAGTTTGCGTGTATGACAGCACAAATGCAACACAAGCTGACAGGTTTAGGTTCTTTGTTAATGGGGTTAGAGGTACATTTATTTCTACACCAGCCTTTGCATTGGGCTACACATTTGAAGGTTCTATTGGAGCTGGAACATATAGAATTGCAGATTTTAGCTTAAATAGTCAATGGAGGCCAGATTTTTACCTTGCCGAATACTACTGGATTGATGGACAGGCATTATCGCCATCCAGCTTTGGTGAAACCGATTCAATCACAGGACGATGGAAAGCCAAGGCGTATACAGGAACTTTTGGTAGCAATGGATTCTATCTAAAGTTTGCAGACAATTCTGGTACTACAGACACAACTCTTGGTAAAGATTCAAGTGGAAATGGAAATAACTGGACTCCAAATAATTTTGTTGTTTCACCAGTTACCAGCGCAGGCAACGACAGCCTTGTGGATAGCCCGACAAATTATGGGGCGGATACTGGATTGGGTGGTGAGGTGAGGGGGAATTATTGCACGCTGAATCCATTGTCAAACAATGGCGGAACAATGGTTGATGGTAACCTTGATTTTTATGGTCCATCTGCGTTTAGGTTTGCTGGAGGAACAATAGCCGTTTCGTCTGGAAAGTGGTATATTGAAGCAACTCATTTTGGAGCAAGTGTTGGAAATACAGAATCAAATGTTTATTCATTTATTGGCTTTATCAAGCCATCAACATCTATTGCCGCTGGAAATAGTCAATTATCTTACACATCAAGCGTAATTGGGATCTCGGATTCTGGCTGGGCATATAACTTCGCAGCAGGATCAAGCGCAACAACTGGATTTGGGTCTGGTGATGTTGCGAGTGTTTCAATAGATTTTACAACAGGAAGTTACAATATAAGAAAAAACAACACTTCAGTTGCAAGCGGAACAATGGCATTTACGGGCGAATTGATTCCAGCAATTTTTAGTTATGAGTCAACATATAGATGGCAACCCAACTTCGGCCAACGCCCCTTCGCCTATACCGCCCAAACTGGCTTCAAAGCACTCTGCACAACTAATCTTCCGACTCCGACAATCAAGAAGCCAAGCACTGCGATGGATGTGGTTGCTTACACTGGCACAGGCGCATCCAACTCAATCTCTAGTCTTGGCTTTAGCCCCGACTTGGTGTGGATTAAGAATCGCGGTGGAGCGACAAGCCACGCTATTTACGATACAACCAGGGGAACTCAATCACAGCTTTCCAGCGACACAACTGGAGACCAAGTAACAAGCTCAAGTGGACTTACCGCTTTTGGATCAAACGGATTTACGATTTCAACAAGCACGCTTGTAAACACAACTGGCACGCAGTATGTGGCTTGGGCTTGGGATGAGTCAACACAAGCAGGACTTGATATTGTTGGCTATACTGGTAACGGAGCAAATAGGACGATTGCACACACATTAGGCGTTGCGCCAAAGATGGTTATTGTTAAAGCCGGAACAACGGCTGGCGCAGACCAAGGCTGGCCCGTGTTTCATGCGTCTATTGCAAATACTACATACCTTCAGCTAAATTCTACATCAGCAACAGCCGCTGGAGCAGACTACTGGAACTCAACCAGCCCAACATCAAGCGTGTTCTCAGTTGGAACAAATGCGGCTATCAACGCAAACAATGATACCTACATCGCCTACTGCTTTGCTGAAGTAGAAGGCTTCAGCAAATTCGGTTCTTACGCTGGCAACGGAAGTGCAGATGGTCCATTTGCGTATTGCGGATTTAGACCAAAATTTGTAATTACAAAGGGCGCAAATTCAGCGCAACCTTGGCTAGTTCACGATTCGGCTAGAGACGATAAAAATTTAGTTTCAAAAGCATTGTACCCATACCTTAATAATGCTGAATTTAATTATGGGGCAACAATTGCTCATGACTTTCTTTCAAATGGATTTAAGTTAAGGGGAACAGATCCCTATCAAAATGGATCTGGAATAAATTATATTTTTATTGCCTTTGCCGAGTCACCATTCAAATACGCAAGAGCAAGATAAGGAGTAACTATGTGGATCACAACAAACAATAACATCATCCGTCAACCCGAAGGCATCCGCATTGGCGATGTCAACCATCCAGCCAGCATCTTCTGGTGCTGGAGCAAGGAGCAACTTGCTGAAGTGGGTATTAAGCCTTATACTCCAGCCAGCGTTCCAGAAGGCTATCGAGTTACTGGTGCGTACACAGAAGAGATTGATGGAGAGGTTTTCGAGAGGTTTAACTTGGAGTCTATAAATGACGCTAACTGAAATTGCACAATTTGCTGGCGAGAAGGTTGGCAAGACCGACTCAGATACACTTACATTCTTGCAGAAGTCAGCAAGCTTGGCCTATCGGCGCGTATGGGACTTTGCACCTTGGCGTGAGACTGTTACAAATTCAACCTATTCTGTTGGGACAACTCGTCTTATTACTTTGGGAACAAATGTTGAAACACCTCTTTCGGTGTCTTACAACGATGCAGAGGTTGATCCAATTGACCTAGCTACAATCATCAGCCAAGACCCAGGCTTGCTTGATGATGCTCGTACTGGCGATCCAGACACCTATCATTTTACTGGTCGCAACAGCAGTGGCATTGCAGAACTAAACCTTTACCCAAGGCTTAAAACTGCTGGAACTACACCATTGCGTGTTGTTGAAAAACTGAAGTGCCTTACCCGCACAAACATCATCGTTGACTTTCCTCCATCTCAAACCGCGCTGGATGATGAGCTTCGCCTACCCCACGTTCATCATTTGGTTTTAGCATTGACTCACGCAGACGCACTTGAGCGTGAACGGCAGTATGCCAAGGCACAGGCCATCACGCAGTCTGCCAATGCCGACCTTGCTTTAATGGCTAATTACGAATTGAGCCAGGTTGGTGGCGTGAAACAGATCACTCCACAGAGTCTTGGTGAGCTAACCATAGAAGAAATGTTCTCAGCCTAAAGGAGATATTGTGCCGTATTACTCGGACAATTTAGACGATCTCTTGGCGTTTGACGGAATCCGCAGTTTTGCGGGCGGTCAAGCCAGCGGTCTTCAATCAGACTTACTCGCCGAAAATCAAGTTCAGCAGTTGGTCAATATGACCCTATCGCCAAAGGGGAGTTTGGAAACTCGCAAAGGCGTAACAAGTTTTAGCACATCTGCAACCAGCCAAGAAGGATCAATTGGCGGAATGCGATATTACGACACATCTCAAACCGAAAGACTTGTTGCCGTAATTCAAGGAAAACTTTATACAATCAATTCAAATGGAACAGCGATTAACTCTGACGGAAATGTTGGGCCACATAGAATTGAAGAAATATGGGATAATTTAACTGGAGCTACAAGAACATGGGATAACGAAGCGCAAAAATGGGCTGACGGATTTTCAACCAGCTTTGATGCAAAAGTAAGCATGGCTCAATTTAACGACAAGATGTATATGGCTGATTCGGATGGTGCGCTTTACTATTATGATGGAGATATTGCGACAAGACAAGCTGGTAAAATTAGGGCAATAACTGTAACTACGGCAGGAAGTGGATATACCAGCGCAACTGCAGTTGTGACAGGACCAGATTGGGGAGGAACATTACCAACCCTAGTTACAACTGTTGCTGGAGGTGCTGTTACAGGAGTTACCGTTGTTGATGGAGGATATGGATATTCGGGGGCACCAACTGTAACAATTATTGGAAATGGATCTGGAGCTACAGCTACGGCAACAGTTAGTCCGCCTCCGCTTGATTTAAGACTTTTAATAAATACTGGGAATAGGTTGTTTGGGGTTGGATCTGGAGCAAATAGAAATACTCTTTATGCATCAGATATTTTAGATGCTTCAATTTGGGATTTGACTAACAGCATTGTTGTTAACGCAGATGACGGAGATGAAATTACAGCCATAGTTCAATACTATCAAAACAGAATAATTGTGTTTAAGAAGAGACGAATTTTTCAGGTTACAATTCCTCCAGATGCAACAAGTGCGGCTGATTGGACTGTTCAGTTAATATCAAACAATACTGGATGCGTTGCCGAGGCTTCTGCCGTGCAGGTCAACAGTGACATATTTTTTCTTTCTGATGATGGTATTAGATCACTTGTACGTTCAGCAGCAGACGATTTTACATCCGTTGGACTGCCAATTTCAGAGGTAATTAAAGATGTTATACAGCAAATCAATAGTGCAAAAATTGGAATAGCTGCCGCACATTTTTATGACAATAGATACTTTCTTGCAATACCAACAGAGTCAAATGATTTTAACGATACAATCATTGTTTACAACACGACTCTTGGAGCATTTGAGGGAATATGGACTCCGAATGTAATGCAGTTTGCATTAACCAATTTCCAAGACCAAGGTTTGCGGTTAATGATGAAATTGACAACAGGACAAATCACCAGGTATAGCGGATACAAGACTCCAGCGCAGGTAACAACCGCAGACTACAGGGATTTCGGTGTTTACACAACAACTGTTTCAACTGGTGGAACTTCAACAACAACAACATCAACTGGAACATTTGATTATGAATCATCTGTTCGCACCAAAGACTTTAACTTTGGAGATCCATTTGCTGTTAAGTACGGATCGCATTTCGAGGTAATTTTTGATGATTCCTATTCGACAGATACAACCATATCCATTCAGCGTGATATAGATGTTGGGGATATTGATGTTCAGCCAAATCTAAATATATCAAGTGCCGTACTCACACTTGAGTTTACGCTTCCAGCCGTCCTTCCAACATCAGTAAAAAAGAAGCTTGCAAGCGATCTTCGCAAGTATCAAAAGTGGAGGCTGCTTAATGTCAAAATTTCATCTGTTGCCAATAAAATGGCAATCCGCCAAATTACGGCAGCAGCCAACCCAGATACCATCGAAACACAGAAGGCGTTATGACCGCTGTTGAGTATATTGAGCAAAGCGGCGTTCCAGAGGCTATGTGGCCTAACCTGGCTGAGTGGTTTGGTTGGTTTGAAAAACAAGGGATGGTTGGGATTGTTCGCGATAATGATGGTATTGCAGGCGTGGCTTTGGCTAGGTGTATAAAGGATGGGCAAGAGCCTAATCATTATGTGCATAGCGAAGATGGCGAGAATGTGTTTGTGGACTTGACGATCTCCTCAAAGGGTGCTAAATCCTTGGGAGGCTTGCTGTTGCTCCTAGCGGAGCGTTTTGGTCCTCGCAAGCGGATCA
>Ga0214917_10007025_pt1 | contig 11514 bp, 9 predicted proteins | sample LL_1208_BB_MetaG_FD_177983 | JGI IMG/M metagenome (GOLD analysis project Ga0214917, IMG submission 177983) | Freshwater microbial communities from Lake Lanier, Atlanta, Georgia, United States - LL_1208_BB | ecosystem: Environmental > Aquatic > Freshwater > Lake | place: USA: Georgia | collected...
CGAACTTGCCACTTGTTCTGAGCATATTGTAGCTCAACAGTTTAGCTTGAAAGAAAGCTCGTTGATTCCTGGAGGGATTGAGATTGTGACATGGGAAAACATGTGTCTAGACGCGGGTGATGGGCAACATGTCTTTGCATACGCATGCTACGATGCCGCCACAGTTGAACAAGTTAACAAGAAACAATTTTTCAAATACGATGCAGAGAAACGAACTTTGAAAAACATGTTCCATCCAACATGTTTGTCTGTGAAGGATAGTCGAATTGATTTCACCGCCACCCAGTTGCCTGTGTTTATCGCAGGATGCGTGGAATGGGACGGAGTGGCAAAAGCGGAGCAGAAATTCGCTCGTGTTGCTTCGCCTGTTCATAAGGGAGCAGTGTTGCTGAAATCTGGAACGTTTTGTCTCGGCACAGACAAGGACGCAATAGTCGTTGTTCATTGCCCAACAAACGATTCGGATGCAGACCAAAGTATTCTGTGGTTCTTGGAAGGAGCTGATCGAGTGCGTAATATGAAGGCAGGTAAGTGTATTGACGGCAACGACCAAAAGACCCCGATTATGTATACATGTTACGATTCCTCCAATGATAATCAAGAATGGATAGACCCGCGAAACAATTTGTTCCTTAAAAACGCACGTGGTAAAATGTGTTTGGACTATCATCCACCGGTGGAGCGGGAAGTGGCTGTGAGTAAGAACTGTAAGACAGGCGCCAAGTGGGGCAAGTATGGCGAACAAGAATCAAAAGAAATGCGTATATATAAGGCCACCAAGGCCAAAGTGAAAGCCCCTGTGATTGGGTAGAATAGAAAGTTATGCAGCAAGGAGAATTTTGAAGACGTTCATACTGTATACATTAGTCTGTGCGCAATCGGTCGTACTGCTGTGTAACTAGATGAACACAATGTCACCCATTTGTACCACTTCATTTTGTGGTAGATTGAGGAAAACGTAGGCTGATCGAGAAAGATGATGAAGCACGGAATAGAACCATATGTACCACCTTCTAAAAAAGTTGCTTTGAAGGCTGGGCTTGATGTCTTCGCTATGTACAAAGTACCATACTTGGTCGTCACGGTTCCCGGTCGGCAGTGGTGGCGCAAATAAATCCGTTAGCGAAACATGTCGAGGTATCTGTTCGAGAATCCACTGCCTCACAATCTTGTCCATATCCACTTCAGACAAGGGTTCGGCGAATCCAAACGATACGGTGACTGAGTACATCCCGATAGACCCTTCGGTTGAGATCTCTTCGATAGTCACACGTTCATTGATATTTAACACAGGCTTGTCCTGGTTGAAATGGACGTGTAACAGAACCACAATCCGCTGAATGACTCCAGTGACCTTCAAGTACAGGGAAAGCGCTGCGGGTAGAGTCTGGTCTTCTCCCGGAACTCCAGCGATTATTTCAGTCATGCCAGACACATGATGATCAACTATGACCGGTGGTGTGTCTTCTCGTGTAAGGACGACTTCACCTACCCGACTCACTTGAACCGAGGAAGATAGAATGACGCGCTTACCAAACTCGTGCTGATTGGGAGACAAGAAGATCCCTATCCCGTTCCCTCGCTTAATACTGCCCTGGCCAACAGCTTGAAGCACTGATCCAACTGTTGAACAGTCAACTGCATCCTGTTTCTTCCTCGCGTTTCTTTTTGCGTTGCGGCCATATGACCAACAAATCATCACGAATGTTGAAAGAAAAGTGAGGGTGATTGTGACCCAACCACCAGCGACAAATTTAAAGACGATTGTGGATGCAAAAATAAACCCATCAATTGTGATAAACGGAAGAACTGCCAGTAGAGGAACGATGAACGGTGCTTTTGGCCACTTGACATAGTACAGAGCAGCCGCCAACAGACAATCAGTTATATTGAATGTGAGCACGACCGATATACCATAGGCACCAGCTAATGCGACACTTTTTTGGAAAGCAGCAACCAAAATTATTGTGCCAATACACATGAGGAGGTTGATTTCCGGAATGTAGATCTGGCCTCGCATGTTGGGATCGGTATTGATAACTTTCACCTTCAAAAACAAATTGAGAGAAGTCGCTGATGATATTAGAGTAAAGCAACCCGAAATAAGAGCTTGTGATGCAATAAGTGTTGCAAGTGTTGAGATAATGAGCATTGGAATGTAAAAGGGTTCTGGGGTTGATTTCCAATAAACGGAAGAAATGTCATCAGTGTTGGTCATTAGGTACGCTGTTTGTCCTGCGTAGTTGAGAATTAAAGCAGGATAAACGACAGTGACCCATGAAATATAGATGGGAAGTTTTCCAACATGACCAACGTCTGAGTAGACAGCTTCAGCTCCAGTGACACATAGGAGAATAGAAGAGAGGGCCCGGAATGAACTATATCCGGCAAATCGACCTGAAACAAAATACTCAACAGCGTATGATGGGGAAAACGCACGCAGAATACCCCACTGATTGGCGATAGTCATGTTATACACACCCACACCAGCGATGGAACAGAAATAGACGAGCATGATTGGACCAAACCATACACCGACTTTTGTGGAACCAAATCTTTGAATCGAGAAGAGGAGGAGTAAAAGAACTATAGTGATAGGCACTACAAGTTTACTCACAACATCTTTCTGCGAAGCGTCCAGGGACCGAGCATCGCGAATTCCCTCAATTGCTGAGAGAATCGACAAAGCGGGGGTAAGGATAGAATCAGCGATCAAAGCACTGCTCCCAATTACTGAGAGGACCATAAGAAACGTTTTCATACGCGACGACATCCGCCGTTTTCCCGCCCGGATCAGGTTGAGATACAACGCGAAAATTCCACCTTCACCGTGATAGTCGAACTGAAGAACGATGATGATATATTTTATAAACGCAATTATCGTTAGAGCCCATATTAAACAACTCAACGTTCCAACAAGATCATCCGGTGCGGGAATCTCGCACTCGTGTTCACAATTGTAGATTGCAGAAACCGTATAAAGCGGCGAAGTACCGATATCGCCCCATATGATACCAACAGTGGTTAGCACAGACATCATGACTCCTCCGATTGAGCTTCGTTGATTGTGCATTTCCAACTGCCGTTCGTAAGAATTTTTTTCGTTTGTCACGAATGCTTGACGACACACGAATGAAGAAAGCAATCGAGCTGGGCCACCAGGCCACGGCACTTGATCGAGAGGGGAAGTATCAGGAAGCCCTAGATGTATACAAACTCTCGATTGAACACTTCATGCTCGTCTGGAAATACGAGCAGAATCCATCTTTTAAGCAGCGGTTAGAGAGTAAAATTGATGAATATCTCCGGAGGGCAGAGCAACTCAAGGCCCACATCGAGAAGAAGGTATGTCTCTGTGCTGATACTTTGGTAATTGATTCGCGTATTAGACTGCTCCACCCGTTGCTTCGGAGCAAGACGGCGAAGCGACCGAGAATCCAAATGGTAAATCATCGGGGTCAAGTGAGGGAGATAAGCTGAAACAGGCGATGGAAGGGGCGATATTACGCGAAAAGCCTCATGTGAAATGGGATGATATAGCGGGTCTTTCCCAGGCCAAGTCGTCCCTGCAGGAGGCTGTCATTTTGCCAGTTAAGTTTCCCCAGCTCTTCACCGGAAAGAGAAAGCCATGGAAGGGAATTCTCTTGTACGGTCCTCCAGGGACTGGCAAATCGTATCTAGCAAAAGCCTGTGCAACGGAAGCCGACTCAACCTTCTTTTCGGTTTCCTCGTCGTCACTCGTAAGTAAATGGCTGGGTGAAAGCGAAAAGCTGGTCAAGGCGTTGTTTGAAATGGCACGAGCTGAGAAGAGTGCTATTATTTTCATTGACGAAATTGACTCATTGTGTACGTCCCGGGACGGAGGCGGTGAGTCGGAGGCATCAAGGCGTATAAAGACAGAGTTTCTGGTGCAGATGCAGGGTGTTGGGAAAGACGATGGCAACGTTCTAGTTCTGGGTGCCACAAACTGCCCCTGGGATTTAGACCCCGCCATTAGACGTCGTTTTGAGCGCCGTATATATATTCCCCTACCTGAAGTAGATGCGCGTCAGAAAATGTTCGAGCTGAATATTGGAGACACTCCACACACCTTGAATAGACGCGACATTCGCAGTTTAGCAGAGAGAAGTGAAGGTTACAGTGGCGCGGATGTCTCCGTTCTCGTTCGGGATGCACTGCTTCAACCGATTCGTAGGTGTTCTTCAGCAACACATTTCAAGCGAGTACCAAATACTTCAGAGATATTATGGACCCCTTGCTCCCCGGGAGATCCAGATCCCACGAAAAGGGAATGTAGTCTCATGGATATAAATCCAAAAGAGTTGGCTCCGCCTATCGTAACCATGGCTGATTTCGAGTCCTCCTTGGCATCCATGAGACCATCCGTTGGACCGGATGATCTCAAGAAACAGGAGGAATTCACGCAGCAATTCGGTATGGAAGGATGATATACCGACTGCTGATCTAATTATGATATATAGCTACGAGTTCTATGGGGTAGATTTATTGTTAATGTATGCGAAAATGACACAAAAAATCCCGGAATTCTAGTTGACTGATTTGTTAGCATATTTATATTATGTCATCGGATTCGAAGAGGATAGAGGTTCGACTCGGAGACGACTCCAAGGCGTTCCGTTTCATCACAGCCCATGCCCTTGAGTCACAACTTCGTGCATCATTTCATTTTGGATCGGTTGCTTCTTTCGAACTTTTGGATAAAACGAACGCTATAGTACCATTAGCCGACCTCGAGGATGGTGGCACATACACCATGATTCGAACCACCGGAAACGATTGGTCAACCCGTCCGATGTGGCAAACAAAGGATTCTGTTCATGGATTGATTTGTTTACCGGATACTTGCCTTCGTTTCATCGATACCCCTGAGTTCCAACGTCTTCGTGATCTCAAGCAAATGGGATCATGTCAGTTGGTGTATATGGGTGGGCACAACACCCGTTTTGATCATTCGGTCGGAGTTGCATATTTGGCTTTCCGTATGGTGTCTAGTATAAGCGAGCGTCAACCGGAGTTGGCAATATCGTCTCGGGATATTTTGTGTGTCACGGTTGCGGCCCTCTGTCACGACCTTGGTCATGGTCCCGGCAGTCATATGTGGGACAGTTTTGTTTTAAAGAAGCTCGGGGTGGATATGTCGCATGAGGATATGTCGTTGATGATTTTTGATCATATAGTAGTGTCAACTCGGGAGAAGTGGAAGCAACAACAAAAGGCCGAAGATCCTTTCGATGGTCTCACTGATGCAGATGTCTTGTTTATCAAGGCGCTTATTCATCCACCCAAAGAGTCATATACTGTTTCGAACATTGGCCGTAATCCTGATAAGTTCTTTTTGATGGATATTGTTTCCAACAAGGCCAGTGGTCTTGATGTAGACAAGTTCGACTATATAATGCGCGACACATACAACACAGGCGTTCGAGGTGTGTTTGATGTTGATCGTTTAATCCGTAACGTGGTTGTAAGAGAATGCGATGGTCGATTGCAAATGTGTTGGCCTCAAAAGGAGATGGAAGGTATTATAGAGATCTTCCACACAAGGGACTCACTTCATCGTCGAGTGTACCAGCATAGAACCAATACATCGATAGAATCAATGTTTCGGGATGCGGCATTATTGGCAGGTCCAGCAATTCAGATCCGTCATCCAGTCACAGGTAAGTGGCTGAGTTTCACTGAAGCTCAAACGGACGTTGCTACATTCACCAAGGTTTCTGATTGGTTGTTTAAGTTGATACGATTTGGTCAAGATTTTCGAGTGGATTGGTCAGATCCTCGTGTTGGCCAGGCCCGACAGTTGCTTGAAGATATTGAGTGTCGCCGCATATGGAAGTTTGTAGGTGCAATGTTTGGTAAAGTGGACAACTATGACGTCGTCAGACAAGAGCTTGAAAAATGCTCACAAGGGTATATTCCAGCAGAACAATGGGAGCTCAAGACCGCGATGTTTTCTTGGGGAAAAGGGGACAAGAATCCTTTGGAGAATGTTCCCTTTATTCGTAAGAACGATGAAGAGCCAATGAAACCAAAACCTGAAGATTTGAGTCGTGTTTTTGTTCCAGCATCTTTCCGCGAACATGTTTTGTACGTTTACGTTAAGAGCCAGGACGACGATATCCGGGAACTTGCCAAGACTGCTTTCAGTCAATGGTGTACTGAGCGCGGTATTGAAAACAGTTTGGTTGATATGAGCTCAGTGACACTGAGCAAGCAGAAACGATCATCAGCACGGTTGCTAACGAGACGATTGAGCGCGAGCGCACCAGCTACTCCGCAGAGGAGTATTTCAAAGAAAGCATCGTCACCTTCCTCATCTAGCAAGAAACGAAAGTAGGAAACACGTGGTGATGGGTCATCACATCGGTAGAACTAAGGCTAGATTTGGAGCGATTGAAAATTGGCTCATAAAGTACCGTAATAAGTCTTGAATTTGTGCTGCTTCATGTAAGCAGTTCGAGGAGGGGTAGAGATCACCTTGGAAGATGGTTGAGTTTTGGGACCCGGCCATATCAGCACTAGAGTTGTTGCTAAAAGCATCACTGCTGTTCCCAGCAGAATGCATGTCCATGAAAAACTGATTGATATGACGTATATCTTCCAGAGTCGCGGCGCCGTATATGAACATGTCCAGGTCGACTGCGCCGATAACATAATCTTTGTCGCGAGTAAAAGCAATCCCATCGATGCACTATGTATCGAAATTCACGTAATGGATTGCATGCTACGTACCTTGATAGAAATATCTCAGCGACGAAAGCGGATCTGATGATGCATACCCAATGGGCGAATAAAAGACGTACCTGAATGATGTTGACTTACGCGTCGCTTCAATCAGACATGTTACAGGCAAACCAAATATTAGTACGGCGGAGACAAGATGCTGAATGGGAAATTCGCATCGAGCATACCTGGATGAAATGGACGATCTAAGGAACATCCGACATACCACTCCTCATAAAGAACAAGTGCAACATATATATCCAGCACTATACTCGACGCCAACAGTGTGCCTAATATCAGTTTCATTTCACGCTCGAATGTATATCCGGGTGGAAAATGAAAAATCGTGAGTTAATCCTCGAGAATTCGGCTATCGGCATGCAGGAGAAGCAAAACACCAACCCAATGACACGGACCACTCACACACTTGATATTCCGGTGTATGACGTTCTTCAGTTCCTCACTTGGGATGACAGGTTCAACCTACACCATGTCGTCCGTCATTTTACCACGAATATTGATTCTGGTAGTCTGTTAGATTGCTGGATCTACGACAGACTGATGCATGAATCGTATCTGGTCAGCGGAGATCCTTCTGCTGATTGGGGCGATTTATACAAGTTGAGGAACTCTATTCTTACTTCCGATGTTGATATGAAAGCATGTGATGGTATTTGTACGCTCACGAAAGCGTTCCTTGCGAGCGAGACCGCGATTGAGTCGGGAAACAGTTGTTCCTCTTACGATTCGCACGCAACACGGGTTGTCTCGGATGATTCTGATGATGGTTCGGAAGATGCAGGTGACGATAAAGAACAACCACGTAGTTTAAGAACGCGCCGATTGATGCATCGTTTGAGTCAGTCTTCACGTAATTCAATGCCTTATCAACTCGTGTATTCTCCGAGAATGCAGACCGTGACAGGACTTAGCGAGAACGGAGCTCCACGGTTGTTTCAATTTGATCAATTCTTAGCGACTCCAAGAGATATTCTCAGTGGAGATTCTATCTTGAGATTTATTAATGGTCAGAGTCATTGTGTGATTCTCACAGGTCACGAGTTGGATCTCGTGGAAACTATGAGACAAATATCTGTCGACCTTGTCAGCGGATCTCGTGATCCAATTATACGTCGATCGGAGGTGCTGAGCCCCGAAGTCTTTTCATGCGATGTCAAGTTGTCCTTAATTCGATTTTTCCGACACAAGATGGATACTCTATGGTCGTCTGATTCCCTTGACTCAAACCTTGGGGATCAGGTTCGATCCATGAAAGGTCTCACGGGTCATTTATTATTCGAATTCGTCCTTAATTTCCAATTCACTAAGCCCTACAGCGGAGCTCATGTGTCGCGATTCGTTGTTTGTATTCCGTCACAACCCGAACGAGCTCGTCGGGGACTGTCGCTGGATCTTCTCGCTTTGAAGAACTGTTTGCGCGCAATCAAGTCTGACTCAACGTTTGTACCCTCTCGTGACAGTTTACTAACCCATTGGTTGGATATGAAGCAGTTCAGGCATATCCAACTTGTTACTGCTGTTAATGATAGCACCGATACTTCTAGAATTGAATCCCTTAATGGTCTGCGATTCGCGGAACAATTGACATAGGAAATAGCTCTCTGCCCGATTTGCTACAGTACTGTGATGCATAACAACCAAAACCACGGATAAACTAATCTAGAATGAAATTTGTCACTTCTGAGGACTCGTAGGAATTTTCGAGTTGAGAACCGTGAAGTACTCCATGTCTTTCAATATAGCACGTTTGGTCAGAGACTCGACGTTTTCTGCAAGTTTCCTTAAGATCGGTCCGTTCGCTACGAGGAACGCCTCCTCAGCAGAAATGTAATCCACAGCCATACCCAGATTCACGAATTCCGAGAATACCGGGATCTCGGGGACGGAAGTGAGATTAGGAATGGACTCGAAGTCTATCAAAGAATCACACATGATGTTATCCAAGGATTCATTCACGACAATCGGTTCTGGAGAGGTCAATTTTAAATAGTGAGTCAGTTTGACTGAACCACCTCTTCGTAGATGGATCTCTATTAAAATAGGGAACTCTCCCCATCCTTCTGCGGAAGTGAAGAAGGGTGCTTTCAGAATCTTCCGCACATGCTAGAAGCGACATTGATTCCAGTTCAAAGTAGATATACATACATTTTGGAACGATTTATGAAGTGTGAAATCGACCCTGTCGACAATCTGACTGAGATCAGCCCAGGGCCGCCCTGGAATATAAAGCACACAACTCCAAGAGTACAAGGGCAAATCCTCGGGAGTTGTTTGTTGCCTGATTAATTTCGCATAAGTACCAATTACAATCGGAACCGACGAGACTATTGGCATTACGGAATTATTTTTCCGCGAATGAACACAGAAGGCCTAAAATCATGCTGTGCTTCGGTGTGCACGGTTGTCGCTGCCGTCGCTATACCAGTACTTGTGTACATAGCATTGTTGTGCGGTTCCGGTAGCCGTCTCATCGAGATCCCAAGTGAGAAGAAGACAGACGCTGCAGTTGGATGCTGGGTCGCTGCTATATTGTACGTACAATCGAACCATTTTACTTCATATTGGTAGGTATGCCGTGACGTTCTTCGTGTCCTACAATTACAAAGCGAGAAAGGCTATGGAGGCTTCCACGTCAAATTCAGCTGGTTATCAGCTTCACACGATGAGCAACAATCAGTAAGTAGTGTATGTCACAAGTATATATGTAATAGAGATTGCATGCTATGATTTTTGTATCTCACTCTTTTGACCTTAGCAGTCACGATGGACGATTTCGCGTTTCTTCCGTCCGGTTCGCCCGAATTCATAGTTGAAACTCTAGTCAGCGCGGGTGACTTGCGGGGTGCTCGGACTGCCCTGGAGTACTTTCGAAATCATAACTTGCACTTTAACGGTATATCCGAGCAGCTCGGAGCAGTATATTACGCCCTCGGAGAGCATGAAAAAGCGGCTTCTCTCTTCCGTACAAACGGCCACGACACATCCGCCGAAAACTTGTTGAATCTGGCCTGTTGTAATTTTGCCTCAGGGGACTTGGTAAAGTGCAAGGAGATTCTGTCCAAAGTGAAAGGATACTCGATGAGCGAAGAGACCGCGTCACTACGTAATCGAATTATCGCCAGTCTAAAACAATCGGTCGATCCGGCCGATTTCCCAGAAACCTGTATCTTCGACCAAATATGCCTTGTACGAAATTTATGTGATGCCAATGAATACAAGAAAGCGATCAGTGTCTTGTCACGTCTCCTTCCTCACACAGACGAGGAAGAGATGCATACATCGATTCTTCACTTCATTGGTCGCTGCTATTACGAACTGGGTAATTACAAGGAAGCTCTTTTATATTCGGAGCGATCCCGAGGTTTGCTGCATTCTCAATTACTTGCTGGGTGCTGTTTGTATGAGATGGGAGAATGTGAACGAGCTGACCACGCGATGTATACGTTGAGGCACCTCGATAACTTTTTCGTTGAGAATAATCGCTGCGTCTTCAATGATGGCTGTCGCGGTGATCAGGTATGGTCGGGAGAAGACAGTGGGGACTCGAGGTACAATTACTGCGTTTTTCTACTCAAGGAAAGACGGTTCAGAGAACTATTCAACTTGCTGTCGACAACGGGATGCCCCGAAGATAGTTTTTTTAAAGCAAACGCCCTTATAGGATTAGCCAACGAATCGGACCTTGAACTAGTTCGCGCCGAGTATATGAGAGAAGCCAAATCACTTCTGGTGAAGATCTGTGATGGTCCGTTCGCTAACATTAGCGAAGGATTAGTGTGCTTCATGGAGGGGGACTTTGAAGAAGCTCTACGATGTTGGGAACATGAATCCGTTGTTGGTGAGTGGAATATGGGTCTTTGTCTGGCACAAGCTGGGCGTTGGTCGGAAGCGATTGTAAGACTTTGCGAAACACCAGACTGTGAGACTCGGTCAAAGATATTGGTGCCCTGTTACGTCCGATGTGGTCAGATAGAAAAGGCGGAAACCGAATGTCTACTTTGGCCGAGACTGTGGAGCGTAATGGGGGTCGAATTGGTCGCTTGTGACAAGTACTCCCAGGCATTTGATTGCTTTATGAGAGGCACAGAATATGTTGAATCCAACGAGGAGAAGCAAGCGTGTTTTGGCGGGTTAAATGATAGTGCGCGAAGACTTTGGAAACTTGTGATAGACACGGGGAAAATGCATGCGGAACTGGATCGGTTGGTGGCAAAGTTGGCATCACTCACGGACAATAAGGAAGGACTCGAAATTTTGAAAGAGATCGAATCTTGGATTAATGAGCACTTGTCTTATGTATGTGTTTTGTGAGGTTTTACAGTACAACAAACATCATCGTGTAATGTCAGTACTAACTAAACAGGTTCTCATAAGTGTTCCATACCCGTATCCATTCTGCCGTGACAGGAATATGGGCGGATGATTGAATCAGTTGAGGAGTTATTTTGTCGAGAGAGGTTTCATTCAAAGCTTGCTCGAGGAGATCAGATGAATTATCGACTCTCACTCCTGTGATCAATGTTAGGAAAATTCGCAGCCACCAAATGCTGAGAATGCCCTCCCTGATGCACAGTGTCGGCAGCTGTCGAGGAACAAGAGGAAGGCTCAATGAAGCAGAGAGGATCATTTTGACATACAAGAATTCAAAGGGAAACCCTTCTGAGTACAGTTTGCGCGCGATCTCTGGGGCATGCACAAGACTTGCAGGTGTCACGGCGGCAACGTTCTTAATAAACTCACGGAAAGTAC